>ERZ1034401.88-NODE-88-length-28664-cov-3.918208_pt1 | contig 28664 bp, 22 predicted proteins | sample MGYA00520601_ERZ1034401 | MGnify/ENA primary metagenome ERZ1034401 (study PRJEB33736, sample SAMEA104288476) | Azolla filiculoides | biome: Urban; feature: water surface; material: ditch water | place: Netherlands | collected 2014 ... | reverse complement strand
CAATCGAGGAATGCCTGATGGGCGGCATCGATGGCCGTTTTCGTGTCGGCGGCCGAGATTTCGACGAGGGCGGCAAGCTTTTCGCCATTGATCGGCGAGCGGACGGTGAGCGTGCCGCCTTCGAGCGCCTTGGCGTCGACGCCAAAGGTTGCCATCAGCGAGACGGTTTCTGCCGCAAGGTTGAGGTTTGCGAGGGTCATGGTGGTCCTTCCGTCAGGTCTTTTCAGATCGAGTGAGTTCAAAATCGTGCGCCGGCCAGATGTGCCACCTGGGCGCCGGCTTCGTACCATGCTTCCTTCAGGGTGCGGAAGGCAGGCGCTTCCGGCTCGGTCAGGGGCAGCGGCAATTGCTCTTCGTTGATCTGACCGAGAATGTGGTTTGCCAGCGTCTTGCCGAAGACTGTGCCGGGTGCGATGCCGCGGCCGTTGTAGCCGGAAAATCCGATAACGCCGGGAGCGAATTTGTGGAAACGCGGCAGTGCGTTGCTGGTCATGCCGATTTTGCCATACCATTCGCATTCAAATTCGATGTCGCCGATTTGCGGGAAAATCGACTTCAATGCACGGTGGGCCCAGGATTTGTGCACGGCAAGTCCGGTGCCGCGCAAGGCGCCGACGCTGCCGAAGACCAGGCGGCCTGCCTGATCCATGCGAAACGAGGACAGGATATCCTTGGTGTCCCAGCAGCCCTGGCGCTCGGCAAGAATTGTCTTGCGCAGGTTGTGGCTGAGCGGAACGGTGGCGAAATTGAAATAGGGCAGGTGGACCTGCTCTTCCCGCACCGCCTTGAACGGGCCTTCGCTATAGGCATCGGTCGCAACGATCACCCATTGGGCCGTGACACTGCCGTCCGCGGTTGCGACGCGCCAGCCATTGCCGTGTGTGTCGCCATGGCGGTCATAGCCCGTGACAGGGCTCGAAGTATGGAGCGTGGCGCCTGCTTTCATGGCGGCCGTTGCCAGGCCGCGGGCATAGGCGAGGGGTTGCAAAGTGCCTGCCCGTTTGTCGAGCAGCGAGCCGGTGTACACGCCGGTGCCGATCTTGCGCTCCGTTTCGCCTGCGTTCAGCAGTTCTACCGGCGCGCCGCGGCGCTGCCACTGTTCGGCACGTGCCTCGATTTCCTTCTGGCCGGTGGCGCCAACGGAACAATGCAGGGTGCCGGCGCGCTCCAGTTCGCAGGAAATGCCGTGGCGCTCGATGATGTCCATCACGGCGCTCGGGCCGTTGCCCAACAGTTCCAGCAGCCGCTCGCCATGGACTGCGCCAAGTTCGCCGGGCAGATCGTCGGGCATGACCCACATGCCGGCATTGATCAATCCGACATTGCGTCCCGCACCGCCGAAACCGATTTCCTTGCCCTCAAGCAGAATGACGCTGGTTCCGCTTTCTGCGAGATGCAAGGCGGCAGACAGGCCGGTATAGCCGCCGCCAACGATGACAACGTCGGCCTTGTGGTCGCCCACCAGCTTTGTCGTCTTCGGGGCGGCCGGAGCGGTCTTTTCCCAAAGACCGTGGGATCGCGGATCATTCAGCATGGCGGGCCTTGGGGTCAGCAGGTGTGCGTCGGTCGCAGGCAGAAAGCAGAGTCGAAAGTGTCGAGATCCGCCTGCGGATTCTTGGTGACATCATTCCGATCCGTACAGTCTTAAGATATCTAGAAGAGGAAACTACCGCGTTCCAGCGATAATTACTCAAGAGATCATTCCCAAAAGGCATAACCATGCTGTCACCCAGGCGCTTTCTTCCGTCATTGTCATTGCTCACGGCATTTGAGGCCGCCGCCCGGACCGGCAGTATCACTGCGGCAGCGCGCGAGCTTGACCTGACCCAGAGCGCGGTCAGCCGCCAGATCAAGGCGCTGGAAAACCAGATCGGCGTCGAACTCTTCCTGCGCGAACGCCAGACGATCCGGCTGACCATGGCCGGCGAGAGTTATGCGCGCGAGATCCGCGAGGCCCTGCGGCGCATTTCCAGCGCTTCGCTGAACCTGCGCGCCAATCCGAACGGAGGCACACTGAACCTCGCGATCCTGCCGACCTTCGGTGCGCGCTGGCTGGCACCGCGCCTCGGGCAATTCCTGGCAACGCACCCGGGTATTACGATCAATCTGGTGACCCGGCTTTCGCCGTTCGACTTCAGGCTGGATTCAATCGATGCGGCCATTCACTTCGGCGATCCGGTCTGGCCGGGCGCCGAACTCACGTTCCTGATGCAGGAAAAGACTTTGCCGGCCTGCAGTCCGCAATTCCGGCAGGCGCATGGCATTGCCGAACCGGGGGATCTGTTGTCCGTGCCGCTTCTGCACCTCACCACCCGGCCGGATGCGTGGGAGCGCTGGTTCACCGAAAACGGCGTCGGTTTTGAAAGTGTGCATGGCATGCTGTTCGACCAGTTCGCAACCGCATCGCAGGCTGCGATCGGTGGACTGGGCGTCGCACTTTTACCGACATTCCTGATCCAGGAGGAGTTGAAGCGCGGAGAACTGGTGGCGGCGGTGGACCGCCCGATGCAGAGCGCCCAGCGCTACTATCTCGCGTTTCCGCGTGAGCGTGCGGCCTATCCGCCACTGGTCACGTTCCGCGAGTGGATCGTGCGGGAACTGGCCGGCACGGAATAGAGGTTCAATAGAGCGAGGGCTTTATGCGGCCAGGCTCGCGGTCTTCGCGGCAGCAAGCAGGAGGGCGAAGCCCAGATGGGTCAGATGATGCAGCGTCTGGTCGATGCCGAGCAGCCACCAGAAACAGGAGCGGTCAGGCGTCATGGTCATGTGCAGTTGGATCCGGGCCTTGCCGCGATCGATCAGGCCGTGAATGACGATATCGACAAGGGCAAGCCAGGCGAGGCCGGGCGCGATTGCCAGCGTGATCAGCAGTGTTGCAAGCCCATGGATCGCGACGTGAATCGCCAGCGGCAAAATCCAGTCTTGCGAGCGTTCCTTGCCTTTGGCCATCCAGGCCGTCTGCAACAGAAAGTCAGCCACCCATTGTTTGACGAGGAACATGACGAGGCCCCAGATCATCCAGTGGGTCGAAATTTGCTCGGGCAGGGTGGGCATGCTGTGTCTTTCGCCATGTCGGTCGGAGATGACGATAGACCACAGTTTAAAGCGATGTGAAGATCGCTTTTCGTTTCGTCTGGTTCTAGCTTTTCGCTTTGTTTCGCCGAACAGCGCATTTCGCTGACCGGCGTTAGGTGGTTGGAAGCATTTGTTGGACTGTCTTGCCGGCTCACCAGCCCTCGGAAAGCACCTTTTCCAGCATGTCTGCAAAGAAGTCGGCGCTTTCGGCCGTGAGGCAAAGAGGCGGCTTTATTTTCAAAACGTTAAGATGGTCGCCTGTGGGTTGCATGATGACGCCAAGATCCAGCAACCTGACGCATATGTTCGCCGTCTCATCGGTCGCCGGTTCGAGCGTTTCGCGATCGCGGACAAATTCGAGACCGAGATAGAGCCCCATTCCGTGGACGGCGCCGACAAGAGGGAAACGCTGGCCAAGTGCCTCCAGCCGTCGCTTCAGATGGTCGCCTACGTCGCGGGCATTCTGCTGCAGCTTTTCGTCCGCCATGATGTCGAGCACTGTCATGCCGACGACGCAGCTGACCGGACTGCCGCCCGACGAGGAGAAGAAATAGCCTTCCTTTTCCAGGCTGTCGGCAATGTCGCGCCGGGTAATGACGGCGCCCAGCGGTTGGCCGTTGCCCATGCCCTTGGCGGTCGTGATGATGTCCGGAACGACGCCCTGCTGTTCGAAACCCCAGAAATGATGACCCAAGCGGCCATAGCCGACCTGAACTTCGTCGGCGATGCACAGGCCACCGCGTTTACGGATGCTGGCATAGACCTGCTGGAGGTAGCCGGCAGGTAGCGGAATGCCGCCAGCATTGCCATAGACGCTTTCGGCGATGAAACCGGCGAGACCCTGACCACTTTCCCCGATTTCAGCGAGTTTTTCTTCTACCGCCGTCACATAGCCTTCCGTTGCGTTGTCGCCACGGAATTTGCCGCGATATGTGTTGGGAGACAGGACCGGATGCACCCAGACGGGACGGGTTTCCAGCGCGCGTGGATTGTCCGCAATCGACGTCGAGACGGCGTCGCTGGCGACCGTCCAGCCGTGATAGGCTTCCAGGAGACTGACGATATTGCGGTGGCCGCTATGTGCCCAAGCCAGCCGGAGCGCCAGATCCACGGCTTCGGAACCGCTGTTGACCAGGAAGACGATGTCGAGACCATCGGGAGCGAGCGCGGCAAGGCGATCGGAGAATTCTGCGACCGCCGCATAGTGAAAACGGGAATTGGTGTTGAGCATCGCCCATTGCCGGCCGGCGGCTGCGGCAAGCTTCGGGTGACCGTGGCCGAGAATGGTAACGTTGTTGACCATGTCCAGATAGGACCTGCCCTGCACGTCGAACATATGCTCCTTCCAGCCCCGTTCGATCTGTGGCGGCTCGGCATAGTAGTTCTTCTGCGGCTTGGCGAAGCTCTTCTGCCGGCGCACGAGCAAGGCCTCGCTTTGCAGGTCGGGTGCATCGACCCCGACGCCCAGCATCAGGGAGGGTGACGGGCAGATCTTGCGCCATACTTCGCTTTGGTGCGGTTTGGCAAACAGCGGCGGAACGAGATCGGGGTCGCGGCAAAGCTGGACCCGTAGTCCGCCAATGCCGCCCGCAGCCCCTGCAACGACACCGATGCTGTCGCCGGCATTTACAGCCGTGCCGTCGTCCAGGCCGCAGTCGATGCCATCGAGATGCAGGGACACGTTCTGGCTCGACAGGATGAGATGGTGGCCGTCGCGAATGATGGTTGCGTCGAAAGGGGCGACAGCTTCGGTCGCAGCCGGCAGGCAGATGTCTATGTGAAGCGCGAAGGTCGCCGGCGCTGTGGCAGACAGGGTGCGGGTATAGGAGAGGCGGTATTCGCCGTAACGTGTTGAGGCTATGCCTGTTTCAGCGGCGGCGCGGGCCAGCAGCTTCCAGTCGATCTCCTGATCGGCCCAGTTGTCGCGCACCAGATCAGGACTTGTCACACTGAGGTCGGTCAACCGCATCTGATCGGGGGTGATGCCCGGCAGCAGCGGATGGGCAAAGACGAGTTCGGGACCGGTCAATTCAAAACCGGCAGCCTTGAGGATCGCCGTTTCCATCAAGGAGAACGGGGCGGAGGTTGCGACCTCGAACATCTCCCGCTCATGGGCCGCATTGCCGATCACATATTCATTGTCGGGATCGATGGCCAGTTGCTGCTCGGTGCTGGCGACCAGAACACCGGACCGTGCGACAATCAACGGCCAGAGTGCCATCAACTCTTCCTTGGTCAGCGGGTAGCGCTCGTGGAAGGCGGTGACGGCGGGCAGGATGTAGAAAGGATCACCATCGGCATGATGCAGAAGGGCCGTGCAGGTAACGGCGAGATCGGCGACGAGCCAGCCGTTGAGGATGTCGCCAAAATCGATGACGCCATCGGGGACCAGGCGGCCATTGGCATTGCGGCGGCTGACCACATTGTCGTCGGTGATGTCGTGGTGGATGGGCTGGATACGCAGGCTGGCTGCCAGTGGCTGGATGTGCTTGACTGCGAGGATCATCGCCTTGGCAATCTGGTCGCGGCGCTTGTGGTCGGTCACCGACTTCAGCAGATGCAGGGCGACAGGGCCGGCGCGGCGGAGATCCCATTGCAGATTGCGCTCCAGGCCCGGATGGGAAAAATCCCGCAGGCCGAGCGCGACGGCGGCCGCCACATCGCCGAACGCGGCAACGACGTCCGGCGCAAGGTGCTTGTGGCGGGTGAGTGGCTCACCATCGAGATAGGTCAGCACACGGGCGCGGCAGTCTTCCCCATTGACCTTCACGGAGAGGATCTCCTCTCCGGTGAGTGCCGGTATCAACTCGGGAACGCGCAGATCGAGACCGCATTGGGCGAGATGGCGCATCGCTTCATTCTGCGCCTCAAGCTCGTCACCGGCATATTCTGCACGGCAAATCTTCAGGACGAAGCGCTCAGGCCCGGTATCGATCAGATAGTTGCGGTCCTGCTGGCTGCCCAGTTCTCGGATCGGGCCGTTGAAGCCATACATATCGCTCAGGAGACGGGTCGCATCGGCTTCCGAAAAATTCGGACGCGGTAGCTCTGCACGCTGGAAGAGAGCGGAATCGGCCATGCTTGTTTTCCCTCGGAATCACAATCGAGAGATTAGCAGAGCACAGGTCCGCGTCTATCCCGCTCATTGAGGCTGCCGTCTGTGGCTGCATGTGCCGGATATCAGCAGGATCGGCAAGGCGGCAGAGGCACATTGGCCCCTGCCTGGATAACGTACCTCAGCCCATGCGCTCGGAGGCATAGGAGCCCGGGCTTGCAGGGAAGACAACGGTGCGGTTGCCGTTGATGAAGGTGCGGTGGTGGATATGGGCGTGAATGGCGCGCGCCAGCACCTGGCTTTCGACATCGCGGCCGATCGAGACATAGTCTTCCGAGGACTGAGCATGCGTAATCCGGGCGACGTCCTGCTCGATGATCGGGCCTTCGTCGAGATCGGCGGTGACGTAGTGCGCGGTGGCGCCGATCAGCTTTACCCCGCGTTCGAATGCCTGCTTGTACGGGTTTGCCCCCTTGAAGCTTGGCAGGAAGGAGTGGTGGATGTTGATGATCCGGCCGGACATCTTCTGGCACATCTGGTCAGAGAGGATCTGCATGTAGCGGGCCAGCACGATCAGTTCGGTGCCGCTCTGCTCGACGATGGCCATGATGCGGGCTTCTGCTTCTGGCTTGTTGGCCTTGGTCACCGGAATATGGTGGAAGGGAATGTCGTGATTGACGACGACTTTCTGGTAGTCGAAGTGGTTGGAGACGACGCCGACGATTTCGATCGGCAGGGCGCCTATCTTCCAGCGATAGAGCAGGTCGTTGAGACAATGGCCGAAGCGCGACACCATCAGCATGACCTTCATGCGATGGGTGCTGTCATGCATCTCGGCGGTCATGCCGAACTTCTCGGCTATCGGCGCAAAGCCCTGGTCGAGTTCGGCACGGCTGGTGCCTTCTTCCGAGATGAAAGAGACGCGCATGAAAAACATGCCGGTTTCAAGGTCGTCGAACTGCGATGAGTCGACAATGTTGCAGCCCTTGCCGGCTAGATAGCCAGAGATCGCGGCGACAATCCCGCGCGTCGACTGGCAGGAAACGGTCAATACATGGCTCGTCATAGGCTCTCTTCTCCTGGACCCGGGATGCGCCGTGTTGTCTATCGCAGTTGCGTCACACCGGAAAGGTCCGATGGATCGCGTCTGGCACGTGTCTTCCCGCCTCGATGTCGCAAGCTTATGCGAGGCGAAGGAAAATTCCGTTCCCGTTGCGTCTTCGGCAAGCGCATCCCCGTCGTTGTTTGACGTGAGCGGGAGCCTTGCAATGCGATCAGGAGAAGTGGTGGAGGTTGCCGCTGCCGAGTTGGCTGATCGTGCCGCTTGGTGCTTGCGTCGGGTCTGCACCGTCGCGGGGCAAGAGCCGCAGCCGGTGTGTTACGCCCGGCGCCAGGTGGAACCAGTCATCCTCTGCACGGTGGTGTTCCAAGTCCAAATGGAGCGATTGGGCGAGAGCGCTGGAGGAGAGTTCCAGCAGCCATGAGCCGCTTTCCTGAACCAGTTTGTGCTCGACGTTTGCCGCATGCATCGCCGCAGCCCGTCCCAGCGGGAAATGGAAAGCCTCCGACAGCAGCGTGCCGTCCGCGGCATGTAGTCTCGCAACGGTCACGTCGTGCGATGGTGGACCGAAACGGAAGGCATAGGTGGTGTCGAAGAAGGCGCCGAACAGATCCGTTGCCGCAATGCGGTGATTGCTTCGGGCTGCAAGTGTCATGTCGCGTCTGCCGCTGACGACGGGTAGCCGGCCGTCGCGCAGGCACACGATTTCCAGTATTACCGGTTCTTCCTGACCGCTTTCGTTGATGACATGCACATCGAGGCCATTGGTGCCTTCGTCGGTCAGCATTATCTGCAGCGGGCGGAATGCGCGCTTCAAGGCGTACCAAACGGGCTTTGGCTCGCCCGTCGAATCGATCACGCCCCAACCCGGCCCGGCAGCGAGATCCTGGAACGTCCATGTGAGAGCACCACGGCAAGACGATGATGCCCGGCGCCATTCGGCATAGGTCTCCGTGACGATTTCGGCGGTCACGGCGCGGGACAGATTCAGATAGCGGCCGGCATCCTCGCGGCGCAGGTGCGCCGGATCGAAGCCGTAGAGATCCTGGAGATAGTGATCGCGGATATCCTCGAAATCCCAGGATGCGCCGCGATCGCGGGGCACGCGGGCCTTCCAGCGAGGATCTTGAACAGGTGAGACCGACAGATGGCTGTCGAGTGTACGCTGTTGCGGCACATGGGCGAAGGCAAGGCTTTCGGCGGCGAATCGAACCTCGGCGCGGCGGGCATCTTCCAGAGGTCTCTGATAAGCGCCGACGCCGTAATAGTGGGTGACGCCCTCATTCGGCGAGAAGGGCATGGCACCGCCGCAGGGCGAATTGGCGACATAGGCGGCGTCCGGTCTGAGTGTAGCTGTCAGGATTGCCAGCGTCTCGTTGAAGAGGTCATCGCTCCAGACCCGCTCGGGAAGACCGAGCATGGCGCCCTGCTGGAAGACTTCGCTACCGCCGCAGACGACGGCCAGCGAAGGATGTCTCTGGAGACTTTCCAGCAATTGTGTGACCTCTCGCTCGACATGAGCCGAGAAGGTCTCATCAGCGGCCGGATAGTCATAATTGGCAAACATCAGGTCCTGCCAGACCATGATGCCGAGCTGGTCGCAGAGGCGGAAAAAATCGGCGCTCTCGTATGTCATGGTGCCGCCGATGCGGATCATGTTCATGTTCGCTTCGGCAGCCTTCATCAACCATGGCGCATAGGCTTCCGCCGTTCCCGGCAGTCGCACGATATCGGCATTGGTCCAGATCGCACCACGGCAGAAGACGGACTGACCGTTGACCTTCAAGCCGAAGCCCTTGCCGTCTGCTCCGCTGTCGATCTCGATGCGGCGAAAGCCGACCAGGCCGAGGGAATGGGGCTTGCCATCGATGATCAGGCGAAGATCGTGAAGGGCCGGGCGACCATGGGTTCGCGGCCACCAGGCATCGACATTCGGGATCCGCAGAGCAGCGGTCATCGTGGCGTCGGCAGACACAGTGAGTTCAAGACGTTCGCCGCAACACTCGATGGCGGCGTTTTCAGCCGCTCCCCGCAGACGGAAACTTGTGGTCAACAGACCGCTGCCGTCGATGTCGAGATCGGCCTTGATGCGCAGGTCGGAGATCTCTCTTTCGCCGGTTCGGATCAGCGTAATCGGTCGGAAGGGACCGACGGGTTGGATCTCAGGGCACCAGCCAGGCATATGTCCCAACACTGTCGTCCGGGTCAGGCGCAGCCCCTGATGGTCCATCATCTGCGGACGCCAGCGGGCACGAGGCCCACGTTTGTCGAGATGCGGGGTCAGAGCGCGAAAGCAGATCGCCAGATCATCGCGCCCGGTAATCTCGAAGGCGAGATCACTGGCTTCGAACATGCTCTGCGAGGAGAATTTGAGTTCACCGTTCAGGTAGACTTCGGCAATGGTTGCCAGGCCTTCGAAACGAAGGATCGCCGGCCCCGGCGCTTCGCCTTCGAGCGAGCGGAAGTACCACGCATCCTTGTCATGCAGGGCGTGCGGACGTTCCCGATCGAACAGACCGGCATCGGCCAGGGCGCCAGCGACGGTTCCCGGAACCGGGGCGGCAATGCGGGCGGCGGGACGGTGGATGCTTGTCGGATCGGCATGGCGGCCGGCTTCGGTGACCAGAAGCGTCCAGCCCATTTCCAGCGGGCGGATATCCGCTCCCAGATAGATCGTGCCCGCCGCCATATCTTATCCCTCAGCCGAGCCTTGCGCCCAGATCATCCATCAGCCGATCCCATGCCGCAATCGCAGGGTCAAGGGCTGTCGCCAGCGGTTCGAACTTCTTGCGGGCAATGGCGCGGGCAAGCTGGAATTGCGCGGTCTTTGCGCATTCGCTGATCTTCAGCGCCTCGACGATCGACGCTTCGTAGCCGGCGTTGTCCATCCATGCCAGATGGCTGGCGAGCAGTTCAAAATTGGCACCGAACTGGCGCAGCGTGTTGAAGGCGTATTTGTGGAAGTAGCCGAAGGGTTTTTCGGCTACGACCTCGACCTGTCTCGGGAACACTGCAGCAAAAGCGGCAATCGGATTGGCGTCTGGCCGGCGGATGAAGTGCCGCTTCAGCAGGCGGCTTGCGACGTCGCGCTGATGGGCATTCGTGGTTGGCTGTCCGGGGAATTTGGCGAATTCCGTGTAGGGCAGGAACGGCAAGGCTCCCTCCGGCAGATCGTGCTGGAAGACACCGGTGAAATCCTCGCCTTGCAGACGGAAGAAGCCGCCGTTGTGGAAATAGTCCATCACCCGGCCGGCAAGATCCAGCCGGTTGATGCCGACGGTCGTCTTGCCATGCTCGTTGCGATAGCCGACCCCTTGCGTGTCCGGCATGAAATAGCTGTCCATCTCGACGAGGCAGAGACGACCTCTACCGATCTGCTCGGCAACGTGGCTCTCAACGCTGTCGAAGATGGCAAGTTCGGTGACGCGGATATCGTAGAGCTCCTCAAGGTCTTCCAGCGGTACCTTGAAAAAGGTGAACTGGTCGCCCTCGAAATCCTGCGTCAGCGTGAAGCCAAGCATGGCTTCCGGCGCAAGCCCTTGCGCGGCGAGCACTTCGATCCACAGATCGACGTAGCAATTTGTCTCCGGCCACATGCGTTCGCTGGAATGGAGCGCATGTGGTTTGTAACCTGCCGGATCCAGTCCGGGAAAGACGGCTATCATGAATGGATCAGCCCCAGAGCGCCTTGCGGACGTTTTCCGGCCACTGTTTGGTGTCCAGGCCATGCTGGGCGAAGAGTGCCAATGCGATGCGCTCCAGACCAAAACCGACGCAGGCGGTGTGTGCCACCGAACCATCGGCGAGGTTGAGGCCCCATTTCGTGCCGAAGGCATCCTGATGGTAGTTGAAGCTCATGCAGGCGGTCTTGTTGGTCTGCGACGTCACCGGAATCAGCAGTTCGAACTTCAGGTTCTGGTCACGCTGGTTATTGGCGAGCAGGCGACCGGCGCGACCGAAGAACGGGTCGTTTGCCACGTCCAGTTCGACGTCCAGGCCGACAGCCTTCATCATCTCGACGCCGCGATCCATCCAGGTCTGGCGGAAGGTCGTGACATGGGCTTCGGTGCCCATGCAGACATATTCGCGCATGCGAAACAGCTGCTGGCGGGCGGGATCCTTGGATGGTTCATGGCGGAAGCAGTAAGACTGCAGGTCGTAGAGCCCCCCTTCTGCCGGCAATGGGCCGCGCTTGGCAACCGTCGGATAAAGCGGATAGCAGGCAGCCGGCGTCAGGGCGATATCGGTTGCCTTCTGATCCTTTGCCCAGTCCTTGCCCTCTTCCATGCATTGCAGCAGGCTCAGGTGGTCATGGTCGTTACCGCAGAAGGAATGAACCGTACCGGCGAGCTGCGGGAAGCTCTTCATGTAACCGCTCTTTTCGAAATAGGTGCGGTTCATGCCGGGTGGGAAGCGGATGGCTTCGGCACCATCGGCGCCTCCGACCCTGTCGATCAGGCGTTCGAAAGCGGCAATGACATCTTCAAATCGGCCGCTGCGGCCGTAAAGACCATCAACACCCGTCTCGATGAGAAGGCCGCTCTCGAAGAGACGGTCCAGAAAGCTTACCTGCATATCCATATCCGTTACCCCAAAAGTCCGGTTTCTTGTTTGTGGACGAGAAGCATCGTCGACGTGTTGCCGAGGATGCGGTCGTTGGAAATCATCAGTTCTGCCGAATGGGCATCGCGCAGATGGCGCCCAAGGCTGAACGGCGTGCCGTTCTTGTAGCCCATGATGCCGCAGATCCTGAGCGCCTGGTGGATGACCGGCAGGATCATCTCGGAGGAGGCGATCTTGACGTTGTTCATCGCGACCGCGAAACCCATCGAGGACAGCTTGTCCGGATCGTTCAGCGCCTGCTCATAGCTGCCCAGGCCGGCTTTGATATTCGAGCGAATGACCTGCAACTGGCTCGACATTTCTGCGAGATGCACGAGGCCCGGAGGAGTTGTGCCGGGCGCCTTGCGTGCGGCGGCGCGGACGAAGGTCTGGGCCTTGGTGAACGCATCGACCGCGATGCCATACCAGAGTGCGCTCCACAAGAGATGCGAGCTTGCCAGCATCGACTGGGCGGCAATCTCGGCAAAGGGTTTCGGGAGGATCTGTTCGGCCGGTGCCTCGCCCTTGAAGAGGAAGCCGTCCGAGCAGGTGCCGCGCATGCCGAGTGTGTCCCAGACATGGGTCTGCTCCAGCGTATACTGGTCTTTCAGGAATGCGGTCATGACCTGGTCGGTCGGCGGGGCATCCTTGTGGCTGCGCGAGGTGATCAGAATGGCATCGGCATGCTTGCCGTAGGAAATGACGGTTGCGTCCTTCTCCAGCCGGCAGCGATCGCCCTCGACTTCGATCGCGCAAATGGAATTGCGCAGATTACCCCCGATCCCGCCCTCGGTCGTCGCCGAACCGATCAGGAGTTGTTCGCTGCAGATCTTTTGCATGAAAGTACGATGCCATCCAGCGTCGACGCCATGGGAGACAAGGCTGGATACCTTGATCTGGTGCATGGCGAAGATCATCGCGCTGGCCGCGCATGATTGGGCGATGATGGTGCAGAGTTCGGCGATCTCGGAGGTACTGCGGCCCTCACCGCCACAGTCGACTGGGATCTGGATGCCCATCAGCCGTTCGGATTTCAGTGCATCTATGGCTTCGGCTGGAAAGCGTCCCGCCTTGTCGACTTCATCGGCGTAGACGGCGGCAATCGCTGCAACACGCGTGGCGCGAGCCTTGAGACTCTGGTCTGCCACCTTGGCGGAGAGGTCCATCAGGCGACCTTTCTATCCTCGAGGATCGATTGAACCGTGGTCTCGATCGCCGCGATACTGGCGAAGGACTTTCTGTTGAGAAGATGGTCGGGGAATTCCATATCGAAGGTTTCTTCGAGGCCAAGCATTAGCTGTACGGAAGCGAAAGAGGAGAGGCCGACGGCATACAGGTCGGCATTGTCGGTGATTGTGTCCACGGCGACAGGCAGTCCGCCAAGCTTGGCCAGAAGCGTGCGAATGGTCTCGTTCATCTAATTCCTCCATAGCGAATGCTCAAATCTATTGAGCGATTTCTTACAGAGGAAAGACGAAGGTTTCGCTAATTGGTTTAGTAAAATTAGACTTGCTTGCCACAGTTGAGCGCCGGAAATGCAGGTCTACCGGCAATACAGCACTTTTATTGGCGCTAAATCTCGGGATACGTGTGCTCGTCTCCGTGGCGGTCGACGATAGTGTATCGTTCTGGCGCAGTCTCGCTGAGCGCGTTTTCGCCAACGGATACCTTTCCGAACCCGCCCGGCAGGTCGAGGATGTAATGCGGAATACAGAGGCCTGACACCTTGGAGCGCAGTTCGCGCATGATCGCCTGGCCTTCGGAGATGGGCAGGCGAAAATGGCTGGTGCCCGGCGCCATGTCGGGATGATGCAGGTAGTAGGGCTTGATTCGTGTTTCGACAAAGGCGCGCATCAGTTCCGCCAAGGTGTCGGCGTCGTTGTTGATGCCCTTGAGCAACACGCTCTGGCTGACCATGGTCAGGCCTGCATCGATCATCCGTGCGCAAGCGGCGCGGACCTCTGGGGTCATTTCGCGCGGATGGTTGGCGTGCAGCGCGACGTAGACGGTCTTTTCGCTGGCATTCAAAGCGTCGACGAGTTCGGCGGTGACGCGGGCCGGATCGACGGCAGGAACTCGGGTGTGGATGCGGACGATCTTGATGTGTTCGATCGTGGAAAGTGTACGCATGACCTCCCGCAGTCGACGCGGCGAAAGGATCAGCGGGTCACCGCCGGTCAAGATGACCTCCCAGATTTCGGGATGCGACCGGATGTAGGCGAACGCGATGGAAAGCTGCTCAGGCGACATGCTTCCGTCGCCCTGTGGCCCGACCATCTCACGGCGGAAGCAGAAACGGCAATAGACCGGACAGACATGCACCAGCTTGAGCAGCACCCGGTCGGGATAGCGGTGAACGATGCCTTCGACCGGCGAATGCGCATGGTCGCCGATCGGGTCGGCGCGTTCTCCTTCAGTCTCGATCAGCTCGGCAGGCTGCGGAACATATTGTGCGGCAATCGGGTCATCGGGATCGTTCGGATCGATCTGATTGGCGACGGTCGGTGTCAGCGCGATGGCATAGCGCGCAGCAACTTCATCGAGCGCACCCGTTGCGCCGGCCGCAACAAGGCCCGCCGCTTTCAGGTCTTCGACACTGCGGAGCGAGGTTTCAATCAAGGTGGGTCTCCGCGACGGGCGCCCAGATGACCTGTTCTATGCGCAGGGCGCCGGTTGCGAGCATGACGAGGCGATCAAATCCGAGCGCGATGCCACAGGCTTCCGGCATGATGGCCAATGCGTCGAGAAAATCTTCGTCCAGCGGATAGGTCTCGCCGTAAACGCGCTGCTTCTCCAGCATTTCGGCTTCAAAGCGGCGACGCTGTTCGACCGGATCGGTCAATTCGCCAAAGGCATTGGCCAGTTCAACGCCGCAGGCATAGAGCTCGAAACGTTCGGCTACGCGCGGATCGTCGGTGCAGGGGCGGGCAAGGGCGGCTTCGGCGACCGGATATCGATCGAGAATGGTGGCGCGGCCGATGCCGAGCTTGGGTTCGATTTTTTCGACGATCACGCGGCTGAACAGGTCTGCCCAGGTGTCGTCGTCGGCAATGCGGATCCCGGCGAGGCGCATTTGATCCGCGAGAGCCTGCCGGTTTGTCTCCCCGGTTGCCGAAATGGTGGCAAGCAGATCGATACCGGCATGGCGGATGAAAGCATCGGCGACCGAAAGACGCTCGGGTTCAGCGAAAGGATCGACGCTCAGGCCGTTATAGGTGAAGCTTGTGGTGCCGGTGGTCTTTGCCGCGAGCGCCAGGAGAGTGCCGCAATCGGCCATCAGCGTTTCGTAGCTCTCCCCGACGCGGTACCATTCCAGCATGGTGAACTCTGGGTGGTGGCGGGGACCACGCTCCCGGTTTCGATAAACATGGGCAAAGCAGGTGATGCGGGTTTCGCCTGCGGCCAGCAGCTTCTTGCAGGCAAACTCCGGCGACGTGTGCAGATAGAGAGGTGCGGACGTACCGTCATTGCCGATCGCGCTGGTCGCAAAAGCATGAAGATGCGCTTCATTGCCGGGCGAGACCTGCAGCGTTGCGGTATCGACCTCGATGAAATCGTGCTCGGCAAAATGACTGCGGAACGCGGCCTGGATGCGGTTGCGGCCGAGCAGGAAGGGCCGCCTGTCGGCATGGGCCGAAGGGGTCCACCACGCAGATGATGAACGGCGACGGTCAGTCATTCCGGTTTCTCGGTCCTTATCTCAACGTGGGCTGGCTATTTTGCCGAATTTAGGTTACGTGCGCCCAAGAAATTCGAAGACGTCACTAAGGACGGCGGGTCGTCCTTTACGACGGGTCTATCGCAGATACAAGGAATTCCAATGGTCAAGGTTATCGCCTCTTCCGTCCGCAAGGGCAATGTCATCGACGTTGATGGCAAGCTTTACGTCGTTCTGACTGCGGAAAACTTCCATCCGGGCAAGGGCACGCCTGTGACCCAGGTCAACATGCGCCGCATCGTCGATGGTGTGAAGGTTTCGGAGCGCTGGCGCACGACCGAGCAGGTCGAGCGCGCTTTCGTCGAGGACGTCAACCACCAGTTCCTCTATGAGGATGGTGAGGGCTTCCACTTCATGAATCCCGAAAACTATGACCAGATCGTCGTCGATGCGGAAACCATGGGTGACCAGAAGGCCTATCTGCAGGAAGGCATGGTCTGCATTCTGTCGATGTATGAAGGCACAGCACTTGCACTTCAGCTGCCGCGCCATGTGATCCTCGAAATCACCGAGACCGAACCGGTCGTCAAGGGCCAGACGGCGTCTTCGTCGTACAAGCCGGCCATGCTGTCGAACGGTATCCGCACCATGGTGCCGCCGCATGTTGACGCGGGTATCCGCGTGGTCATCGCGACCGAAGACAATTCCTACGTCGAGCGCGCCAAGAACTGATTTCGGTTCCACGAGTCTGAATTGAAAAACCCGGCGTCCTGGACGCCGGGTTTTTTCGTTGTCGATGCTTCCCGCTTTTCTCCGAAGCTGGATCGGTAGAAATCAGGCAATGCCGCCCAGGCACATGTACTTGATCTCGGTATAGTCGTCGGTGCCGTATTTCGAGCCTTCGCGACCGAGACCGGACTGCTTGATGCCGCCGAAGGGTGCCGTCTCGGTGGAGATCAGGCCGGTATTGATGCCGACCATGCCATATTCCAGAGCCTCCGCGACGCGGAAGATCTTGGCCATGTCCTTCGAGTAGAAGTAGGAGGCAAGGCCGAACTCGGTGGCGTTGGCCAGTTCGATGACTTCCTCTTCCGTGTCGAACCTGAAGAGCGGGGCGACCGGGCCGAAGGTTTCTTCGGTTGCCACCTTCATGTCGGTGGTGACGCCAGTCAGGATCGTCGGTTCGAAGAAAAGGTCGCCTGCGGACGATGTATTTCCGCCGAGCGCGACCTTCGCACCCTTGGAGACGGCGTCGGCCACGTGTTCCTTGACCTTCTTGATCGCGTTGCTGTCGATCAGCGGGCCTGTCGTCACGCCTTCGGCGAAGCCGTCGCCGACCTTCAACTGGTTGACCTTCTCCGCGAGCTTGGCGGCAAAGGCATCGTATACGCCGGATTGCACATAGAGACGGTTGGCGCAAACGCAGGTCTGGCCGGCATTGCGGTATTTGGAAATCATCGCGCCTTCGACAGCCGCATCGAGGTCGGCGTCGTCGAAGACGATGAAGGGTGCATTGCCGCCCAGTTCCAGTCCCAGCTTCATGATCTGATCCGCACCTTGGCGCATCAGGATTCTGCCGACATTTGTCGAGCCGGTGAAGGTCAGTTTCCGCACCTTGTCATTGGTACAGAATTCCTGGCCGACCATGGCGGCATCCGTCGAGGTCAGCACCGAGAACAGGCCGCCGGGAAGTCCCGCACGTTCGGCAAGGATGGCGATCGCCAATGCCGAAAGCGGTGTCTGGGCCGCGGGCTTGGAGACCATGGCGCAGCCAACGGCGAGCGCCGGGGCGACTTTGCGGGCCAGCATGGCGTTGGGGAAGTTCCACGGCGTGATGGCGCCGACGACACCGACGGGCTGCTTGATCACCAGGATGCGCTTGTCAGGCTGATGGCCGGGGATGACGTCGCCATAGACGCGCTTGGCTTCCTCGGCGAACCATTCGACATAGGATGCGCCGTAGAGGATCTCGCCGCGGGCTTCCGGCCAGGGCTTGCCCATTTCCATGGTCAGGATGGTGGCCAGGTCATCGGCGTTGGCGACCATCAGGTCGTTGAGCTTCTTGAGAACGGCTGCGCGTTCCTTACCGGTCTTTTTCGCCCACGCCTTCTGGGCGCTATGGGCGGCATCGATGGCCTTGACCACCTCGGTCTTGCCGAGATTGGGCAGCGTGGCGACAATTTCGCCGGTTGCCGGGTTGGTGACGTCGAAAGTCTTGCCATCCGATGCCTTGGCGACCCATTCGGTGCCGACAAGCGCCTTGTCGGTAACCAGGGTCGCATCTTTCAGCTTTGAAGTCAGCAGGTTCGAAATGGTCATGCCTTTACCTCCGCCGCGACGGCGCGGATCGATGCTTCGATGATGTCGAGCGCTTCGTTGAACACCTCATCTTGAATGGTGATCGGAGCGAGGAAGCGCACGACGTTGCTGTAGACGCCGCAAGTGAGGAGGATGAGCCCCTTGTCGAGCGCCTTCAGGCGAACGGCATTGGTGAAATCGGCATCCGGCTTGTGCGAATTCGGCAGGCCGAACTCGACCGCGTTCATGAAGCCGAGGCCGCGGATGTCCATGATCTGCGGAACGTCGCCGCGCAAGCTTTCAAGGCGCTGCTTGAGGCGGCCGCCAAGCTGGTTGGCGCGGTCGCAGAGTTTTTCTTCCTCGATGACGTCCAGAACTGCGTGGGCGGCAGCGATCGCCAATGGATTGCCGGCATAGGTGCCACCGAGGCCGCCGGGGCCGGGCGCGTCCATCAGTTCGGCGCGGCCGGTGACAGCCGAGAGCGGGAAGCCACCGGCAAGGCTCTTTGCCATCGTGGTCAGGTCCGGAACCACGTCATAGTGGTCCATGGCGAACATCTTGCCGGTCCGGGCAAATCCGGTCTGCACTTCGTCGGCCACCAGCAGGATGCCATGCAGGTCGCAGATTTCACGCAATGCCTTCATCAGCGCGCGTGGCACTTCGTAGAAGCCGCCTTCGCCCTGGACGGGTTCCAGAATGATCGCGGCGACGCGCTTGGGATCGACATCGGCCTTGAACAGCTTGTCGAGGACATCGAGCGAGGTTTCGACATTGATGCCATGCATCTCGATCGGGAAGGGGACGTGATAGACATCGCCCATCATCGGGCCGAAGCCGACCTTGTAAGGTACGACCTTGCCGGTCAGCGACATGCCGAGGAAGGTGCGGCCATGGAAGCCGCCGGTGAAGGCAATCACGGCAGAGCGGCCGGTGGCGCAGCGGGCGATCTTGATGGCGTTTTCGACCGCTTCGGCGCCGGTGGTGGCGAAAATGGTCTTCTTCTCGAAATTGCCGGGGGTCAGCTTGTTCAACCGTTCGGCCAGCGCGACGTAGTTTTCGTAAGGCACGACCTGATGGCAGGTATGGGTGAAGCGGTCGAGCTGCTTCTTCACCGCGTCGATCACCTTCGGATGGCGATGGCCGGTGTTGAGCACGGCAATGCCGCCAGCGAAATCGATATAGCGGTTGCCTTCAACGTCCCAGATCTCCGAATTCTCGGCCTTGTCGGCGTAAATCTGCGTCGTCATGCCAACGCCGCGCGAGATGGCGTCGTTCTTGCGCGCTGAAATTTCGGAATTCTTCATCGTAAAGGTCCTCTCCAGATGGGCCATCGGCGTCGGTTCTTCGGTCCGATCATTGCTCTTGCATATTTCCTACATTTTTTCTGTAGACTTGCAATATGGTTTCCCGCAATTATTACCAGGCGCTTTGACGTTGTGCGCTAGGATCAGATCTCATGGACGATATCCGTTTCAAGATAGCCGAGGCCGCGCGGATGGCGGGCGTATCGCCGTCGACATTGCGGCTTTGGGAAACGCAGGATCTGATCCAGCCGATCCGCACGCCGAAGGGCCAGCGGCTTTATGATCGGGCACTCGTGGATCGGTTGAAGACGATTTCCTGGCTGCGGAGCGAAAAGGGACTTAATCCGGCTGCAATCCGGGAGAGCCTGCGGGGCGAACCTGTCGCGGTAGAACCCGAGATCACATCATTCGAGCCGGAAGAGGCCGGCGATCCCGCCAGTTTTCCCGTCGGCCTGAAGATCCGCCGCCTGCGCCGAGAGGCTGGCAAGACCCTGGAGGCCGTCGCGCAGAAAACCGGCGTGTCGGTGTCGCAGCTCTCGACATTCGAGCGCACCTCGCAGGGGCTGTCCTTTACGGCACTGCACGAAGTCGCCAGTTGTCTCGGAACCACGGTCGCGTCGCTCAGTGGTCAGGAGCAGGGGCAGGGGGGCGAATCGTTAATTCGCGACGGGAAGTGGCCATCTTGGCCCGCCACATCGTCCGGTGTCGCCATCCAGGTTCTAGCCGAGGGGCGCAACCAGATGGAATGCAATCGCTTCCAGCTTGCGCCTGGTGCGTCAAGCGAAGGGGCTTATCAGCACGCCGGCGAAGAATTTATCCACATGCTGTCGGGCAGCCTGGAGATCATCCTGGACGGGGATTGTTTTTTCGAGCTGCATACCGGCGACAGCTTCTATTTCGAAAGCCGCAGGCCGCACTCCTGGCGCAACACATCGAGCAGTGAGACGGTTCTGATCTGGATCAATACACCGGCGACATTCTGATTTGGACGGTTCTGTCGCCATTCGGCACACGTAAAAAAGCCCGGCGCCATTTCTGGAGCCGGGCTTTTTCGGATGCGGGCCTATTACATGGTCTTGGCGGTTTTCGTGTCGAAAGCGTAGCCTCCGCCGATCGCCACGTTCAAGTTCACATAGTCTGTTGCCATCTGCTGAACGGCGGCTGCGAGATTTGCACGCGCGCTGTCGACCGAGCGCTGCGCGTCGAGAACGTCGAGCAGCGACGATGCACCATCGCGGTAGCTAGCTGTCGAGAGCGACAGGGCTTCCTGGTAGGATGCTACCGTTGCGTTCAATGCGGACACTGTCCGGCGCGTGCGGCTCATCGAAGCCAGGGCATTTTCCACGTCTTCAACCGACGACAGGACGGTCTGCTTCCAAGCCAGATACTGTTCGCGGGCCGATGAGTTGGCAATATCGACATTGGCCTTGAGGCGACCGCCGTCGAAGATCGGCAGGGTCAGGCTTGGGCCGAAGGACCAGGGTGTGACGCCGCCGCTTGCGGCGCTGGTAGCGATGATGCTGGTCGAGATCGTGCCGCTGAGCGAGATCGACGGATAAAGCTGTGCTTCTGCGACACCAATCTGAGCAACTGCTGCGGCGAGATTGCGCTCGGCTGCACGGATGTCCGGACGATTGCGGATCAGGTCTGCCGGGATGCCGGCGCTGACACTGCGCCGAGCGTAAGGCTGAGACGCACCCTTCTGCAGATCGGCGACCAGCGAAGATGCCGGGAGGCCGAGCAGCAAGGCGATGCGATGTGCCGAGGCGCGGAAGCTGGTTTCGAGGCCCGGAATTTCAGACAGCGTCGAATTGACCAGACCCTCGGACTGCACGACATCGAGACGCGATGCTGCACCGGCTTCAAGCTGAAGCTTGGTCAGGTCAAAGGTTTCACGGCGGGATGCCAAGCTCTTTTTAGCGATGGCGATTCGCTCCTGGAAGAAGCGCGCATCGATATAGGCGGTGGCGATGCTGGACAGGTAGGTCAGGCGCGCAACGTCGGCGCTGGCATAAGCTGCGTCGAGTGATGCCTTGGAGCTTTCCTTGGTCCGGCGATACTGGCCGAACAGGTCAAGCACCCAGGACGCACTCAAGCCACCCGAGCTGGTCGATGTTGTCGCCGTCGACTGACTGGAGTTGGCGCCGCGGCCCGTCTGACGCGACGTTTCCTGCGATGCGGACACGTCTAGCCGAGGCCTGGCGCTCGCGTCGGCGGCGAGATAGCTCGCTTCGGCAGCGGTGATGCGTTCAAGTGCCTGGAGCACGTCGAGGTTCTGGTTCATGCCCTGCTCGACCAGCGAATTCAACTTTGGATCGTTGAATGCGGTCCACCAGGCCACAGTCGTGACATCGCCATTTGCTTGTTTGCCGCCTTCGCCAAATTTGGCCGGCAACGGGGTCTCTGGCGCGGTGTGATCAGGACCGGTCACGCAGCCGGAAAGTAGAAGCATCGCGAGGGGAGCGGCTATGCGAATAGAACCCATCATCTTTTCCTAGATCTTTCACCCAAGTTACGGACCGCAGCCTGATTCGTTCATGAGACCGCGGTTGCGTGAATTTATGCTTAATTATTGTGTCGGCTTTCCCCGAAAGCCGACACAATCTTTCCTTAACCTATCAACACCGTGATCAAGATGACAGGGGGGGCGTGCGTTTTTCCCTGCTGGAAAGCTTGCGAATGATGACAAAGAACGACGGCACGAAGAAAATTCCAAGTGCAGTCGCTGTCAACATGCCGCCAAGCACGCCAATGCCGATCGAATTCTGCGCTGCCGACCCGGCACCCGTTGCGATTGCAAGCGGTACGACGCCCAGAATGAAGGCCAGCGATGTCATGATGATCGGGCGCAGACGAAGCTTTGCAGCCTCGAGTGTCGCTTCGATCAGCCCAACGCCTGCCGCATGCCGGTCCTTGGCAAATTCCACGATGAGAATCGCGTTCTTTGCAGCAAGACCGATCGTCGTCAGCAGACCCACCTTGAAGTAGACGTCGTTCGACTGGCCGAACAGTGAAGCGGCGGCCACGGCGCCAAGAACGCCGACGGGCACAGCCATGATGACCGAGAACGGGATTGACCAGCTTTCGTAGAGCGCTGCCAGGCAGAGGAAGACGATCAGTACCGAAAGGGCATACAGCATCGGTGCCTGAGATCCCGACAGACGTTCCTGGTAGGAAATGCCCTGCCAGGCCACGGTATAGCCGCCGCCCAGTTCGGCGGTTAGCTGTTCCATGGTGTCCATTGACGTGCCAGAGCTGACACCCGCACCCGCCGCGCCTTCGAGTGAGATTGCGCCGATACCGTTGTAACGGTCGAGGTTCGGTGCACCGGTGATCCATTGCAGGTTGGTGAAGGCCGAGAAAGGCACCATCTCGCCGGTACCGTTTCGGGCAAACCATTCGTTGATGGAATCCGAGCGCATGCGATAGGGCGCATCGCCCTGAACGATCACTGGCTTCAACTCGCTATTGAGGGTGAAGTCGTTGACGTCCCGACCGGCAAAGATCGTCGACAGCATGGAGTTGACGGTGGCGAGATCGAGCCCCATCGCGCCCATCTTCTCCTGATCAAGAAGGATCTTGAGCTGGCTTTCGGACGGCGGGCTGTTGGAGCGCAGCGAGCTGACATTCGCATTGCTTCCGCCGGCCTGGATCAATTTCTGGGACGCTGCCGTCAGGGCTTCGGTGCCATTCTTGCCGCTATCGACGAGATACATCGAGAAACCGCTCGAATTTCCGAGGCCCGGAATTGCAGGAGGCTGCAACGGGAAGACCATGGCGTCACGCAGGGTGAAGAAATAGCCCATGGCGCGCTGGACGACTGCGGACGCAGCCTGATCCGGCGACTTTCTCAGGTCGAAGTCCTTCAGCTTGGCGAAGACCATGGCGTAGTTCTGGCCCGAGCCGGTGAAGCTGAAGCCGGATACCGCGAAAACGTCCTGGATCGAGTCTTTTTCCTTCTCGAGATAGAAGTCTTCGATCTTCTTGATGACTTCTTCCGTCCGCGCGGTTGTGGCGCCGTTCGGAAGCTGGACAATCGTCATCAGCACGCCCTGGTCTTCCTGTGGCAGGAAGGAGGTGGGCATGCGGATGAAGAACCAGGCGCATCCAGCGATGACGACTGCAAACATCAGCATCACGCGCATCGGGCGCTTCAAGAGGTAAGCGATCGACGAAACATAGCTGTTGGTCGTCTTTTCGAAGTTGCGGTTGAACCAGCCGGCCAAGCCGCGCTTTTCCGCCGTGTGGTCGATTGGTTTCAGCATCGTGGCGCAGAGTGCCGGCGTCAGCACGATGGCAACGAGGGCCGACAGCAGCATCGCGGATATGATTGTGACGGAGAACTGGCGGTAGATGATGCCCGTGGAACCGCCGAAGAAGGCCATCGGGATGAAGACCGCGGTGAGGACCAGGGCGATGCCGACGATGGCGCCGGTGATTTCGCCCATCGACTTTTCGGTGGCTTCAAGCGGCGACAAGCCTTCTTCCGACATGATGCGCTCGACGTTTTCGACGACGACGATCGCGTCGTCGACGAGAAGGCCGATGGCCAGCACCATGGCAAACATCGTCAATGTGTTGATCGAGTAGCCCGTCAACGCGAGGATGCCGAAGGTTCCCAGCAAAACGACAGGTACCGCAATCATCGGGATGATCGTTGCGCGCAGGTTCTGCAGGAAAATCAGCAACACGAAGAACACCAGCACGATCGCCTCGATCAGCGTGTGGACAACTTTCTCGATCGAAAGCTGAACAAATGGGGTCGTGTCGTAGGGATAGGTGATGACGACATTTTCAGGCAGGCTCGGAGCAACCGCATTCAAGGCAGCCTTGACGCGGGCAGCCGTGTCGAGGGCATTTGCACCGGTTGCCAGGTTCACGGCAAAGCCGGTTGCCGGCTTGCGGTTGGAACGGGTGTTTGTCGAATACTCCTCCTGGCCGATCTCGATACGCGAGACATCGCTGAGGCGAACGGTTGCACCGTCGGTTTCAACCTTGAGAATGATCGATTCGAAATCGCCAACCGTCTGTAGCTGGCTCTGCGCCGTTACCGTGACATTCAGTTGCTGACCCATGGCCACTGGCTGGCCGCCGATCGAACCAACGGATACCTGGGTGTTCTGCGCCTGAATGGCGGAGGTGATATCGCTCGGCGTCAACTGGAACTTGTTGAGCTTGAGCGGGTCAAGCCAGACGCGCATGGCATAACCGGTACCAAAGATCTGGATGCTCCCGACGCCTTCCAGCCGCTTGATCTGATCCTCGATCTGGCTGGTGAAGATATCGCCGAGTTCAACCGGGCTGCGCTGGCCGTCGGTCGACACCAGGGCGCCGACGAGCAGAATGCTGGAGGTTGACCGGGTGACCGAAAGACCGGTCGTCTGAACGACATCCGGAAGCTGTGACTGTACGAGTTGCAGCTTGTTCTGCACCTGAACCTGGGCGATGTCCGGGTCGATGGTGTTGCCGAACGTCAGTGTGACGGTCGCAGATCCAGTGCTGGATGACGAGGTCATGTAGGTGAGGTCATCAAGGCCGGTCATGCCGTCCTCAATGATCGATGTCACCGACTTTTCCACCGTTTCGGCACTGGCGCCGGTATAGGTTGCCGAAATACGAACCGTCGTCGGTGCGATTTCCGGATATTGGGCGATCGACAATGTCGAGATCGCCAAGGCGCCTCCCAACATTATGATGATCGCGATCACCCATGCAAAGATCGGGCGACGGATGAAATACTTGGCCATTGGTTATCCCTTAACGCCTGTTGTGCCTAGCCGGAGCGCGATTATGGCTGCGCTGCAGGGGCGGCGGCGGGCGCCGCGGTTTCAACGACGAATCCCTGTTCATTGACGGTGGATTCCACAGGCTGGACAGGTGCGCCGTCACCGATCCACTGGAAGCCGTCCACGATCAGCTTGTCGCCGTCCTTGATGCCGGAAGCCACCAGCCAGTTGTTGCCGGAAATCTGGCTCTCGGTGAAGGTGCGGGTTTCGACCTTGTTCTCGGCGGTGACGAATTTTGCGTTCAGTTCGCCCTGTGCATTGCGGGTGGCGGCGCGCTGGGGAATGAGGAAGCCGTTCTCGGTTCCAACTGTCACGGTTGCGCGGACATACATGCCCGGCAGAACGAGGTTGTCCGGGTTGTCGAAGACCGCACGGATCGAATATGTCCCGGTCGTCTGGCTGACGGCCATTTCCGACATGTCGAGCTTGCCGACGATCGGATATTGCTGACCATCTTCCAGCGTCAGGCGAATTTCGGCCCTCTGGTCGCCCGACTGATCGATGCGGCCTGCCTTCATGGCTTCGCGCAGACGCAGGAGATTGACGCTGGATTCGGTCAGTTCGATGTAAATCGGGTCGAGGCGACGCAACGTCGTCAGCGCATCCGTCTGGTTGGCGGTCACGACGTTGCCGATCGAAAAGGCAGACGCGTTTGTCACGCCTTCGAAGGGAGCACGGATCTCGGTCAGATTGAGGTTGATTTCCGCTGCGCGCAGAGCGGCCCTGGCCTGGGCCACATCGGCCTGCGCCTGCAGAAGTGTCACGCGGGCATTCTCAAGCTCGACCTGTGTCGCGCCGCTGTTGACCAGGCGCTCCTGGCGGGCCAGGTTTGACTGGGCTGTCGGAACGCTTGCTTCGGCCTTTTCGAGGCTCGCCTGGGCCTGTGCGACTTCCGCGCTGTAGCTGTCGTCTTCAATCTTGAACAGCAGATCGCCGGCCTTGACTTCGCTGCCCTCCTTGAAGGCGATCTCCTTGATCACACCGCTGACACGCGGACGGATTTCCGCGGTCTGGAAGGCGGATGCGCGGCCGGGAAGCGTGGAGGTGAGGGGATGAGACGCCTGCTTCATGAGCACCACGCTGACCGGAGACGGCGGCTTTTCGCCACCGGCCGCGCCTGCGGCGTTCTGTGCTGTGTCGGAATCGCTGCAGCCGGCAAGCGCCGCCGCGCAGAGTACGAGGACGGAAGTGAGCTTAAGACGTCGAGTCATGGGGGGTTCCAAAGCGAGAATGACGAAAGGCACCTTGCGAAGCAAATCCCATGCCCATTAGGAGCCTTGAGAAACTGCTACGCCCGATGCCGCGACTGTCGCCCCGTCCCAAGGGCGACGAATGCGAAGTGACGTAAGTTAAGTTTCATCACTTGGCAAGAGGCGAGCGCAAGGCGATGTCAATAAGATTGACGACTTCCTTACACCGTGTTGCCAATTTATCGGTATTTTCCATCCCGAGCATGACAGGATGAATCACACATGCGAGAGCATCAAAAGCCGCGCTGGCATATCGGTAAATATCGGTGACCTGGTACAGGCCTTCGCTTTCGCCGGCACGAATGATCTCGGCGATTGTCTCGACCACCATTTCGCGGAAGCGTTCGCCGCAATCCAGTTCTTCCCGGATGGTGACCTGGATCATCTCGAAGACGAAGGGGGCGTCCTTCTGGTCAGCAAGATGCTCATCCATCAGATGGTGGGCAAGCTCGTAAAGCCGGACCGGGGCGGGCTTGTTCTGATCAAGTATCTTCAGTTCGTTGATCGTTTCCTGGATCGCGCGGGTTGCGATCGCATCCACCAGGCTGGCTTTTGTGCGAAAATGTTTGAAGACGTTGGCGGGTGACATCGACAGTTCTGCGGCGATGTCCGCGATCGTGACGCTGGCGTAGCCATGTGTGCGAAACAGGGTTTCGGCCATGTTCAGAATGTCTTCCCGCGTTTCCTCGGCAGGTCGACGCGATCGGCGCGGCGCAGAGTGCCGCTCAGAGATGATCTGAGCGGCACTCTTCTTCATGCATTTGTCGAAACCTGATGACACGATCGCTCATATCTCCGGAAAGTAGCGGGCAAGATTTTCGCGGACCCGATCCTTTGGTGTCGCGCCGCGATCGTCGGGGACAAATGTCTGTCCGGTGATTGCTTCATAGGCCTTTATATAGACCGCCGACGTGTCTTCGACCAGCGCCTGTGGAATTTGGGGGATTTCATCCTTGTAGGGGTCGCAGCGTTCGGCGACCCAGGAGCGGACGAAATCCTTGTCAAAGCTAGCCGGGCGCGTACCGTTTTCGAAGGCTTGTGGATAACTTTCGGCGATCCAGTAGCGACTGCTGTCGGGTGTGTGGATCTCATCTGCGAGGATGATGGTGCCATTCTCGTCCACGCCGAACTCGTATTTGGTATCGACCAGGATCAGTCCACGCTCGGCGGCCAGCGTCTGGCCCCTGGCGAAGAGAGCCAGCGCATACTGCGACAGCGTTTGCCACTGTTCGGCAGTGAGGAGGTTCTTGGAGATGATTTCATCCGGGGTCAGCGGTTCGTCATGGCCGCCGTCGAATTCCTTGCTGGTCGGCGTGATGATCGGTGTTGGAAGCTTCTCGTTGTCGCGCATGCCATCGGGCAGGGTGATGCCGTACATGCGGCGCTCGCCCTTCTTGTAGAGGGTGAGGATCGAAGTGCCGGTCGTGCCGGCCAGATAGCCGCGCACGACGACTTCGACCGGAAGGATGTCGAGGCGCTTGCCGATCACGACATTCGGATCCGGATAGGAGATCACATGGTTCGGGCAGATGTCCTTGGTCTCATCGAACCAGTAGCGTGCGGTCTGGGTCAGGACCTGGCCCTTATAAGGAATGCAGGTGAGGATCCGGTCGAAGGCGCTCAGGCGGTCCGTCGAGATGATGATCCGGCTGCCGTCCGGCAAATCGTAGTTTTCCCGGACTTTGCCGCCATAGTAGTTCGGCAGTTCAGGAAAATGAGCTTCGGACAGGGTGCGCATCGGACAGGATCCTCTCATCGTTGCCATTGCATAACACGCAGATGGCTTGGGAACAGTCCTGCGGCTATCGCAAAGACGGCAGTCTTTCAAAGGAAAAGCGCAAGCCGAGTCGCCATTCGCGCCGTTTTGTTGCCGCGGAGAGGTCAATAGGCGAAAGACAGTGGGCGTTGCGGTTGCCGAAACGTGACCGACGCTCGGTGATTGCCAGCCGCGCGCGCAAGACAGCTGCTTGCGTGACACTATAGCGAAAAGGCCAACAGCTTGCACCTTGCCGGAACCCAAGCTTGGCGAGGGCAGGCAATGCCACAGCTGGGGCTGCCGCTATGATTTGCCGCATTGCGTTCTTTCAGATTGTCCGACTTTTTGTTTGGCAACCCGCAGCCCACAGGCAAGGCTCCTATAGAGAGGCGTCCTGTAGAAAGGCATTAGCATGCTGTCAGCCGTCTTTTACCGAATCCCTGTTTTCGGCTGGATGCTCAAGGAGGCCATGCAAGGGCCCACCACCGCCAAGATCCTGTTCGTCGTCAATCTGCTGATGATCTGGTTGCTGGCGGTCCTGGCCTTTGGCTACCCGGCGATCATTATTCCGGCTCTCGCAGCCGTTCCTGCCATGTTTGTCGTGCTTATCCTGATCACAATGGGGTAAATTCCCCATTTGCCACTGCCCCATTTCTAGGCGAGCCTGCTAATTTCTAGGCAAGGCCTCAGAGGATGCGGTGGGGCACATCAAAAAATTCCATCAAAAACAATGACTTGTTAAAAATGACAGATTTTTGAAAATTGCCCTGTTGACTGTTTGAGGTGTGAAATCTATAACCCCGCTCACTGACGAGGGCGG
>ERZ1034401.87-NODE-87-length-29123-cov-3.879868_pt1 | contig 29123 bp, 26 predicted proteins | sample MGYA00520601_ERZ1034401 | MGnify/ENA primary metagenome ERZ1034401 (study PRJEB33736, sample SAMEA104288476) | Azolla filiculoides | biome: Urban; feature: water surface; material: ditch water | place: Netherlands | collected 2014 ... | reverse complement strand
GGCGAGGTCGAAATGGGTGATGCCGAGATCGAACGCCGTGCGGCAGATCGCCTGCTTGTTGTCGCCGCGGTCGACATCGCCGAAATTGTGCCACAGACCGAGCGAGATCGACGGCAGCTTGAGGCCGCTTTTCCCGCAACGGTTATAGGTCATCCGCGCGTAGCGGTCTTCGGCTGGGGTCCAGGTCATGTCTTTCCTCCGGAATGCTGATGCAATCGCTTAGCGAAGCAGCGCTTGCGCCTCTTCTATCCCGAGAGCAGCCGGTTGGGTACATGTCGTCGTCAACGTGATGAAATTTCCGGTCTCGCCCGACTTCAGGATCGAGGTCATCACATCCACGCCATGCAGCGCCCGATCGAGCGAGCAGCGCGCGTCACGGCCTTCGAGGATGGCGATTGCCATGTCGGCCAGACCGGCGGTGCGGTAGTTGGCGCGTGCACCCTGCGGGCTTTCCTGATTGTTGACGCCGAACGGATGATCCCAGCCATCGAGCGGCTGGATATTCTTGTCGCGCCCTGATGCCTCGACGGCGCCGCCGAAGAAATTCGGATCGGGTACGTAGAGCGAGCCCTCTGTGCCGTAAAGCTCCATATTGGCATGGCGGTGCGACCAGACATCCCAGCTCGCAGACAGCGTGATCGTCGCGCCGTTCTCGAATTCCAGCAGCGCATGGATATTCGTCGGCGTCTTCACCGGAATGGTTTCACCTGCACGCGGATGGCTGGTGATGGTGCGCGTTTCGCTCGCCATCGAGGTCAGGGCCGCGACCCGCCTCACCGGGCCGATCAGGTTGACGAGATTGGCGATGTAGTAAGGGCCAAGATCGAGGATCGGGCCACCGCCAGGCAGGAAGAAGAAATCGGGATTGGGATGCCACATCTCCATGCCCGGGCTCATCACATGGCAGGTGCCGGAGGTGACCCGGCCGATACCGCCCTTCTCGATATGGGCGCGTGCCAGCTGATGCGAACCGCCAAGGAAGGTGTCCGGCGCGCAACCGACGGATAAGCCCTTGTCGCGGGCGATCCGGCGCAGGTCTTCGCCCTGTTCGAGCGTCAGCACCAGGGGTTTTTCCGAATAGACGTGTTTGCCCGCCTCAAGGATGCGCTTGGAGACACTGTAATGCGCATCGGGGATGGTCAGGTTGACGATGATATCGAGTTCGTCATTGGCGAGCAGCTCATCGAGCGTCTGTGCCTTGACGCCGTATTCGTCGGCCCGAAGTTCGGCCGCATTCATGTTGAGGTCACTGCAGGCCAGCACTCTCAGCCCCCGGAAGAGCGGTGCCAGCGAGAAATAGGTGGTCGAGATATTGCCGCATCCGATGATGCCGACGCCGAGTTCGCGTGCCATGGGAAATGTCCTGCTTTGATAGGGATCAGTAGGCGTTGAAAGACGTGATCGAACGGGAAATCAACCGGTCGATATCCTTCGGATTGTCATGTTCGACGACGAAATATTTGACCTTGGTGCCGCGCAAGGCTTGCATCAGCCCCTTCCAGTCGACCGTGCCGTGACCGACATCGGCCCAGCCGTCTTCATCGGCATTTTGCCCCGCCGGCGCAATATCCTTGACGTGGACGGCACTGATGCGTTTGCCGTAGCTTTCGATCCAGGCGAGCGGATCGGCTTTGCCGCGGATGACCCAGGCAATGTCGGCTTCCCAGTCGAGTTCGGGACCGCCGGCCAGGATCTGCTCCTGCGGCGTCGAATCGTCTTCCAGCGTGGCGAATTCGAAGTCGTGATTGTGCCAGCCGAAAATGAGACCGGCGTCCCGGATCGGCTTGCCCGCCGCCTGCAGGCGCTGGCCGAAGGCGAACCAGCCGGACGCATCACTCGGCCGCTGGTCAGGCAGCAGATACGGGCAATAGATCGCTTCGATGCCGAGTGCCTTGGCAATCTTGACCACCCTGGCCGGATCACCCTCGATCATGTCGAGACCGAAATGCGCTGTCGGCATGGTGAGGCCGTTCGTATCGAGATCCGACTTCAATGCTGCGAGACCGGCGTCGTCGAGCGCCGCATACATTGCGCCATAGCCTTCGACGGCGCCATATCCGGCCGTAGCAAGCTTGGGCAGGATGTCGCTGAACGGCTGGAAATTGCGGGCGCTGTAAAGCTGGAAGCCGAGTTTCGTCATGGGTATTTCCTCCTCGATGCTGCCCGTGCCGTCGGCCGGGCCTATGTCCCTGAAGTTGGTCAATCCGCCGCTTGGCAGGAGTGCAGATCGTAGATGCGGAAGTCCGGCAGCACGCCGGACTCCATGGTCGATGACGGCGTGAAGACGATCCGCCGGGTTTCGCCGCCTGAAAGATCGAAGGCATTGTCGCTATAGCGGCCGGGCGTGGCACTTTCGATCATCACGAACAGGGCGAGCCCCTTTGCCGAGACCGCAATCTCGAATGAGCCGTCAGCAAGCGCCGTGACACCGGTCGTGAGTTCCGGCGACTGCAGGTCGAGCGACTTGTAGGTGCCGTTGAGGAAATGCCCCTCGCCACGCATGCCGTTCGATGCTGTGAAGCTCCAGGCGAGCATTCCGTCGACCGGGATCTCCGTGGTGTCGAGCGTCAGCAGGACCTCGGCGCGATCCGGGCCGCAATCGCCCTGAACGCTCTTCAGCGGACTACGTTTACCGTCGAGTGTCAGCGTGAACAGGTTCATGTCGATCGTCACCGGATCGAGCGTGTCGTTGACCATGGATAGGGTCAGGGACGCAGCGTCATCGGACGGGATTGCCGCGACTGCCACCGGCTGGAAGAACCGCCGCGCCATGTAATGCATCGCCTTCCAGCTGCCGCCATAGTCGAGACTCGACCACGAGGCCACCGGCCAGGTATCGTTGAGCTGCCAGTAGAGCGTGCCCATGCAATGAGGCTTCAGCGACCGCCAGAAATCGACAGCCGTCTTGATCGCCAGTCCCTGCTGGATCTGGCTGAGATAGACAAAATTGGCGAAATCCTTGGGGAAGCGGAAATAGCGGAACATCGTGCCGGCGATCCGCTCATTGCCGCCTGCATTCTTCTGGTGCAGTTCGATCACCGGCGAGGCAATGTTCATATCGGCCTTGTCGGCAAAGGTCTCGATCACCGGCAGCGAGGTATAGGACTGGAAACCGAACTCCGAGCAGAAGCGGGGGCGAACGCTGCGATAATTGTCGAAGCTCTTGTTCTCGTGCCAGACCGACCAGTAATGCATGTCGCCCGAACCATCGGCATGCCAGGCATCGCCATAGTCGAGATAACCAGACGCCGGGCTCGACGGCCACCAGATGGCTTGCGGGAAGGCCTTGCGCACACCTTGTTCAATGACCCGATTGAGCCGGTCATAGGCAACCAGATAGCGGTCCCGATTTTTCACCGATTCCTCGAACCAGGTCAGAGCGCCGACCAGTTCATTGTCGCCGCACCAGAGCATGATCGACGGATGCGAGGCGAGCCGGCGCACCTGATAATCGACCTCGTGGGCAACATTCGCGAGGAAATCGTCGCTGCACGGATAGAGATTGCAGGCAAACATGAAGTCCTGCCAGACCATCAGCCCCTTGAGGTCGCAGAGATCGTAGAACCAATCGGCTTCGTAAAACCCACCGCCCCAGATACGGATCATGTTCATGTTCGCATCGACGGCCGATTGCAGCAGGTCGTCGGTCTTGGCGACCGAGCTCCGCGAATAAAGCGCATCGGCCGGAATCCAGTTGGCACCACGGCAGAAGATTTCGCGGCCATTGACCTTGAGAGCAAAGCGGCTGCCGGCCGCATCGGGATCGGTGATCAGCTCGACGGTGCGCAAGCCGATCTGGCGGGTAACGGTCTCGGTCGGCAGATCGACGGTCAGCGTGTAAAGCGCCTGCTCGCCGTTGCCGGCCGGCCACCACAGCCGCGGCTTGTCGACCTCGAAGACATAAACGACCTTCGTTTCGCCGGCATTGATGCCAACATCGAGGCGGACCCTCTCGCCGTCCAGGGCAAAATGCACCGGCACGACGGCAGGCTCGACCGAGTGGATCGTGGCGGTCACCTTGAGATCGACGCGACCGTCGGCATGGTGGAGCTGTTCGGTCTCGACATGTTCGATGCGCGCCGGATCGAGCTTTTTCACCGAAACCGTGCCATAGAGGCCGAGCGGCGCAATCGCGATATTCCAGTCCCAGCCGAAATGGCATTGCGGCTTGCGCAGCATGTTGCCGTTCGGGATCGGCGAATTGCCTTTCTGGTACGGCACATAGAACGGCTGCCGCGCCTGGCGTTCGGCGCCGGCTGTTATGCTTGAGTGAAAGACGATGCGGATGCGATTCTCGCCGGGCTGGAGGGCGGCCGAGATGTCCGGACGGTAACGGCGGAAGCAATTATCGGCCGACAAAACCGGCACGTCGTTGACGAAGACGACGGCGACCGTGTCGAGATAGTCGATGTCGAGATACCAGCTGCCGGAGGCATCCGGCACGACGAAGCTGCGCTCGACCGTCCAGTCACGCTCGGCGACCCATTGGACGACCTCTTCATTGCGACCGAAATACGGGTCGGGAATGATGCCTGATGTCACCAGCGCCGAATGCACGTCGCCCGGCAAGGTGAAGCTTGCACCATGTTCGCCATCGGCGGATGCCAGCTGCCACTCGCCGTGAAGATCGATGATGTCGCCGTTCGAATGTTCCATGGTGCCTGATCCTCAACCGAGACGCACGTCCCGGCCGAAACCGGGACGCTGGGACAGAACGCTCAGATGCGCTCCTCTGACGTGGCATCAAACAGCGAAGCCACCGACATGTCGAAACTCAGGCGCACGCGGGCACCCGGCGCATAACGCCGCGTTCCGCCGATCCTGACCGACATCACATGCCCGGCATGTTTGAGCCACAGCAGGTTGTCGGCACCCATCGGCTCCTCGATATCGACGACGGCCTCGTGGAACTCGGCAATGCCGTTTTCCTCGTCCACCTTCACATGCTCGGGCCGCACGCCGAGCACAACCTTGCGTCCGGCAGTCAGCGCTTCCTTCGCGCGGTAGCCAACCAACGAAAACAGCACGTCATGGGTCTTGAAAAACAGCTGACCGCCCTGCTCGACGATCTCGCCATGCAGGAAATTCATCGATGGAGACCCGATGAAGCCGGCGACGAACAGGTTCCTCGGCTGGTTATAGATCGTGTTCGGATCGGCGAGCTGCTGGATTTCACCGCTCTTCATGATCGCGATTCGGTCGGCCAGCGTCAGTGCCTCGATCTGGTCGTGGGTGACGTAGATCATCGTGTTTTTCAGGTTCTGATGCAGGCGCTTGATTTCGACACGCAGTTCCGAGCGGAGCTTGGCGTCGAGGTTGGACAGCGGTTCGTCAAACAGGAAGACATCGACGTCGCGCACCAGCGCCCGGCCGATCGCCACGCGCTGGCGCTGGCCGCCCGACAGTTCCGACGGCTTGCGCTTCAACAACGGTCCGATCTGAAGGATGTCGGAAGCGCGCTGCACACGCTTGTCGATATCCGCCTTGGGCATCTTGGCAACCTGCAGGCCAAAGGACAGGTTCTTTTCCACCGTCATCTGCGGATAGAGTGCATAGGACTGGAACACCATGCCGATGCCGCGGTCCTTGGGCTCTTCCCAGGTGACATTCTTGCCCTTGATGAAGATCTGCCCCTCGGTCGGCTCCAGCAGGCCGGCGATGCAGTTGAGCAGCGTGGACTTGCCACAGCCGGACGAGCCGAGCAGGACTAGGAACTCGCCGTCGCCGATGTCGAGGTTGAGATTTTGCAGCACCTTGACGGCACCAAAGCTCAAGGAAAGGTCTCTGATCGATACGCTATGCGACATGTGTTTAACCCTTGACTGCGCCGGCGGCGATACCGCGGACAAAGAGACGTCCCGACACGAAATAGACGAACAGCGGCACCGCGCCGGTCAGCAGCGTGGCGGCCATGTTGACGTTGTATTCCTTCACGCCTTGGACGGAGTTGACGATGTTGTTGAGCTGGACCGTCATCGGGTAGTATTCCGGACGGGTGAAGACGACGCCGAACAGGAAGTCGTTCCAGATGCCGGTTATCTGCAGGATCATCGCAACCACGAAGATCGGCAGCGACATCGGCAGCATGATCCTGAGATAGATCTGCCAGAACCCTGCCCCGTCGATACGCGCCGCCTTGAACAGCTCTTCCGGCAGCGACGTGAAGTAGTTGCGGAACAACAGCGTCAGGATCGGCATGCCGAAGATCGTATGTACGATGACCAGGCCAGACAGTGTGCCGTAGATGCCCAGTTCGCGCAGAACGATCACGATCGGATAGATCATCACCTGGTATGGAACGAAGGCGCCGACGATCAGGATGGTGAAGAACAGGTCCGCACCCTTGAAGCGCCAGTTGGCCAGCGCATAGCCATTGACCGAAGCGATCAGGATCGAGATCAGCGTCGAGGGCACGGTGATCCTCACCGAGTTCCAGAATCCTCGCGACAGGCCATCACAGTTGAGTCCGGTGCAGGCCGTCGCCCAGGCCTTGACCCAAGGCTCGAAGGTGATCTCCATCGGCGGTGAGAAGATGTTGCCCATGCGGATTTCCGGCATGCCTTTGAGCGATGTGACGATCATCACATAGAGCGGCAGCAGGTAATACAGCGCAAAGAAGATCAGCGCGCCGTAGAGCATGATGTTGCGGCCGGAAAAGGTGCGGCGCGGCTTGGCACCGGTCGGACCCGGGCCAAGGCGACCGATCGGACCGGGGCCGGCCGGGATCGGCATTGCCGCGGATGTCTTGGGGAGATTGGGGGAAACCGAATTAGCCACGCTTCTTTCCTCCGAATTCCAGGTAGGCCCAGGGGATGATGACGATCGCGACCGTGAGCAGCATCATCGTCGATGCGGCAAAGCCCTGGCCGAGGTTCTGCGCCTGGAACATGTAGTCGTAGACGTATTTTGCCGGCACTTCCGAGGCGATGCCCGGACCGCCGCTGGTCTGTGCCACAACGAGGTCATAGAGGCGCACGATGCCGCTGGTAATGATCACCAGCGTGGTGATGAACACCGGCCGCATCATCGGGATGATGATGAACAGATAGGTCCTCCACACCGGGATTCCGTCGACCCGCGACGCTTTCCAGATGTCCTCGTCGATGCCGCGCAGACCGGCGAGCAGCAGGCACATGACGAGCCCCGTGCCCTGCCAGAGCCCGGCAATCAGCACACCATAGATGACGATGTCGGCATCGTAGAGCGGATTGAAGGTGAAGGTCGTCCATCCGAGGCTGCGCACGATCGACTGCACTCCGAAATCCGGGTTGAGGATCCACTGCCACACCAGACCGGTGACGATGAACGACAGCGCGAACGGATAGAGGAAGATGGTGCGGAAGGTGTTTTCGAAGCGGATTTTCTGATCCATCAGCGCCGCCAGCAAAAAGCCGATGACCACGCTGAAGATCAGCGACAAAATCCCGTAGATCGCCAGATTCTGGATCGACATGATCCAGCGCGGCGCGTCCCAAAGGCGGTCATACTGGTCGAGACCGACAAATTGCAGGCGCGGCAGCAACTTGGAATTGGTGAAGGAATAAACCACCGTCCAGAGGGTTCCACCGAGGAAAATCACCAGCGCGGTGAGGATCATCGGGATCGAGGCAATCTTGGAATTGAGATTGCGAAACAGCTTGTTGGGTCGACCGGCATGCGCTTGGCCCGTCATGGGTCAGTCCTCCTGTTACACGGCCACAGGTGACAGCACGCCCGTCGAGAGCACCGCTGGCTTGCGGCTTCGTCGAACTTCACGTGTCTGCGCGGTTTTCCGCACCCGGCCGGAGTTGGCAAATCACCGGTCGGGCTCCTTCGAACCCGACCGGATATCGTCAACCGCCTTTGCTCAGTCTGCAGCGGCGATGATTTCGGCAAAACGCTTCTGCGCGTCTTCCGGCGTCATCGAGGCATTGGCAAAGAATTCGGAGAACAGGTCTTCCTTCTGCTTCTGGCTATCCGGCGAAAGCAACTGGTCGGTGCCCTGGATGACATTGCCCTTGGCAAGGATCTCAAGGCCCTTCTTCATGCAGTCGTTGGCAGCAGCCAGATCGACGTCGCCACGAACCGGCAGCGAGCCCTTCTTCAGGTTGAACGCGACCTGGGTTGCCGGAGCAAGCAGGGTCGAGGCCAGCACTTCCTGCGCCTTGGATTTTTCCTCGTCCTTGAGCAGCGGGAAGTAGAACGCATCACCACCGGTCGAGATGATCTCGTTGACGCCGAGACCCGGCAGGCACGTATAGTCGGTACCGGCGGTCTGGCCGGCAAGCGCGAATTCGCCCTGCGCCCAGTCACCCATGATCTGGCCGCCGGCCTTGCCGGTAATCACCAGATTGGTGGCCTGGTTCCAGTCCTGGACATTGGAGCCCTTGGACATCCGACGGGCATCGTCGGCAGCCTTGAACACCTTGGCGATCTCGGGACCGGCTGCGACTTCCGCATCCTTTTCCTTGAACACCTTCTCGAAGGTATCCTTGCCGGCAATGGCGACGAGCAGAACGTCGAAGGCACCGGCGGACTGCCACGGCTGACCGCCGACGGCGAGCGGAATGATACCGGCCTTTTCAAGCGCCGGAGCGGCTGCGACGAACTCGTCCCAGTTCTTCGGCACCTCGACACCGGCTGTCTTGAACGCGGCATTCGAAAGCCACAGCCACTGCCAGGAATGGATGTTGACCGGGGCACAATAGACCTTGCCGTCGATCGTGCAGGATTCCAGCAGGCTGGCCGGCTTGATGATGTCCTTCCAGCCTTCCTTGGTTGCGACATCGGTCAGGTCGCGCAGCAGACCGGACTGGGCCAGCTCCTCTGCCTGACGACCATGGTTGAACTGGGTGGCGGCCATCGGGTCACCACCGGTAATGCGGCTGACCATGATCGGACGCGCGGTACCGCCGGATCCGGCGATAGCACCATCAACCCATTTGTTGCCGGTGGCGTCGAAAGCCTTGGCAAGCTCGGCGACCGCCGCGGCTTCACCGCCGGAGGTCCACCAATGGGTGACTTCGAGATCTGTTGCATGAGCCGCGAACGGCATGACGACAGTTACGGCCAAAGCTGCCGCGAAGCTACGAAAATTCATGAGTCTCCTCCCTCACTGAAACGTTGCCGGAAAAATCTATGCGAAACGATATGAGGGCGCAACCGCAAGAACAGTAAATTTATATTTTGAAAGCAATTTCAACCTTTACGAGAACAATGGCTTTCGTTTCCCAAGTGCCTGCAAACTCGAATATATTGCATGGCAGCAGAGAACTACGTTCTGATTTCATTTGGATTTGATCATATTTCTCAATTTTTGATGTGCCATGCAGCAAAATCATGCAAAAGCTTGAAACTGATCGGTGCATTCCTGCACCTTCATGCTCAGGTTGCAGGACATCGCCGGGCGCCGCAAGAATCCGCTCGACAAACCAACTGTATCGTTACAGATTTCACATCCACCGGACCCTGGAGAGGCGCGGTTCGGCGTGTTTGCAGCCAGCAAAAAGGCAACTATAAGCAAGGCTTACACGAATGGCAGGGACACCATGACAGAGCAGCAAGGGCGCGGGATCATTGACCGCGCGACGGCGACCAAGGAGAGGCCGACCCTCAAGACAATCGCCTTCATGACCGGCCTTGGCATCACCACCGTCTCGAGAGCGCTGAAAGATGCGCCCGACATCGGTGCGGAGACCAAGGAGCGGGTCCGCATGGTGGCGCGGCAGCTGGGTTATCAGCCGAACCGGGCCGGTGTCCGCCTGCGCACCGGCAAGACCAATGTCATCGCGCTGGTGCTCGGCATCGATGAAGAGATCCTCGGTTTTTCCAACCAGATGGTGGTCGGCATTTCCGAAGTCCTGTCCGGCACGCCCTATCACATCGTCGTCACGCCGCATGCCCACACCAAGGACCCTATGCTGCCGGTGCGCTACATCCTCGAGACAGGTTCGGCCGATGGCGTGATTATATCGCGTACTGAGCCTGAAGACGCCCGGGTGCAATTGCTGATCGAGCAGAACATGCCATTCGCCACCCACGGCCGCACCAGTATGGAGCAAGTGCATCCATACCACGATTTTGACAACGAGGCCTTCGCCTATGGTGCTGTCGAGCGATTGGTGAACAAGGGACGCAAGCGCATCGCGCTTTTGCCACCGCCCACCAAGCTGACCTATAGCGCGCATACGCGAAACGGATTTCTGCGCGGCTTGCGGGATTTCGGCGCAGAAGAGGTTCCGCTGCACATCAATATCGATGCATCGCTGGGCGACATTCGCAATGCGATCGAGCAATTGATGCGCGCAAACGATGCACCGGACGGTCTGATCACCGCATCCGGCAGTGCCGCAATTGCCGCCAATGCCGGTATCGAGGCGGCCGGAAAACATGTCGGACGGGAACTCGATCTGGTGTCCAAACAAGGCACACCGATCCTGAGCTGGATCCGCCCGGAAATCATCACTGCCTATGAGGACGTGCGCCAGTCGGGCCGCGAACTGGCCAAGGCCGTGATTGCCCGGATCGACGGCGTTGAGCCGCAATTGCTGCAGAGCGTCAGCCAGCCGATCTGGGGCGATTGAGGTCAATCGAGCTCAGGCCCATCTTGCTCAGGCCCATTGCACTTAGACAGGCAACGGCATGGCTTCCGGTGTCCACAGGGTGACACGGTCGCGCCCTCCGAGCTTCGACCGATAGAGCGCGATGTCGGCCCGCTTGAGCAATTCATCGGATGACAGGGCGCAGCCGCTGGCAACACCGATACTGACGGAGACCGAAATCTCGCCCTCATCGACCTTGAAACCTTCCCGGGCGAGCACCTCACGCAGGCGATTGCCGAACGCCATGGCGTCGCCTTCTTCGGTATCCGGCAGAAAGGCGGCAAACTCCTCGCCGCCCAGGCGGGCCACGACACAGCCCGCAACCGTCTCGCACGACGACAGCAGCGCACCGAAGGCAGACAGAACCATATCGCCCACGGAGTGCCCATGCTGGTCGTTGATCCGCTTGAAATGATCGATGTCCATGTAGAGCAAGGCACCCCGACCAAGGTCTTCTGACGTCAATCGATCGAGCTTTGAGAAGAATGCCCGCCGATTGGCAAGGCCTGTCAGCGCATCCGTTTCCGCAGCTTTCCTGTGCTCCCATTCCATTCTTTCCTTCATCAGGACGAAGAACGAAAAGCCGCCGACGATGATGTGGACGAAGAGTTCGAAGGTAATGATACCGTACCAGAATGGCTGCAAGACGCGCGTATCGCCACCGGCCACCACCGGCCACAGAAAGGAAAACGGGATCCTCAGAAGATAGATAGAGCCGTGCAGGAAAAACCAGATGGCGACCACAACCCGGCTTGGCAGCGTTTCGCCGACCTTGTCTCTCAAGACCTCCCGGGCGATCAGTATGGAATAGGTCGCGACCAGCACGGAGTACACGCAGAGGCGGATATTGACGCTGCTGCCGATCTCAGGAACCCCGGCGGTCAACACGGTCCAGAACACCGGTCCGGCAAAGGCGGCGGCGATATGCAGCCGGCGCCCGTCGAACAGCCTCAGACCGACCCAGACAAAGGCCAGCCCTGCCAGAGCCAGACTGTTGCCAAGCGAGATGGTGAAAAAATTGTAGTCGCGCGTCCGCTGGGACAGCAAGGCGAAACCGATTGCCGCCGTAAAGAACGACAGCGACCACATCAAAAGCTCAAGGCGATGCCGTGCACGGAGCCAGTCCAGGATGAAAAACACGCTGAAGACCAGAAGTGCTGCAAAGCTACCCAGCATTATGGTCGGAAGGTGAATGGCGGCCACGGAACAAACACTCGATCAGTTCTGCCGAAGACCCCCACGTCCGCAGCTAGTCCGACCGTAAGGAGCGAGCGGTTAATCCCGGCATAATGGGCGAGCGTATAATGCCCCCATAAAATGCATGGCAGCTATGCAATGCAACTATCGCGCCGATCTCGGCAGCAAAAAGGCCCGGGTTCCCGAGCCTTTGAACAGCGATGGATAGAGACTGCAAGGACTCAGGCGCCGCTGCCCCACGGGCCATGGTGAATATCTTTGCCGTCAATACGGTCGAAACCGTGAGCGCCGAAGAAGTCACGCTGCGCCTGGATCAGGTTGGCTGTGCCGCGTGCCTGGGCATAGGCGTCGAAATAGGTCAGCGCCGAGGCAAGCGCCGGGACTGGCAGGCCAGCGGTAACAGCGGCGGCCACGACGCGGCGCAGCGATGGCAGGCTCTGCTTGACCATGGCCGAAAACGCAGGCGTCACAATCAGGTTGGCCGCATCGGGATTGGCGGTGAACGCCTGGGTAATCTCGTCGAGGAACTGCGAGCGGATGATGCAGCCGGCGCGCCAGATCCTGGCGATCGTCGGCATCGGTAGCGACCAGTTGAATTCCTTGGATGCTGCCGACATCACGGCAAAGCCCTGGGCATAGGCGGCGATCTTGGCGGCAAACAGCGCAAGCTCGAGATCCGTCTCGATCGCGCCGCCCTCAAGCTTGAACACGCGGGCCGGGTTGCCGAAGATCTTTTGCGCCGCTTCGCGCTCATCCTTGACGGAAGACAGGCTGCGGGCGGCAACGGCGGCTTCGATCGCGGTCGCCGGAATGCCCATCTGCTGGGCTTCGATCACCGACCACTTGCCGGTGCCCTTCTGCCCGGCCTTGTCGAGAATGACGTCAACGATCGGCGCGCCACTTTCCGGATCGGCAGCAGCCAGCACCTTCTCGGTGATCTCGATCAAGTAAGAATTCAGCCGACCCTTGTTCCAGGCGCCGAACGTGTTGCCGATCTCGCCGGCCTTCTTGCCGAGGCCGTCGCGCAGGATGCCATAGATTTCAGCGATCATCTGCATGTCGGCATATTCGATGCCATTGTGGATCGTCTTGACGAAGTGACCGGCGCCGTCGGTGCCGAGCCAGGCGACACAAGGATCGTTGTCATACTTTGCAGCGATCGAGGTCAGCACGGGTTCGACGCGCTTCCAGCTTTCTTCCCGGCCACCCACCATGATCGACGGACCGTGGCGCGCGCCTTCTTCACCGCCGGAAACGCCCATGCCGATGAAGGTGAAATCAGTAGTATCGAGACGGGCGAAACGGGCAACCGTGTCGCGGAAATTGGCATTGCCGGCATCGATCATGATGTCGTTCTTCGACAGATACGGCATCAGCGCATCGATCTGCTGGTCGACCGCTTCGCCGGCCTTGATCATGATGATGATCGGGCGTGGCGGGCGGATTGCGGCGACGAATTCTTCGATCGTGTGGCAACCGATGATCCGCTCGGCCAAGGGACCGGCCTCGCCGAGGAATTCGTCGGTGCGTGCCGTGGTACGATTGAAGACCGCGATACGATTGCCCTTTTCGGCAATGTTAAGCGCAAGATTGGAGCCCATGACTCCGAGACCGATCAGTCCGATTTCCGCCTGCTGCACGACAAAGACCTCCGCATGCAAATCGATTAAGGAGGGCTTTTCTCGCATTCTCCGGCGTCAGCGGCAAGGATGAAATTTGATCAATCGGTAAACTTGACAGTTCATATCAGGAAAAATGATGTCAGGCTGCGGGATGATCGTCATCGTCGGTAATCACCCGCCAGGCTGCACCGTCGAGATCCTCGTACTGGCCGCTCTTCAGCGCCCAGAGGAAGGCATAGAGACCGAGCCCGCCGAGGAACAATGCGATCGGAATGAGGAAAATCAGCATGTTCATGCGGCAAGCCTCGTTTCGGCAACGGGGTCAGTGACCTCTCCAAACGTCTCGGCGATGCCCGCAGCGCTCTCCGCGCTCATCGCCAGACGATTGAGGCGCAGCGCATTGGCAACGACGATCAGTGACGAAGTCGACATGGCGATCGACGCGATCAACGGCGTGGCATAGCCGAGGAGCGCAATCGGCACGGCAATGACATTATAGCCGATTGCCAGGACGAAGTTCTCGCGGATCAACCGGCCAGCACGGCGAGAAGCCTCGATCGCAAACGGCACGGCATCGAGACCATCGCGCATGAAAACGAAATCAGCCGCCTGGCGTCCGACATCCGCCGCCGTCGCCGGCGCCATCGAGACATGCGCTGCAGCCAGCGCCGGGGCATCATTGATACCGTCGCCGACCATCAGCAGGCGGTGTGCATTGTCAGCCGCAAACGCGCAGACTTCCGCCTTTTCCCGCGGCGACAATTCGGCCCGCCAGCGCTCGATGCCGAGCTGGGTTGCCAGCTGCGCCACGACCGGCGCGCGGTCGCCGGACAAAATGCCGAGCGTCAGTCCAGAAGCCTTCAGGCTGTGGATCGCGGCCTCAGCCCGCGGCCGTAGCATGTCCTCGAAATGGAAGGTCCCGATTTCGGCACCGTTCAACGACAGCACCACCTCGGAATAGACATTCGCCTCGTCATGCCCAACGGTATCGGCACAGGCAAAGCGGCGGTTGCCCAGCCGGTAAAGGCCGGATGGGCTCTGGGCCTCGACACCTGAGCCAGGCACTTCACGAACCGACGCAAAGCCGAGCGACTGGCCGCCATAGGCGCTGCACAGCGCCTGTGACAGCGGATGGCGCGAATGCGCGGCAAGGCCGGCGGCAATGGAGAAAACGCCCGGCTCGATCCGGTTTGCATTGATCAACCGCGGTCGGCCGAGCGTCAGCGTTCCCGTCTTGTCGAAGGCGACCATGTCGATTTCGGCGAGCCGCTCCATAGCGGACCCGTCCTTGACCATGATGCCCGCCTTGAACAGGCGGCCGGCCGCAACAACCTGGACAACCGGCACGGCAAGACCGAGCGCACAGGGGCAGGTGATGATCAGTACGGCAATCGCCACCATCATCGCATGTTTCCAATCGCCGTCGTAAAGGCCCCAGGTAACGAAGGATGCAATCGCCAGGAAATGGACGGCCGGTGAATAGAAGCGGGCAGCCCGGTCGGCAATGCGGCGGTAACGCGCCCTGCCCCCTTCGGCGGCCTCCATCAGTTGGATGATTTCCGACAGGAATGAATTCTGCGCCGTCGCCGTGGCCTCGATGGTCAGTGACCCAGTCAAGCTCAATGTCCCGGCCTGGACGGCCGCACCCGGACGAATGGAGACCGGCGCACTTTCCCCATTGACGATCGACATGTCGAGATCGGTCTCGCCAGAGATGACCAGGCCATCCACCGGAATACGATCGCCGGCGGCAATCGCCACATGGTCACCCACCCGGATGTCCTCGACCGGACGATAGTCGCGTGCACCATCGGCATCGATCACCATGGCACCGCGCGGGCTGAGCCGCGCCAGACCACTGATCGCCGAACGCGCGCGGTCGCGCATGATGTGGTCAAGCGTGCGACCGATCAGCAGGAAGAACAGCAGCGACGCCGTCGCATCGAAATAGGCATGTTCGCCGTGATGGATCGTCTCCCAGATCGATGCGAAATAGGACAGCGTAATGCCGATCGCGATTGGCACGTCCATATTCGTACGGCCGTGTTTCAACGCGCTCCAGGCCGACTGATAGAAGAACCGGCCGGCATAGATCAGCGCAGGTGCTGCGATCAGGCCGGAAATCCAGTGAAAGAGATCGCGCGTCGAAGCATCCGCACCGGACCAGACGGACACCGATAGCAGCATGATATTGGTCGCCGCAAAACCCGATACGGCAACCGCCCGGATCAACTGGTTGCGTAGCGCATCGGAGGCTTCTTCCGCCGCCGTGAACAGGTGCGAATCATAGCCGGTGGCGGCGATCGCCCGGGCAAGCTGAACCGGATCGGTCTCGACGCCGTCGACCATCTCGCGCCAGACAATGGAGACCCGCTTGGTCGACAGGTTGACCCGCGCCCGCTCAACTTCAGGCAAAGCCTTGAGTGCACGCTCCACGGTCATGATGCAGGTGCCGCAATGCACGGCGGGAACGCTGAGATCGACCTGAAAGAGCCCCGGCCCGACCGCGCGGCTCGACAGCTTCATTTCCTCGGTCGAGGGCAAGGCATGCCCTGCCCGCTCGATGTCGAGCGCACCTTCTGTTCCTGCCGCGCAGCAGCTCATGGTTATTCTCCCGCAATCGCGATGCGATTGGCTTCATGCATGATGGTCTTGCCGCCCTGTATGGCGATCATCTCGACGATCCAGTTGCCGGAAAGAACCGCATGCTCCGCGACATAGAGACCGTCGCCGGCCGGTGTCAGAGCCAACTGGAAGTCCTGGTGTTCGCCGACCGGCCGTTTGAAATGTGCGGTGACACTGTCGGCCACGACAGGCTTTTCGCCGGGAAGTGTCAGCGTGTAGCGAATGGCCGTACCTTCGACCTCAAGCTGCCCCTTGATGCCGGTGGCCAGCATCTCGCGGATGGCCGTCGTCTTGCCATTGAACTGCTGGCTGGCCACATAGGTGTTCTTCACCACCAGCCCGCTCCAGGTGGAGGTGGCAAAATAGGCCATGGTAAAGTTCACCGTGATGATCGTGCCGAAGAAAAGCACCATGGCAGCCAGCATGTGCCATCCCGTGAAGGTGAAGGTCTTGATCGTTTTCTGGCTCATTTCTTGGCTCCCGGGGCATTGAAGACGGCGGTATAGGTATCCTGCTCGCTGCTTGCGGTATCCTTGGCGATGAACTGGACATTCTCGGCATCGCTGGCGATCTTGTCGCCCGGCATGGTCACGAAGACTTTGAGGGTGGTCGCCTCGTCCGGTTCGACCGAAACGGTAAACGTGCGGCCCGGCGCCTCGTTGATGCCATTGATCTTCATCACGGCGTCCGGCAGTCCTTCCAGCGAGACGATGATATCACGCGGCTGGGCGATCATGTTGAGAATCCGGATCGTGTAACCGTTGCGGATCGAGCCGTCGGATTCCAGCACAAATTGCGGGTTCCGGTCATGCAGGACATTGAGTTCCAGCCGGTCGCGACCGAGCAGCGTGACGATCAGGCCGACACCGACGGCACTCCAGACAAACATGTAGAGCAGCGTCCGCGGCCGGAAAATCACCCGCCAGTCGAAATGACGAACCTTGTCGCTGAACGAACCATCCGCTTCGCGCACCCGTGCCGGTTCGATCACCGTCGTTCCGCCGTTCGTCGCCAGTGCCATGTTCGATTGATATTCCTCCAGCGTCGCATAGGCGATCAGGCCACGCGGCTTGCCGACCTTGTCCATCACGCCGTCACAGGCATCGATGCATAGCGCGCAGGTGATGCATTCCAACTGCTGCCCGTCCCTGATATCGATGCCCATGGGACAGACGGCGACGCAGGCATTGCAATCGACGCAATCGCCAACCGCCTCGCCGGCGGCCACCGCCTTCTTGGCGTGGCGGGTGCGCGGTTCGCCGCGCCAGTCGTTATAGGTGACGACCAGCGACTTCTCGTCGAGCATGGCCGCCTGGATGCGTGGCCACGGACACATGTAGATACACACCTGTTCGCGCATCAGACCGCCAAACACATAGGTCGTAGCGGTCAGGACGGCGACGGTCATATAGGCAACCGGCTCGGCCCGGCCGGCCACGAAGTCCATGGCGAGCGACGGCGCATCGGCGAAATAGAAGATCCAGGCGCCCCCGGTCAGCACCCCGATCAACACCCAGATCGCATGCTTGGAAACCCGTTTCCAGACCTTCGACAGGCTCCAGGGCGCACTTTCCAGCTTGATCCGGGCGTTGCGATCGCCCTCGATAAACCGCTCGACCACGAGGAACAGATCGACCCAGACGGTCTGCGGACAGGTATAGCCACACCAGGCACGGCCGACGGCGGAGGTGATCAGGAACAGACCGAACCCGGCCATCACCAGCAGGCCGGCAACGTAGAAGAACTCCTGCGGCCAGATCTCGATGAAGAAGAAATAGAAGCGGCGGTGTGCAAGATCGATCAACACCGCCTGGTCCGGCGCATAAGCGCCGCGATCCCAGCGCAGCCAGGGCGTCAGGTAGTAGATGCCAAGCGTGATCGCCATGACGATCCATTTGAACCGGCGAAACTGGCCCTCGGCGCGCTTGGGAAAGATCTTCTTGCGAGCCTGGTACAGCGGACCACGCAGCTTGGCCGACATCACCGCCTCGGCTTCGTGTCTCTCGACCTCGCCGCCATTGGCGACTTGTTTCTGATCGGCAAGCATATTCGTGGCACCCGCGCCTGTTTCTGATGCTTGCTTGTCCCACCTGGGGACGCAATCCGCCTTGACTTAAGTCAAGCAGCGGCGAAGCGTCGCAAGGCATCAAGCCTGCTCAGTTTGAGCAAGGCAGGCGCAAAAAAATGGCCGCATCCAAGGATGCGGCCAGTCTTGCAACAGACTTGTGCTTTCGGGTCGGTCCGCTATTCGCCACCACCCAGCGAATGAACATAGACGGTCAGCTGCTTGACGGTTGCGTCACCCAGACGCGTCCCCCAGCCAGGCATGACGCCGTGCTTCGGCGCGTTGATCTGGGCGATGATCCCCGCTTCCGTTCCCGCCTTCAGCCAGATGGCATCGGCAAGGTTCGGGGCACCGAAATCCCGCAGACCCTTGGCATCCTCGCCATGGCAGGCTGCGCAATTGTCGATAAACACCTGACGACCGGGTTCAACCAGTGCCGGATTGGACGGCGTGCCGGTCAGGCTGACGACATAGGCGGCAACCTGCTTAACCTGTTCGGGCTCGATGATCTCGGCAAAAGCCGGCATCTCGGAGATCCGGGTGTCGGCATCGCCATCGTAGCGAATGCCGTGGGCAATGGTGGTGTGCAGCGATTCCAGATCACCACCCCACAGCCAGTCGTCATCATTCAGGTTCGGATAACCCGCACCACCGGCAGCACCCGATCCGTGGCAAGGGGCACAGTTGACCTTGAAGGCCGCAGCGCCACCGGCAACCGCAAACTGTGCCAGGCCGGGATCGGCGACGATTTCGTTCAACGGCAAGGTTGTGATCTTGTCGAGATAGACCGACTGAGCAGCCTTTGCGCTGGTCAGTTCGGCCGCAACCTCGGCCCGGCTCGAATAACCGAGCAGACCCTTGGTCGCACCGGTCAGCATCGGGATCGCCGGATAGGCCACCATGTAGCCGATGGCCCAGATGATCGTCGCATAGAAGGTGTAGACCCACCAGCGAGGCATGGGGTTGTTCAGTTCCCGGATGCCGTCCCATTCATGGCCAGTGGTTTCGACGCCACTGATTTCGTCAATGTGTTTTTCTGCCATTTGTTAATCCTCCTTGAGAGGGATGCTGGCTGCTTCTTCCGCCAGCCGCTTGGCGCCCGGACGCAGCGTGAAGGCGACGACGCCAACAAAATACAGGGCCATTGCAAGCAGCCCCCAGCTGTCGGCGAAGTGGCGCAAGGCCGTATAGGTTTCCATGATGCCCTCCTCAGCGATAACCGGTTGCGTCGTCATAGGTGGAGAAATCGACCAGCGTGCCGAGCATCTGGAGATAGGCGACAAGCGCGTCCATCTCCGTCAAACGGGCAGGATCACCATCGAAATCACCAACCTTGGCTTTCGGATAGCGGGCCAGAAGTGCCTCGGTGTCGGCATTCGGATCCGCCTGTGCGGCAAGATCGGCGGATGCCTGCTCGACCATCTCGTCAGAATAGGGAACACCGACGCGACGGTTGGCGACCAGCTCCATACTGACATCCGGTACCTTGAGCACCGTCGTCTGCAGATAGGAGTAGCTAGGCATGACCGATTCCGGCACGACGTCGCGCGGTTCGTTCAGGTGCTGAACGTGCCATTCGTTGGAATAGCGGTCACCGACGCGGGCCAGGTCCGGACCGGTGCGCTTAGAGCCCCACTGGAACGGATGGTCGTACATCGATTCAGCCGCCAGCGAATAATGCCCGTAGCGCTCGACCTCATCCTTGAACGGACGGATCATCTGGCTGTGACAGACATAGCATCCTTCGCGGATGTAGATGTTGCGACCGGCTAGTTCCAGCGGCGTGTAAGGCCGCATGCCTTCGACCTTTTCGATCGTGTTTTCGAGGTAGAACAGCGGCGCGATTTCCACGATGCCGCCGATGGTGACCACCAACAACGACCCGAGGAGAAGAAGGCTCCCGTTCTTCTCGAAGATGACATGTTTATCAAGAATAGACATATGAGCCTTCCTTCTTATTCAGCCGGCTGCACGGCAGCAGGAATGACGGATCCGGGGATCGGTGCTTCCTGTCGCTCGTAGCCGAGGATGGTCATCAGGACGTTGTAGGCCATGATCAGCGAACCGAGCAGGTACATGGCACCGCCAATGGCACGCAGCACGAAATAGGGATGCATGGCCGCGACCGATTCAGCGAACGAGTAGACCAGGAAGCCCTGTTCATCATATTCGCGCCACATCAGCCCCTGCTGGATGCCGGCAACCCACAGAACGGCGGCGTAGACGACGATGCCGAGCGTGGCGAGCCAGAAGTGCCAGTTGACCAGGCGCATCGAGTACAGACGGTTGCGGTTCCACAGCTTCGGCGTGAGGTAATAGATCGCCCCGAAGGTGATCATGCCGACCCAGCCGAGTGCGCCGGAGTGAACGTGACCGATGGTCCATTCGGTATAGTGGCTCAGCGAGTTGACCGCCTTGATCGACATCATCGGGCCTTCGAAGGTCGACATGCCGTAAAAGGCGATAGCGATGACCATCATGCGGATGATCGGGTCGGTACGGATCTTGTCCCAGGCGCCGGACAGCGTCATCAGACCGTTGATCATGCCGCCCCAGGAGGGCATCCACAGCATGATCGAGAACACCATGCCGAGTGTCTGCGCCCAGTCGGGTAGAGCGGTATAGTGCAGGTGGTGCGGGCCGGCCCAGATATACATGAAGATCAGCGCCCAGAAGTGGATGATCGACAGGCGGTAGGAATAGACCGGACGGTTGGCCTGCTTCGGCACGAAATAATACATCATGCCGAGGAAGCCGGCCGTCAGGAAGAAACCGACAGCGTTGTGGCCGTACCACCACTGCGTCAGCGCATCCTGCACCCCGGAGAAGGCCGAATAGCTCTTCACGCCGAGGAACGAGACCGGCATCGCGAGGTTGTTGACGATATGCAGCATCGCGATCGTCACGATGAAGGCCAGATAGAACCAGTTGGCCACATAGATGTGGCTCTCCTTGCGGGTCAGGAGCGTGCCCAGGAATGTGATCAGATAGGCGACCCAGACAACGGTGAGCCAGAGATCGACATACCATTCCGGCTCGGCATATTCACGCCCCTGGGTAATGCCCAGCAGATAGCCGGTGGCGGCCATGACGATGAAGAACTGGTAGCCCCAGAAGACGAACCAGCCGAGATTGCCGCCAAACAGACGTGCCCGCGACGTGCGCTGCACCACATGGAAGGAGGTGGCGATCAGCGCATTGCCACCGAAGGCGAAGATGACTGCCGAGGTATGCAGCGGGCGGACCCGGCCGAAATTGAACCAGGGTTCAATGTTGAGGTCAGGATAGGCCAGTTGCAGCGCTGCAACGACGCCGACGAGGAAGCCGACCACACCCCAGAATACGGTGGCGATCACGCCATAGCGCACCACCTCATCGAAATATTCGGACTTCGGTGCGGCAGGCGTCGTGACCACGCCATTCGTCGGCGCAAATTTCATCCGCCGCAACATGATGATCGTACCGACCGCCAGCACGAAGAACGCAACCCACATATGGGCCGCAAACAGGCTGTCATGGGCAAAAGCCACCCCGAGCAGCGCGGCGAAGGCGAGCAACGCCATCCCCATGGTTTCTATTGTATAATTCATTGTTGGAATCCCCCAACGGCTTGCTGATCCAATTGCGGGCCTATCGCCAGACGGAGAATCCTCCCGCATCATCTGCAGACATCGCATTGACGCGGCGAAACCACCTTGATCCAAGTCAAGGCAATCTCGCGGGGATCGGCCAACCTTGCCAACACACCGGAGGAAGCTGCCTGTCCGCCACAAGATCGGGCCACAAGATCGGGAGGATCGGATCGGTGGCTTGATGCGGGACGGGGCCGCCGTGGACGGCGCGTTGGAGATGATCGACATGCAAGCAAAAACGACTACGTACTCATCCCGCACGGACGAGTTCCGCAGCGGCACGCCACAACTTGCAGACGGTGGCGAAAGCAGCCTGACCTGGCTGGGAAGATCACACGGCGAACAGCTGGCGCTGTGCAAGGAGCTGGAGGAGATTGCCGATTCGTTGCCGTCCAGCATCAACCGGCAGAAGTGTATTTATGCGGCAAAGGCGCTGGGCCCGCTGATCAAGGGCGGACATCACTACGAGGAAACGGTGCTCTTCCCGCAGTTGCAGTCAAGCGAAGGCGCGCCCGCGCATCTCGCACAGACACTCGAGCGACTGAAATTCGAACATTTCGAAGACGAGTGTTTTGCCGAGGAATTGACCGACGCGCTTCTCAAGCTGGGGTCGGGCGATGCGGTCAACATGGAGGCGGTCGGCTATATGCTGCGTGGCTTCTTCGAAGGCATCCGGCGCCATATCGCTTTTGAACGCGAACACCTGCTGGCAGGCGTGAGCGACAAGGCGCGTGGTTTCGATATGAATTGAACACCGCAACAATGGCCGAAACGACCTGCCCTGGACCGTTCAGCTACCGGAGACTGTTCAGGCAGCGAGATTGTTGACGCCGACATTGCCATCGCTGAATGTCAGCACGGCACCATTGATCGCACCCTGGCTGCTGCGCAATGGTGTGAACCGGCCGTAGAACGCCGACACCAGATGGTTGCCACCGTTGAAGCGACTGGCGAAATCACCGCTTTCACCGCGGAAGGCATGATCCAGCGCATCACGCATGGCAACGAACGCATCCGGTTGCAGGCCAAGTTCAAATACACTGCGACCAATGATATCGATCGGGCGCGTGCGCAGCATATCGGCCATCGCCGGGTTGGCAAACAGGTAACGATAATCCCGGGTCACCACGGCAATACGATCGGGCAGACTGCTGAGGATCACTTCGTTGAGCATGTCGTCATCGCCAAAGGCGGGCTGCGGCTTGGAATCGAGCATGGAGACCACGGCATCACCTGTCGGCCTAGCCAGACCACGCGGTCCGAAATACCGCTCGATCAGGATGCTCATCAGGGCGGTATGGCGCAGGACGCAGGACCGATCATCGGCATCTTCGCGCAAAAGCTTGGTCAGCAAATGCAGTTGAAGGTAGATTTCATCGGCCTCGCTGGCGCGATACGCCACCATTTCGCAGATCAGGGGATCAAGCTCGCGATCGAGTGCCGCGACTAGCCGGTCGTTGCCGCTGCGAATGGCTTGCTGCAATTGCACATTCTTCAATGAAACAGCTTCGAACAGCGGAAGAAGGTTGCCGTCACGCGATGGATCTGAAGACATGCACTCACCTCATTCACTCATGTGACATGGGCAAGCCACCACATCACACTCACTCCAACTTGAGCGATAACATGAGGTTGCATCATCTTCAATCTCTGGGCGTAGCCTTCAAGCTCTAGCCCAAAAAATGTTACGGTATATGACGACCAAGAAACATACCTGTCGGCGGCCCGAAATACATCAGATCGTGAGCTTGATATTCCAGCGATCATGATACCAGAGCCACTGCTCGGGGTGTTCCCGGACCCAAGATTCCACCTTGTCGTTGAGCAATTGCGCGGTTGCAGCGACGTCCAGTTGACCCTTCTCGTTTTGCGGCAGATCGATCTTCGGTTCGATCTCGAGACGAAAGCGATTGCCGGGCAGACGGATGCAGCGCGCCGGATAGATGTCGCAGCCGAATTGGCGGGCGAGCTTGGCCAGCAGCGGATTGGTCTGGACCGGATTGTTGAAGAACTGCGTTTGGACACCGCGCGTGAATTTCTGGTCGACGAGCACACCGACGCCGCCGCCCTGCTCCAGCTGGCGCGCCAGGGCAAATGACGAACCCGCATGTGAGGGAACCAGCTTGCCCATGCGCTTGGCACGGAAATCGAAAACCTTCTTGGCGATATAGGGATTATTCGGTGGCCGGAACAGCACCGTCACCATCAGACCGAAGGCGGCGCCTGCGACCGGCAAGAGCTCGAAATTTGCAGTATGGGCGGTAAAGACGATGAACGGCCGCGGTTGGTTGCGCAGTTCCATGAAGATCGGCACGCCTGAGACTTCGATCCGTCCCTCACCCGGCTTCTCTGGGTCAAAGTCGAACAGTCGGTCGAGAAAGACGTATTCCGCGGCAAGCCGGCCCATATGGCCCCAGCTTGCCAGCGCGATCGTCTCGCGGTCTTCCTCGGATTTCTCCGGAAAGGCGTTGCGCAGATTGACCAGCATCAGTTTGTGTCGCGATGTCTTCGGCCCGACCCAACGCATCAGCCGGTCGGCAAAATTGATCGCCGCATCGGCCGGAAAAATCTTCAGCAGGTTCAGGAAACCAAACGCAGACTGCGCAACCAACCATTGCGACAGGTTACGCAGGGCGAGCACGATACGGGTGATGATCATCCGCAATGGATCAATCCATCTTTAGGAGGATCTTGCCGAATACCTGGCGGCCTTCCATACGGGCGAGCGCCTTGTCGATATCATCGAATGTGACTTCGGTATCGATAACCGGATGCACGAGACCACGCGCCATCTTCTGCATGGCGTCGGCCATGTTTTCCATCCGGCAGCCGAACGAGCCGAGCAGTTTCAGCTGCTGCTGGAACAGCATCATCAGGTTGACATCGGTGGATACACCGGACGTCGAGCCGCAGGTGACCAGACGGCCGCCGCGCTTCAGGCAGAACATCGACGCGGCAAACGTATCCTTGCCGACATGTTCGAACACCACATCAACGCCCTTCTTCTTGGTGATCTTGCGGACCACGCCCTCGAAGCGCTCGGTGCGATAATTGATAACGTGATCAGCACCCAACGCCTTGGCGGGCTCGATCTTGTCGTCGGACCCGACTGTGGTGATGACCGTGCAACCGATCTTCTTGGCCAGCTGGATCGCTGCCGTTCCAATGCCTGATCCACCGGCATGAATGAGGATCGTTTCGCCCGGTTCAAGCTTGGCATTGTCGAACAGCATGTGTTCGACGGTCCCGAAGGTGACCGGAGCAAGGGCTGCACCGATCGCATCGACGCCCGGAGGGGCCGGGACCAGCAGACGGGCCGGCAGGTTGATCTTTTCCTGGGCAAAGCCGTCGAGATGGAAGCCATGCACGCCGGAGACGTTTTCACAGAGATTGTCGCGACCTTCGCGACAGGGCTTGCACAGGCCACAGGTTCGCGCGCCGTAGATGGCCGCGAGCTGGCCCGGCAGGATATTGCCAACACCCGGACCGATGGCTTCGACGACGCCCGAGGCTTCCGCACCGATCACCAGCGGCATCTTGCGCTTGGCAAATGCCATGCCACGCCAGCCCCAGACATCAATGTGATTGAGGGCGACGGCCTTGACGCGCAAGGTCACTTCGCCCGGACCGGGAGCATCAGGTTCCGGCAGGTCGACGATTTCAAGCTTGCGGTCTTCGACGAGTTGCAATGCGCGCATAGGATTTTTCCCCGCCCGGCGGGCGTTAGTACAGATCTATCAGGGTTGCGAGGCGGATTAGACCGGTTCCCGCGTCATGACAAGGCTTGCGTTCTGGCCACCGAAACCGAACGAGTTCGACGCAACCGCCGAAACATCAGCATCGCGCTTCACATTCGGCACCACGTCCAGCACGATGGCCGGATCGGGATTGGTGTAGTTGATCGTCGGCGGCAGCGTACCCGTAAGCATGGTCTGGATCGAGAACACCGCTTCAACCGCACCGGCAGCCGTCAGCGTGTGGCCGATCATCGACTTGTTCGACGAGCACGGAATGCCGTCCTTGAGACGGTCGCCAAAGACGGAGAGCATCGCGCCGTATTCCATCTTGTCGTTTTCCGGTGTCGACGTGCCATGCGCATTGATATAGCCGACCTGCTCTTCCGACAGGCCCGCATCGGCAAGCGCAGCCTTCATCGTGGCGATTGCCGGGCCACCATCCGGCGAAGACCGGGTGCGGTGGAAATGGTCGGCCTTTTCGCCGCAGCCCTTCATGATGCCAAGCACCTTGGCGCCACGGGCAATCGCCGATTCCAGCGATTCCAGCACCAGCGTGGCTGCACCTTCGGCAATGACGAAACCGTCGCGTTCCTTGCTGAACGGCTTGGAGGCCTTTTTCGGCGGATCGTTGTGGGTCGACAGGGCCGACAGAAGCGCAAAGCGCACCACTGATTCCGGGCTGATCGAGCCGTCGGTGGCAACCGTCAGCGCCCGCGTGGTACGGCCTTGGCGAATGGCTTCGACACCAAGCTGGATAGCAGTGGCACCGGAAGCACAGGCTGTCGACAGCGTCACCGGCAGGCCACGCGTACCGAAACGATCGGCCAGACGCTCGGAGATGGAGCCGAATTGCACGGCTTCCAGAAAGACCGGGTCCGGCTTGGTGCGCATGGCAGCCAAAAAGCGCACATAGGCATCGCCCGGCTCGGAGGCCGGCGGCGCACGGTCGGCGAGTGCAAAGCGGTCATGCCATTCCGGCTCGACCGGCGGCGCGGCGAGAAACAGCGGACCGTTGAAATCACCGTCGATTCCGGCCTGGGCCAGCGCTTCGATCGTGGTTTCGCGCGCCATCGCATAGGAGCGTTCGACGGAGTTGGGTGCCGGAACCTCAAGGAAATCGACGGTCCCGGCGATACGGGTCGACATGCCCTCGGTATCGAAACGCTTGATCTTGTGGATGCCCGAGGTGCCGGACGTCAGCGCCGACCAGTTGTCGGCAAGACCTTGGCCAAGCGAAGTGATGACGCCCATGCCGGTAACGGCGATGATTGGGCGTCCGAGATGGTCGGTGAAGCGGTTGTCAGACATGGTTCCAGTCTCCTCAAGCATTCGCCGAAAGAACGGCAAGGCCTTCGCCGCGTACATAACCGACCGTCGTCACGACAGCATGCGTCGCAGGCTGCGCCTGCTTGGCCTCATGCTCGGCGTCGAACACCGGTACAATTGCGCCACTGTCGATCGACAGGGCTGCAAGAGCCAGTCCGACCGGAAACTGTGCTTCCAGCGAATGACCGATCGAACCGGCATAACCCCGCACCGGCGCCGCGCCGAAGCGCGTTTCCAGCGCAGTTTTCTCGCGCTTCGACAGTTCAGCCATGCCGGAGGCCCCGGAAAACACGATCGTCTGCGTCGGATCTAGCGCATCGGCCTCGGGCGCGATACGAGCCATTCGTGCCTCGAACCGACCGTCGTCACGATTGCCGCGATCTCCTTCGACGGCATCGAGCACGCTATAGATATGGGCTCCGCGGGCTTCGGCATGTTCGCGCGATTCGAGCACCAGGAATGCCCCGACCGTGCCGAGGATCATGCCGCCGCCTTCGGTTCCGTCACGCGACCAGAGCGGCTGCCATGGGCCGGTCTGGTGGGCACGGATGCCCTCGACCAGAAGCAGGATGTCCGGGCGCTCCGAAATGAAGGCGCCGCCGACCAGCGTATGCGTCGACTGCCCTGCCTTGATCCGCGCATAGGCCGTCTCGATCGCCGAGATCCCGGCCGATTCCTCGCCCATGAAGGTGCGCGACGAACCGGTGACCTTGTGCACGATCGAGATATTGCCAGCGAGCAGGTTCGACAGCTGCGCCAGAAACAGCGTCGGGCGCAGTTCGGTCGTCAGCTTCTCGATCAGGAGCCTTTCGCGATCATTGCGCTTCAAGGCTTCGTCGACGATCAGGCTGTCGACCGCGATGTCGCGCTCACCACCGCCTGCCGCCACGATCAGGTCCATCGACCCGCAGGCGTCGGCATCGTCCTTCATGCCGGCATCGTCAAGTGCCAGACCTGCGGCAAACACGCCGAGACGCTGCCAGTTTTCCATCTGCCGCTGGTCCTTGCGGCCGATCTGGGCCGACCAGTCGATCTCCGGCAGCGGATGCACGAGATAAGGCTTGAACTTTTCCGTCTCCAGCACCGGATCCGGTGCCTTCGGCGACGACAACAGGGCGATATGCGGCTCCTTGCCGGTTCCATGGCATGTGACAATGCCAATGCCGGTGATCACCACATCATTTGGATTCTTGACCATATGCAATCCTTTCGCCGGCCCCACGGCCAGCGTCCAAAGCGGGTTTTCCCGATCCACGCCTCAAGGTCAATAGGCGATTGCGCCCAGGAACGGGAAGCAGCCCTCAACGGGCTGCGGCAATCGCATCTATGAGACCGATGTCTTCGGCCCTCTTGCGCACGATCGGCGCAAGCGGAATTTCGCTGAACGGCATGGTCCTGAGCTTCAGCTGTGTATCACAGACCTTTTTGCCCTCGGATGTGATGCGCGCCTTGGTCACGGCAAAGCCGGAACCGTCATGTTCGAGATCGGCTTCGATATCGAGCACGGCACCGGGTTCGACGAATGTGCGCATCTTGGCGCCGTCGACGGCCATCAGAAACGGCATCGCCTCGAAATCCTTCACCGCCAGAAGCAGCAGGCCGGACGCCTGGGCCATAGTTTCGATCAGAAGGACGCCGGGCACCAAGGGCATGCCGGGGAAGTGCCCCTCAAACACGGGACTTTCCATCGGCACGACCGAGCGGGCCTTCAAACGGCCAAGGCCGAGATCCACGCTCTCGACCTTGTCAATCATCTGAAAATATTCAAGCAGCATGACGATCTCCGCCGGTTAAGGCGGATCAGCCCTTGGCAGCCTTGAGTTCGTCGATCTTGGCGCAGAGGTTCTTCAGAACGAAGTATTCCTCGGTCGAGACCTTGCCCTCGTTGACTTCCTGGGTCCACTGCTCGAGCGGGATCTTGATGCCGAATTCCTTGTCGATCGCAAAGACGATGTCGAGGAAGTCCAGGCTGTCGATGCCGAGATCGTCGATGGTGTGGCTTTCCTGCGTGATCGTCTCGCGATCGATTTCGCTGGTTTCAGCAATGATGTCGGCAACTTTGTCGAATGTAGCGGTCACGCCAGTACCTCATATGTCTCAAATTCTGTGTTCCACATAGGGAAAACAGTCTTAAAAGCCAATGGCCGTTTTAAGACTGGATGAAAATTGGCGTCGAAGTGTTGCCTAAACAGCAATCGAATGACGTCCCTTGCCGGTGGAAAGATAGCTGTCGAACACAGCGGCAACCGTGCGGGCAAAGGGCCGGCCGGCCTCGGTAAGCCGGAATTCGCCCTCGACGATCTCGCAGATCCCGTCACGATTGCTTCCCGCAAACTGCC
>ERZ1034401.86-NODE-86-length-29332-cov-3.608054_pt1 | contig 29332 bp, 23 predicted proteins | sample MGYA00520601_ERZ1034401 | MGnify/ENA primary metagenome ERZ1034401 (study PRJEB33736, sample SAMEA104288476) | Azolla filiculoides | biome: Urban; feature: water surface; material: ditch water | place: Netherlands | collected 2014 ... | reverse complement strand
GGCGGCGGCCTCGACCCCGCCGCCTGCCGGCTCCTTCCCGACTGGAAACACGGCCCGCCAATCGGCCCGCCGCGAAACGGATATCCTGACGATGGCTTCACTTGCAGCCCGTGGCAGCGGCTCACAACGAGACCAGCGGCCGCTGAAGAAGCGCCTGGCGGATGCCTCCGCGCCCTATCTCTACAGCGCACCGGCGCTGATCCTGATCGTGACCGTGATGCTGGTGCCGCTGGTTCTGGGCATTTCTTATGCCTTCCGCGATATCCAGCTGCTCAAGCCGTTTTCCGGCGGCTTCATCGGCCTCGATCATTTTGCCGCACTGGCAAAGGACCAGAATTTCTACCGCGCGCTGAGAAACACGCTGTGGTGGACGGGCTGGTCAGTCGTTTTGCAGTTTGCCTTCGGACTGACGCTGGCGCTGCTGCTCGACAAGCCGTTCTATGGCCGCGGTCTCGTCCAGGCGCTGGTCTTTCTGCCCTGGGCTGTGCCGAGCTTCCTCGCCGGCCTCAACTGGGCGTGGCTGTTCAATCCGCTTGTCGGCCCTCTGCCGCATTGGCTGTTTGCGCTTGGCCTGATGAGCGAACCGGCCAATATCCTCGCCGACCCGCAATTGTCGATGTGGGGACCGATCATTGCCAATGTCTGGTGGGGCATTCCATTCTTTGCCATCACGCTGCTGGCAGCGCTGCAGGCGATCCCGCGGGATCTTTACGAGGCAGCCAGCATCGACGGCGCCGGTCCGGTTCAGCGTTTCCTGTCGATCACGCTGCCGTTTCTTGCGCCGACCATTGCCATCACGGTTCTTCTGCGCACGGTGTGGATCTCCAATTTCGCCGACCTGATCATCGTCATGACCAATGGCGGGCCGGCCGATCGCAGCCAGATCGTTGCCAGCTATATCTTCACCCAGGCGTTCAAGCGGCTGGATTTCGGTTACGCCTCGGCCATCGCACTGGTGCTGCTGGTCTTGCTGATCACCTATTCGATGCTGATCGTCGTGTTGCGGCAATGGCTGTTGAGCAAGGACTGAGACCATGACCGGCAAACGCGTAATTTCCATACTCGCCCATAGGGTCGCCATCCTTGTCTATGTGGTGTTCGCGCTCTTCCCGCTTTACTGGCTGCTCAAGGTCTCGGTGACGCCCAACAAGCTGCTCTATTCCGAGGGCATTCGCATGTGGCCGTCGCGGACCACGTTCGAGCATTTCGAATTTGTCCTGCGCCACAGCGACTTTCCGATCTTCTTCAAGAACAGCCTGATCGTTTCCGGGTCGACGGCGATCATCGTCACGGTGCTTGCCTCGCTTGCCGGCTATGCGATGTCGCGGTTCACCTTTCGCGGCAAATACTGGATCGTGACGCTGATGCTGCTGACCCAGATGTTCCCGCTGGTGATGCTGGTCGCGCCGATCTTCAAGATGCTGTCGCCGCTCGGCTTGACCAACAGCCTGACCGGCCTCGTCATCGTCTACACCGCGTTCAATGTGCCGTTTGCCACGTTCCTGATGCAGTCGTTCTTCGATGGCATTCCGAAGGATCTCGAAGAGGCGGCGATGATCGACGGGGCGACGCAGTTCGTGGCGTTTCGCCAGATCATCCTGCCGCTGACGCTGCCCGGCATCGCGGCAACACTCGGTTTCGTGTTTACCGCCGCCTGGAGCGAGCTGCTGTTTTCGCTGATGCTGATTTCCGGCAATGCCGCCGCCACATTCCCGGTCGGCCTGTTGTCCTTCGTCTCGAAATTCTCGGTCGACTTCGGACAGATGATGGCGGCGGGCGTCATGGCGCTCGTTCCCGCCTGCCTGTTCTTCCTGTTGATCCAACGTTATCTCGTGCAGGGCCTGACGGCCGGCGCCGTGAAAGGCTGATCCCATGGCATCCATCGATATTGCCGACGTCCGCAAGTCCTACGGCATCCATCCGGTGCTGCATGGCATCGACCTCAAGATCAAGGATGGCGAATTCGTCGTTCTGGTTGGTCCTTCCGGCTGCGGCAAGTCCACGCTGCTGCGGATGATCGCCGGCCTCGAAGGCGTCACCGATGGCGAGATCCGCATCGACGGCAAGCGGGTCAACGATCTCGCCCCGAAGGATCGCGACATCGCCATGGTCTTCCAGTCCTACGCGCTCTACCCGCATATGAGCGTTGCCAGCAACATGAGCTACAGCCTGCGCCTGCGGAAGATCGCCAAGGAGAAGATCGCCTCCGTGGTTGCCAATGCCGCCGGCAAGCTTGGGCTCGATCCGCTGATGGAGCGGCGGCCCAAGGCGCTGTCCGGTGGCCAGCGCCAGCGTGTCGCCATGGGGCGCGCGATCGTGCGCGAACCGAAGGCCTTCCTGTTCGACGAACCGCTGTCCAATCTTGACGCCCGCCTGCGCGAGCAGATGCGCGCCGAGATCAAGAAGCTGCACAAGGACCTGGGTGCCACCTCGATCTACGTCACGCATGACCAGATCGAGGCGATGACGCTGGCCGACCGGATCGTCGCCATGCATGGCGGCGTGATCCAGCAGGTCGGCAGCCCGCTCGAACTCTATGACCGTCCGGCCAATCTGTTCGTTGCCGGTTTCATCGGATCGCCGGGCATGAATTTTTTCGAGGGCCGCTACAAGACCAGCGGCGATGGCGCGGCATTCACTCTCGATGGTGGCGTTGTCCTGCCGCTCGGCGCCCGGGCCAACCTGCCGGACGGCAGTGCGGCGACGCTCGGCATCCGGCCGGAGCATGTGGCTCTCGGTGCGGAAGGGCCTGATGTGTTCAAGGCAACTGTCGATCTCGTCGAGCCGACCGGCTTCGGCATCATCGTGCATCTCAAGCTTGGCCCGGTTGCCTTCAAGGCGTTTACGCTCGACCGGCGTTTCCTCGGCATGCAGGGCGAGGTCTCGGTCGGACTGCCGGTGGCCAATCTGCATTTCTTCAACGAGGCCGGCGACAAGGTGTAGCCGCGGAGGGCCCGCGTCAGGCGGATTTCCCGATCTTGTAGAAATCACGGTACCAGTCGACAAAGCGACGAACGCCCTCATCGACGGAAACGGTCGGCCGGTATCCGAGCTCATGAACGAGATCGCTGACATCGGCATAGGTGTCGAGTGCGTCGCCCGGCTGGCGCGGTAGCATTTCCCGGATTGCCGTCTGTCCCAAAGCCTCTTCAAGGGCTTCGATATAGGCCATCAGCTTCACCGGCGCGCTGTTGCCGATATTGTAGAGGCGGAAGGGCGCCAGGCTGGAGGCCGGATCTTGCCGGCTTCCGTCCCATTCCGGGTTCGGCTGCGCGATCGCGTCGCTGGCGCGGATCACACCTTCGACGATATCGTCGATATAGGTGAAATCGCGGGTGTGATTGCCGTTGTTGAAGACGGTGATCGGTCGGCCTTCGATGATATTCTTGGTGAACTTGAACAGCGCCATGTCCGGACGGCCCCATGGGCCGTAGACGGTGAAGAAGCGTAGGCCGGTGGTCGGCATGGCAAACAGATGCGAATAGCTGTGCGCCATCAGTTCGTTGGCACGCTTGGTTGCGGCATAGAACTGCAGCGGATGGTCGGCCATGTCATGTTCGCTGAACGGCATCTTTGTATTGGCACCATAGACGCTCGACGTGGATGCATAGGTCAGATGGGCAACGCGGGCATATCGGCAGGCCTCAAGAATGTTGGTGAAGCCGATCAGATTGCTTTCGACATAGGAATGCGGGTTTTCCAGGCTGTAGCGAATGCCGGCCTGGGCGGCGAGATGGATGACCCGGTCGAACGTGTGATCGGCAAAGCAGGTTTCGACGGCGGCGCGATCGGCAAGATTGGCGCGGACGAAGCTATAGCGACCGCCTTGCCTGCCCGCCGCTTCCTCAAGCAGGGCCAGACGCGCTTCCTTCAAGGCGGGATCGTAATAGTCGTTGACGACGTCAAAGCCGACCACCTCGTCACCGCGTTCGATCAGCCGTTTGGCAACGTGATAGCCGATGAAACCGGCATTGCCGGTGACGAGGACTTTCATTGCGCCTGCTCCACGGCGCGTGGTCGTGGTAAAGCGGTGGCACGGCCGATGCTGAGATAGGTCCAGCCGTCGTCCCGAAGCCTCTCGGGGGCAAACAGGTTGCGGCCGTCGAAGATGGTCTTCGTCGTCATGCGCAAGGCCATTTCGCCAAAATCGGGCGCGCGGAACTGCTGCCATTCGGTGCAGACGGCCAGCGCATCGGCACCATCGAGCGCCGAATATTTGTCACCGACCAATGTCAGGTGCGAATGTGTGCCATAGATCCGGGCCGCTTCTTCGCCGGCTACCGGATCGAAGGCCCTGACCCTGGCGCCGGCAGACCAGAGCGCTTCCATCAATACGCGGCTGGAGGCTTCGCGCATGTCGTCGGTATTGGGCTTGAACGACAGGCCCCAGATGGCAATCGTCTTGCCGGCCAGATTGCGCTCTCCGCCGAAGTGATTGGAGATCTTGTCGAAAAGCCGATGTTTTTGGCGGTTGTTGACGGCTTCGACCGCCTCGATCAGATGGGCGTCATAGCCGACTTCCCGTGCCGTCCGGGCGAGTGCCTGCACGTCCTTCGGAAAGCAGCTGCCGCCATAGCCGATGCCGGGATAGATGAAATGATAGCCTATGCGCGGATCGGCTCCGATGCCGCGGCGGACATGCTCAATGTCGGCGCCCAGCTTCTCGGCCAGATTGGCGATCTCGTTGATGAAGGAGATCTTCGTCGCCAGCATGGCATTGGCGGCATATTTGGTCAGTTCGGACGAGCGCCGGTCCATGTAGATCGTGCGCTCGTGATTGCGGTTGAACGGTTCATACAGCTCTGCCATCATCGCGCGGGCTCTTGCCGAATCCGTGCCAACGATGATGCGATCGGGCTTGAGGAAGTCCGAGACCGCGGCACCTTCCTTCAAAAACTCCGGATTGGACACGACCTCGAAAGCGGGAGCATTGCTGCGTGCCCCCAGCACGGCCTTCAGGCGCTCGGCGACCTTGTCGCAGGTGCCGACGGGCACCGTCGACTTGACCACGACGAGCTTGAAGCCGGCCATGGCTTTGCCGATTGTCTCGGCGACAGCGAGGACATATTGCAGGTCGGCGGCCCCGGTTTCGTCGGGAGGCGTGCCGACCGCCACGAACTGCATGTCCGCATGCGACACGGCCTTGGCAGCATCCGTGGTGAAGACGAGCGTGCCATCCTTGATGTTGCGCTCGACGATCGCCTGCAGGCCCGGCTCGTAGATCGGGATCTCGCCCTTGTTCAGCCGGTCGATCTTGCCCTGGTCGATGTCCATGCACATGACATTGTGGCCGACATCGGCGAGGCACGCGCCCGTGACCAAACCGACATAGCCTGTTCCAAAGATCGTAACGTTCACTGACGGGTTCCTTGCCTTGGCTCAAAGCGCGCAATCAAAGCGTGATGCAAATGCCTGCCGGTCGTAGGCCATGTGCCGCGGGATGGCAAGATTTCTACTTGGCGCAGCGCGCCTGTCGATCGCTTTGAGCCGGGGTGTAAAAATATCGCCATGATAGCCCGTGTCGAAGACATCCTTATGAAATCCTTATACCCGCAAGCCCGATTCCCTATCGAGATTTAATGCGCATCGGCGCGATGGTGCAGGCTGAATTCAACAGCAGGAGTCCATCGTGACCGATCTTTTGTTCATTGCGCTCGGCCTTGGCAGTTTCGCTGCTCTCGCCGTCTATGCGCGCCTTCTCGGCCGTCTGTGAGGTTTGCCATGTTTGAGCCTCTCCTTGGCCTCGCCGCCGCAATTTTCATCTCCGTCTATCTCGTCGTGACACTCATCCGTCCCGAGCGTTTCTAGACCTCACATCCGGAGCACATCATGTCTTCCAACGGTTGGCTGCAAATCGGCCTGCTGCTCATCCTCGCGCTCGTCACCATCAAGCCGCTCGGCCTCTATCTGGCGCGCGTCTTCGAGGGTGAGCGCACATTTCTGTCCCCTGTTCTGGGGCCTGTCGAACGCGGCATGCTCTGGGCCTCCGGCGTCGATCCGCGCCGCGAGCAGGGCTGGCTTGCCTATACGCTCGCCATGCTCGCCTTCAATGCCATGGGCTTCCTGGCGCTTTATGCGATCCTGCGCCTGCAGGCGTATCTGCCCTATAACCAGCAGGGCTTTGCCGGCATGGCGCCGGATCTCGCCTTCAACACGGCGATCAGCTTCGTCACCAATACCAACTGGCAATCCTATGGTGGCGAGACGACCGTCAGCAATTTCTCGCAGATGGCCGGACTTGCCGTGCAGAACTTTCTTTCGGCTGCCACCGGTATCGCCATTGCCCTGGCTGTTACCCGCGCATTCGCCCGCTCGGCTGGCAATACGCTCGGTAATTTCTGGGTCGATATGACCCGCGCTACGCTGTATGTGCTGCTGCCGCTGTCGATCGTTCTCGCCCTCGTCTTCATCTGGCTCGGCCTGCCGCAGACGATGGATGCATCGGTGACGGCGACCACATTGGAAGGTGCACAGCAGGCTATCGGTCTCGGCCCTGTCGCCAGCCAGGAGGCAATCAAGCAGCTGGGCACCAATGGTGGCGGCTTCTTCAACGTCAACGCGGCCCATCCGTTCGAAAACCCGTCGGCGATCAGCAACTATTTCAATATCCTGGCCATGCTGTCGATCACCACGGCGCTGATCTATGCCTTCGGCAAGATGGTCGGCGATGTTCGCCAGGGCTGGGCGCTGATTGCCAGCGTCGCCATCCTGCTGGTTGCCGGTATTGCTGCGGTCTATGTCGCCGAAACTTATGGCAATCCGATCCATCTTGCGCTGGGCCTCGATCCCTCCTTCGGCAATATGGAAGGCAAGGAAGTGCGCTTCGGCCAGGCGATGAGTGCCGCCTATGTGGCGATCACCACCGGCATTTCGAATGGCGGCGTCAATGCCATGCACGGCTCGCTGACGGCGCTGGGCGGCCTGGTGCCGATGTTTCTGATCCAGCTTGGCGAGATCCTGCCCGGCGGTGTCGGCTCCGGTCTCTACGGCCTGATCATCTTCTGCGTGCTGACCGTTTTCGTTGCCGGCCTGATGGTCGGCCGCACACCGGAATTCCTCGGCAAGAAGATCGAGGGCCGCGAGATGAAGTATGCGATGCTGGCAGTGCTTGTCCTGCCGTTTGCCATTCTCGGCTTTTCGGCGATTGCAGCCGTGCTGCCGGTGGCGATCGCCTCGCTCGGCAATGCCGGTCCGCATGGCCTGTCCGAGATCCTCTATGCCTATACGTCCGCTGCCGGCAACAACGGCTCTGCTTTCGGCGGTCTCTCGGCGAACACGCCCTGGTACAATACGACGCTCGGCATCGCCATGGCGCTTGGCCGCTTCGCCTATGCCGTTCCGGTTCTCGCCATCGCCGGTTCGCTGGTTGGCAAGACCCGCAGCACGCCGTCGGCCGGTACCTTCCCGACCCACACACCGCTCTTCGTCGGTCTGCTTGTTGCGATCATCCTGATCCTTGGCGGCTTGCAGTATTTCCCGGCGCTGGCGCTTGGTCCCATTGCCGAGCATGTCAGCATGCTCGCCGGCAAAACCTTTTGAAAGAGGCTGTCATCATGACACCGTCCCATTCCACTTCCGACTCCAAACAGGGCCAAAGGTTGTTTGAGCCCAAGATCATCAAGGGTGCGCTGAAGGATGCCGTGCTCAAGCTCGATCCGCGCCAGATGATCCGCAATCCGGTGATGTTCGTCACCGAAATCGTCGCCGTGGTCGTGACGATCCTGTTCCTGCGGGATCTGACATCCGGCATGCCGGCCAGTTTCTCCGGTCAGATCGCCGCATGGCTGTGGTTCACCGTGCTGTTTGCCACATTCGCCGAAGCCGTTGCCGAAGGGCGCGGCAAGGCGCAGGCCGACAGCCTGCGCCGGACCAAGAGCGAACTTTCCGCCCGCAAGGTCACCGGTAATGGCCGCGACATCACCACCATCCCAGCCACGTCGCTGAAGATCGGCGATGTGGTGGTGGTCGCCGCCGGCGAACTTATTCCCGGTGATGGCGAAGTGATCGAAGGCGTGGCCTCGGTCAACGAAAGCGCGATCACGGGTGAATCCGCCCCGGTCATCCGTGAAGCCGGTGGCGACCGTTCGGCGGTCACTGGCGGCACGCAGGTCCTGTCTGACGAGATCCGCATCCGGATCACCGTGGCACCGGGATCATCCTTCGTCGATCGCATGATCGCGCTGATCGAAGGCGCCGAACGGCAGAAGACGCCGAACGAGATCGCCCTGTCGATCCTGTTGTCGGGCCTGACGCTGATCTTCGTGATCGCCGTCGTGACGCTGTTCGGGCTCGCCAGCTATTCCGGCGTTCTGCTGTCGGTCACTGTGCTCGCCGCACTTCTCGTGACGCTCATTCCGACGACGATCGGTGGCCTGCTGTCGGCGATCGGCATTGCCGGCATGGACCGTCTGGTGCGGTTCAACGTGATTGCGACCTCCGGTCGTGCGGTCGAGGCCGCAGGCGACGTGGATACGCTGCTGCTCGACAAAACCGGGACGATCACCTTCGGCAACCGCATGGCAAGCGACTTCCTGGCCGTTCCGGGCATTTCGCCGGCGGAACTGGCCAAGGCGGCACTGCTCGCCAGCCAATCCGACGAGACGCCGGAAGGGCGTTCGATCGTGGCACTTGCCACCGGCGAGTATGGCCAGGTCCAGCCGAAAACCGCGCCGGATGCCGTTATTCCGTTCACTGCCGAAACGCGGCTTTCGGGCGTCGACATGGGCGGCCAGCGTCTGCGCAAGGGGGCCGTCGATTCGGTGCTGAAATTTGCCGGCCTCGACGAGGCGTCCGCGCCAAAGGCCTTCAACGATGCCGTCGCCCGGATCGCGCAATCGGGTGGTACGCCGCTTGCCGTTGCCGACGGCACACATTTGCTGGGTGTCATTCATCTGAAGGATGTGATCAAGCCGGGGATCAAGGAGCGCTTCGCGGCGCTGCGTGCGATGGGTATTCGCACCGTCATGGTGACGGGCGACAATCCGGTGACGGCTGCTGCCATCGCCTCTGAGGCCGGTGTCGACGACTTCCTTGCCCAGGCGACGCCGGAAGACAAGCTTGCCTATATCCGCAGGGCGCAGGAAGGCGGCCGGCTGATCGCCATGTGCGGCGATGGCACCAATGATGCGCCCGCGCTGGCCCAGGCCGATGTCGGTGTCGCCATGCAGACCGGCACGCAGGCAGCCCGGGAGGCGGCGAACATGGTCGATCTCGACTCCAGCCCGACCAAGCTGATCGAGATCGTCGAGATCGGCAAGCAGTTGCTGATGACGCGCGGGTCGCTGACGACCTTCTCGATCGCCAATGACGTGGCCAAATATTTCGCCATCATCCCGGCTCTGTTCATCTCGGCTTATCCGGGGCTGGCGGCGCTCAACGTCATGGGGCTCGCCTCGCCGCAATCGGCAATCCTATCCGCGGTCATCTTCAACGCGCTGATCATCGTCGCGCTGATCCCGCTGGCGCTGAAAGGCGTTGCCTATCGCCCGGTCGGTGCCGCCGCCCTGCTGCGGCGCAACCTCTTCGTCTACGGCCTTGGCGGCCTTGTCCTGCCGTTCATCGGCATCAAGGCTGTCGATATCGCCATCACCACGCTTCAATGGGTGTAACCATGCTGTCTTATCTTCGTCCCGCCATTTCCATGGTGGTCATCTTCACCGGTCTCTGCGGTCTCGCCTATCCCCTGGCGATGACAGGTGCCGCGCAGGCGCTGATGCCGGCCCAGGCCAATGGCAGCCTCGTTCGTCAAGGCGACACGGTCATCGGTTCGGCACTGATCGGCCAGGCCTTCACCGCCGATCGCTATTTCTGGCCGCGTCCTTCGGCGACCGGCGGTTCTACCTACAACGGCCTTGCCTCGAGCGGCACCAATCTCGCGCCGACGTCGCAGAAGCTGCGTGACCAGATGGCTGCCGCGGTCGAGGCCTGGCGGGCCGCTGGTGGTGCGGTTCCGGTTCCGGCCGATGCGGTAACCTCGTCCGGTTCGGGTCTTGATCCCGATATTTCGCCGGACAATGCGATGAGCCAGATCGGCCGCGTCGCCGGGGCTCGCGGCATGCCGGTGGCGGATGTCACATCCATCGTCGAAACCCAGGTTCAGCAGCCTCTGTTCGGGCTGATCGGCGAGCCGAGGGTCAACGTCCTTCAACTGAACATGGCGCTCGATTCAGGCGGGGCGCCAAGATAAGGTTGTCGCATGCCCGACGATTCCAGAAACAACCTGAACCGGCCCGACCCCGATGCCCTTCTCGGGCTTGCCAATCGGGCCGGGCGCGGCAAGCTCACCATCTTTCTCGGCGCCGCCCCCGGCGTCGGGAAAACCTTCGCCATGTTGTCGCGCGCCCGCATTCGCAAGAATGCGGGCGCCGATGTCGTTGTCGGCCTGGTGGAAACCCATGGTCGGGCCGAGACGGAGGCGCTGGTCGAAAATCTCGAGTTCCTGCCGCGTAAGCAGATCGACTACAAGGGACGCAAGGTCGACGCGTTCGACATCGATGCGGCGCTCGTCCGGCGCCCGGCGATCCTGATCGTCGATGAACTGGCGCACACGAACGCGCCGGAAAGCCGGCACCCCAAACGGTACCAGGATATCGAGGAACTGATCGCGGCCGGGATCGACGTCTGGACGGCGCTCAATATCCAGCATCTCGAAAGCCTGTCGGAAATCGTCGCCCAGATCACCGGCGTGCAGGTGCGCGAGACCGTTCCGGACCGGGTGCTGAAGCAGGCCGACGAAGTGATCCTGATCGATCTGGCGCCGGAGGAACTGATCAACCGGCTGAAAGAGGGAAAGGTCTATCTGCCCGACAATGCACGGCGGGCGGCCGACAGCTTCTTTCGCCTCGGCAATCTGACCGCCCTGCGAGAGCTTGCGCTCAGGCGAACCGCCGACCGCGTCGATGACCAGATGGTCGATTTCCTCAAGCAGAATGCGATCGAGGGGCCGTGGCGGACGAGCGAAAGGCTTCTGGTCTGCGTCGGCCCGGACACGCTCTCCGAAAAGGTCGTGCGGACTGCAAGCAATCTTGCCTCCGGCATGAACGCCCACTGGATCGTCGTGTCGCTGGAGCAGTCGGACATGGTTGACGACGATCCATCGCGGCAGATGCGGATCGATGCGCTTTTCCGGTTGGCGGAGCGATTGGGTGGCGAGACGAGGCGCGTGCAGGGGCGCGATTTCGTCCAGGAAATCCTGCGGATCGCCAAGCGCGAGCATGTGACGCAGATCGTTCTCGGGGCGCCGCAACGGTCCTTGTGGCAGCGGCTCCTGCGAAAGTCGCTGACCGATGCGCTGCTGGAAGAGCTGTCCGGGATCAGCATTCATCTAATCACCACGGAAGACCAGCCGACCCATGACTGGTTCGCCCCACTGAAGCGAAGATTGGCCGCCAATCGGCTGAAGGTCCGGCCAAAAGACGTGGTGACGGCGCTGGCCACTACAGCGGTTGCGACACTCGGCGGCCGGGCGATGGTCGAAATCGTGTCACTGCCGAACGTGTCGATGCTGTTTTTGCTGGCCGTGCTGGTTTCGGCCTTGCGTGGCGGCTATTTCGCAGCGGTTCTCGCCTCCGTGCTGTCGGCGGTCGCCTATAATTTCTTCTTCATTTCGCCGGTCGGCACGCTGACCATCGCCGCGCCGCACGAGGTGTTCGCCTTTTTCATATTCATTGCCGCGGCGCTGATTGCCGGCGGCATCGCATCCCGGATCCGGGAGCAGGGGAAAATTGCGGCCCGCCGCGCGGCGCAAACCCAGATCCTCTACGACATCTCGTCGAAACTTGCCGGAACCGTGGACCAGGATGCCATCGTGTGGACAGCCGTCAGCCAGCTCAACGGGACGATCCAGAGACCGGTTGCATTGCTGTCGCCGATCGACGGGGTCCTGTCATTGCGCTCCTGCTGGCCACCCGATACCGAGCTTGGCGTGGCCGAGATGGCGGCTGCCAGGTTTGCCTATGAGAAGGGCGAGGCGGCGGGGGCCGGCACCGGAACGCTGCCCAATTCGACCCTGCAGTTTCGGCCGCTGCGCGGTCCGGTCGGGACGCTTGCCGTATGCGGCTACGGCATGGACGGACATGCGCTCGACCCTGTCGAGGAACGGGCGCTCGGGGCCATTCTCGACCAGGTCACCATCGCATTCGATCGTGCCATGCTGACGACGCGCAGCGTCGAGGACAAGGCGCGACTGGAACGGGAACGTTTCCAGTCGACGCTTCTGTCTTCGATTTCCCACGACCTGCGCACGCCGCTTGCGACGATTACCGGAGCGGTGACCAGTCTCAAGGAGTTCGGCGACCGCATGCCGGCGGAAAGCCGTCGCGACCTGCTGCTGTCGATCGAGGAGGAAGGTGAAAGACTGTCTCGTTTCGTCGGCAATCTTCTCGACATGACCCGCATCGAGGCGGGCGCGCTCGAACCGGTTCGCGACTGGGTCGATCTCGGCGATGTCATTCTCGACAGCGTTGCCCGTGTGCGTCGGATCTGGCCGGATCTCGACATATCCACCAGCATTGCCCCTGATCTGCCGCTGGTTCGGGCTGACAGCGTTCTGCTGGGCCAGGTGCTGTTCAACCTGCTCGACAATGCTTTCAAACATGGCGGCGGCGAGCCGGTAACGCTCTATGCCAAATTCGACGCTCGATCTGTGTCATTGTCGATCACCGATCTTGGTCGTGGCATTGCGGAGAAGGATATCGACCGGATCTTCGAGAAGTTCTATCGTCGCGGCAAGAAGGCGGATGGCCGCAAGCCTGGGACCGGCCTGGGACTGGCGATTGCGAAGGGATTTGTCGAGGCGATGGGCGGAACGATCACGGTCGAGAGCCCGGCCGTCAAACGACGCGGTACGCGGTTCACGCTGCGCTTCCCGATCGAGGACGCACTCAAGGACAGGCGGGAACCATGAAGGGCCAGCGCATCGTCGTGGTCGATGACGAACCGCAGATCCTGCGTTTTCTACGCCCGGCGCTGACCGCTGCCGGCTATGATGTGGTGGAGGCCGAGACGGGCAAGCAGGCGCTGGCGCTGGTGGCGACAGTCGCCCCGGACCTGCTGATCCTCGATCTGGGCCTGCCGGACATGGACGGCAAGGATGTGATTGCGCAGCTGCGCAGCTGGAACACGATTCCGATCATCGTCCTGTCGGCCCGCGACCGCGAAACGGAAAAGATCGCGGCGCTTGATCTCGGTGCCGACGACTACCTGGAAAAGCCGTTCGGCATCGGCGAACTCACGGCGCGCATTCGGGTCGCGCTGCGTCACAAGACGCATTCCGAGCCTGCACCCTCGACCATCCGCAGCGGCGATCTCGTCATCGATGTCGAGCACCGGCTGGTCAGCAAGGCAGAGCGGACGGTTAAACTGACGCCGAAGGAATACGACCTGCTGTTGCTGCTGGCATCCCATGCCGGTCGCGTGCTGACGCATGGCGCTTTGCTGAAACAGGTCTGGGGACCGGCGCATGAACATGATTTGCAGTATCTGCGGGTATTCATTCGCCAGATCCGGGCGAAGATCGAGACAAACGAGGCGGAGCCGGCGATCATCCTGACCGAACCGGGTGTCGGCTATCGTTTCGTGACGACCTGACTTTCAGTTCCTGGGCGGCTGATAGCCGAGGGCCTGGGACGCCGTCATGCCGGCTGTGGTGAGAAGGTCGATATAGTCGGGCTTGCGCGCTTCATCGAACCGGAACAGCGGGAAGGCGATCGACACTGCAGCAATCGGCTTGCCCATATAGTTGAAGATCGGTGCGGCCATGCAGCGTACGCCTGCCTCGCTCTCTTCCACTTCTTCCGAGTAGCCACGGCTGCGGGTCAATCGCAGTTGTTCGAACAGGGCATCCGGCTCGGTGATGGTTCGGGGGGCGAGTTTGACCATGTCCATCCTGCCGATCCGCTCGTGGATTTCATCCTCGTCGCGCCAGGCGAGCAACGCCTTGCCGAGCGAGGTGCTGTGCAACGGGTTGCGCAGGCCAAGGGTCGATTTCATCGACAGGCTGAAGGCGGAATCGTATTTGTGGATGTAGACGACCTTCTGGTCCCGCTCATCGAGAATGCCGAGATTGATCGATTCGCCGGTTGCCCGTGAGAGCTTGCCCATCGCCGGATCGGCCACGCGCAGCAGGTCGGCCTGTTCGGTGAGCGAGCGTGCGCCGAGACTGAAAAGCTTGAGTGTGAGGCCGTATTTTTCGGTTTCCGGGTCCTGCTCGACATAGCCGAGCTCGACCATGGTCTGGAGCAGCCGGTGGGCGGTGGTCTTCGAGGTCATGGCCCGCTGAGCGAGATCGGCGAGGCTGACCCGCTTGTCTTCGACAAGTGCCTCGACCACCGCAAAGACCTTGAGGACGGCAGCAACGTTTTCGGTCTTGGTCTGGGAATCTAACATCTTTGCCGTTCTGTTTTTTTTGGAATTCCATTCTGGAATTTGAGGCCGATTGTGTCAAGATGGGAATGGCCGAGCAATCCCGTCTTTTGACCAATATGATATTTCCAACTCTGCGCGCAAAAAACAGCGTTGAAAAGTGGACAGGAGTGTGATTTCTTAAAATCCGGAATTATGTTCCGAAAAATTTTCAGCCTGGGAGGAGTTGAAACATGCATTCGCTGCTGAAGCAGAAGGACCATTTTATTCAGCGCAGCGATGTGTGCGGGCTGATCGACCGGCTGACGGACAATCTGATCCATATCGAGGACAAGACAGGCGAGTTCCTGCTGCGTCTCGATGACGGGCGGGTCATCGACACCAAGGGCTGGGCCGGGTGGGAATGGACTCACGGCATCGCGCTTTATGGCCTTTTGAAATACTGGCAGCAGACCGGCAATGCCATGGCGATGGAGATCATCACTTGCTGGTTCGAGGCGCGCCTTTCGGAAGGCACGCCGACCAAGAACATCAACACCGTTGCGCCGTTTCTCACGCTTGCGCATCTTCACGAACTGAAGCCGGATCCGCGTTGGCTGCCCTATCTGGAAACCTGGGCCGAATGGGTCATGTACGAGATGCCGCGCACCCGCGAAGGCGGACTGCAGCACATTACCTATAACAGCGTCAACGACCAGCAGTTGTGGGACGATTCGCTGATGATGAGCGTGTTGCCGCTGGCGAAGATCGGGCTCATCCTCAATCGTCCGGAATTCGTCGAGGAAGCGAAGTACCAGTTTCTGGCCCATGCCCAGTATCTCTGCGATACTGAGACGGGCCTCTGGTTCCACGGCTGGACCTTCGACGGCAACCATAATTTTGCCAGGGCGCGCTGGGCGCGTGGCAATAGCTGGCTAACGATCGCCATTCCGGAGTTCATCGAACTGGTCGACATGAAGGATGGCGATCCCGTTCGCCGGCATCTCGTTTCGCTGCTCGGGCGGCAGGCAGCCGCGCTGAAGGCATGCCAGGATCCTTCGGGCCTGTGGCACACGTTGCTCGACGATCCGCAAAGCTATCTGGAGGCATCCGCCACGGCGGGCTTCGCCTATGGCCTGATGAAGGGCGTGCGCAAGCGTTATCTCGGACCCGAATATCTGGAAACGGCGGAACGGGCGATGAGGGGCGTCGTTGACAATATCAGCCCCGAAGGCGAGTTGCAGCAGGTGTCCTTCGGCACGGCGATGGGCAGCGATCTTGATTTTTACCGGCAGATCAAGCGGACCTCGATGCCCTATGGGCAGGCAATGGCGATGCTCTGCCTGACGGAGCTTTTGCGCAGTCACATCTGAGAGATTGCGCTGGAGAACAGGCGGCATGGGTCCGGTCAGGAGGAGACGGATTGCATGGTGCGGGACATGGTGAGGCAAAAGGGGGCGTCAGGAGATGACGCTCGTGTTCCTTGGAGGAGGATGCAATGACCAAACTGACAAGACGAAGCATGCTGGGCGCGATGGGTGCGGCGGCTGCCGCATCGGCGTTTTCGGCCATTCCGGCATGGGCTGCCGACCGGTCGATCCGGCATTTCTGGTGGGGTAATCCGGAGCGTGACAAACGCACCTTTGCCGTGATCGACGTGTTCCAGAAGGCCAATCCCGCTATCGAGGTTTCCGGCGAGACGATCGGCTGGGGCGACTACTGGACCAAGATGGCAACCCAGACCGCCGGCCGCAACATGGCCGATCTGGTTCAGATGGATTACCGCTTCCTGTTCGAATATGTGCGCCGTGGCGCGCTGTTGCCGCTCGACGAGCATATCGGCAAGAGCTTGATGATCGCCGACTTTGACCAGGGACCGCTGGAAGGCGGTAAGGTCGACGGCAAGCTCTATGCATTGAACATCGGCTCTAACAGCCAGGTGATGGTGCACAACACGCGGGTGTTCCAGGAGGCCGGTATCGATGCCGACCTGATCAACTGGACATGGGATGATTTCGCCAAGGCCTGTGAAACCATTACCGCCAAGACCAATGGCGCGGTCAAGGGATCGGACGACCTGTCGCTGATGATCGAGACGTTCGAGTCCTGGGTGCGCCAAAACGGCCGTGAATTCTATGATGCAGACGGCAAGGTGACTGCGACCGTCGACGACGTCGCCAGCTATTGGCAGTTCTGGGCCGATCTGCGCGAGAAGGGTGCGGTCAGAGATGCGGACAAGACCGTCATCCTCGATCCGCCGATTGCCGAATCCGGCATTGCCGTCGGCGATACCGCGATGTCGCATTACTGGTCGAACCAGCTGGTCGGCATCCAGGCGGTTGCCAAGGACAAGATCGGCGCCGCCATGGTGCCGCACAAGGCGGGCGGCAAGCCGGGCCAGTTCATCAAGCCATCGATGTTCATGTCGCTCAGCCGCGATGCCAAGGATACGGATGCTGCGATGGCCTACATGAATGCCTGGGTCAACGATCCGGAAACCACCGCGATCCTCGGATTGGAACGCGGCATTCCCTGCTCGCCGAAGGTGCGTGCAGCCTTGGCGCCCAATCTGACCGAGGTCGAGAAGATGTCGGTCGATTACTTCGAGGCGATCCAGAGCAGGGTCGGACCACTGCCGCTGCCGGCTCCCAAGGGCGCCGGCGAAGTGCGCGACGCCTTCATGCGGGTCGGCACCGATGTGGTGCTTGGCAATGCGCAGGCGGCCGATGCAGCCACCGCGTTTATCGAAGAGGCGCAGTCGATCGTCGAGCGCGCCCAGTAAGACGTCCTGCGCCAATGGTTCCGGGCGGCTTCTACCGCCCGGGCCGACCACCGAGAACAAGGTCGTTTCCATGAGACGTTTCTTCGCCCGCAATGCGCCGGCCTATGTGTTCCTTCTGCCTTGGCTGATTGGGTTCTTCCTGCTCGCGCTTGGGCCGATCCTGGCGTCGCTCTATCTGTCGTTCACCCGCTACGACATGGTCAACGTTCCGGAATGGGTCGGTCTCGACAATTACGTCTACATGTTCACCCGCGACCGGCGCTTCTGGAAGGCGCTCGACGTGACCTTCACCTATGTCGCGCTGGCCGTGCCGGCTCGGCTGATCATGGCGCTCGGCGTTGCCATGCTGCTCGACAAGGGTCTGCGCACGATCGGGCTTTACCGGGCGATCTTCTACCTGCCCTCGCTGCTGGGCGCGTCGATCGCGATCGCTATCCTGTGGCGTCAACTGTTTGCCGCAGACGGCGTGGTCAACCAGATCATGGCGACCTTCGGTATTCAGGGCGCATCGTGGATCACCAATCCAAATACCTCGCTCTATACGCTGGTGATCCTTGCCATGTGGCAGTTCGGCTCGCCCATGCTGATCTTTCTCGCCGGTCTCAGGGGTATTCCGCGCGACCTCTACGAGGCGGCGGAAATCGACGGGACGCCGCGCTGGCGCCAGTTCACCCGGATCACCCTGCCGCTGCTGGCTCCGGTGATCTTCTTCAATCTGGTGCTGCAGACCATCGACGCCTTCAAGACGTTTTCCAGCGCCTTCATCATCTCAAACGGAACAGGTGCGCCGGCCGACAGCCTGCTGTTCTACACGGTTTACCTGTTCAACGAGGCGTTCAAGTTCTTCCGCATGGGCTATGCCTCGGCGCTGGCTTGGGTGCTGCTGATCATCATCGCGGTCTTCACGGCGGTGGCCTTCTTCACCTCGAAATATTGGGTGCATTATGAAAACGAGCGCGACTGATCTCGACCTCGCGATCCAGGTGGACGAGGCGGCAAGGGTCGCCCACGCGCTGAAGCTGCGGCGTGACCGGCGCGAGCGCAATGGCCGCATCCTGAAGCATGTCTTCCTGATCGGCGTGTCCTGCGTGATGCTCTATCCGCTGTTCTGGCTGCTCGCCTCGTCGTTCAAGCCGGAGAACGAGATCTTCGGCAGCCTGACACTCTGGCCGTCCGAATTCCGCTTCGACAACTATACCGAGGGCTGGAACGCGCTGCCGAAGTCATTCACGGTCTTCTATGTCAATTCGGCGATCGTCACCGGCCTTTCGGTGATCGGCAACCTGGTGTCCTGTTCGTTTGCGGCTTACGCCTTTGCCCGGCTGCAATTTACCGGGCGCAGCTTCTTCTTCGCCCTGATGATGATGACCCTGATGATCCCGTATCATGTCGTTCTCATCCCGCAATATGTGCAGTTCTTGAGGCTCGGCTGGGTCGACACCTATCTGCCGCTGGTAGTGCCGCGCTTCCTCGCGTCGGACGCCTTCTTCATCTTCCTGATGGTGCAGTTCTTCCGGCAATTGCCACGCGAACTCGACGAGGCGGCGATGATCGACGGCTGCTCGCCCTTCAAGATCTACTGGGCGATCATCCTGCCCTTGTCGCTGCCGGCAATGGGGACGGCGGCGATCTTCTCGCTGATCTGGGTGTGGGAGGACTTCCTCGCGCCGCTGATCTATCTCAATGACATCAAGAGCTACACCGTGCCGCTGGCGCTTCGCCTCTTCCTCGATCAGGAAGGCAAGTCCGCCTATGGCCAGATGTTCGCGATGTCGGTGCTTTCGCTGGTTCCGGTCGTGATCTTCTTCGTCCTGTTCCAGAAAATGATCGTTCGTGGCATCGCCACCTCCGGAATGAAGTAGGGAACAGACGCATGGCAGGATTGACGCTTCGAAACGTCGGAAAGCGCTATGGAGCGCTCTCCATCATCCAGGGGCTCAACCTGGATATCCACGACGGCGAGTTCCTTGTGCTCGTCGGGCCCTCCGGCTGCGGCAAGTCGACATTGCTGCGCATGATCGCCGGTCTCGAGGAGATCTCCGAGGGAACGGTGTCTATCGGCAGCAAGGTGGTCAACGACCTGCCGGCTTCCAAGCGCGAGCTGTCGATGGTGTTCCAGTCCTATGCACTCTATCCGCATATGAGCGTACGAAAGAACCTCGCCTTCGGTCTGCAGAATTTCAAGATGGCGCGGAACGAGGTCGAGCGTCGGGTGGCGGAGGCGGCCCGTATCCTGCAGATCGAACATCTGATGGAGCGCAAGCCACGCCAGCTGTCCGGCGGGCAGAAGCAACGCGTGGCGATCGGGCGGGCCATCGTGCGCGAGCCGCAGCTCTTCCTGTTCGATGAGCCGCTGTCCAACCTTGATGCCGAACTGCGCGTCCAGATGCGCGCCGAACTGGCCTCGCTTTATGCAAGGCTCGGCACGACGATGATCTATGTGACGCATGATCAAGTGGAAGCGATGACCATGGCGACCCGGATCGTCGTGCTCCGGGGCGGCAAGATCGAGCAGGTCGGCACGCCGCAGGAACTCTATACAAGGCCGCAGAACCTTTTCGTTGCCGGCTTCATCGGTTCGCCGAAGATCAACATGCTGCAGGCCACCATCGCCCATAGCAATGGTGTTGCGACGGCGAGAATTGCCGGTATGCCGGCGTTCGTGATCCCCGACCTGCCGACCGCCGATCCGGCGCTGACGCTCTGCGTGCGCCCGGCATCGGTGCAGGTCGGCGGCGGTGAGGTGACTGCGGAAGGCACGATCAAGCTGGTCGAATATCTCGGCAGCGAAACATTGCTGCATATCGCCCTGTCCTCCGGCCAGACGCTGCTGGTCAGCGACAACGGCCGCACGGCCTATCGCATGGGCGATCCGGTGACGATCGGCTTCAACCTTTCAGACCTCCATTATTTCGACAGCAACGGCCAGCGCGTCGAAGCCGTCCAGCACGAGAGCCAGGCCCAGTGAAGATCGCGATTGTAGGATGCGGTTCGCGGCACAAGATGTTTCGCGATTCCGTCGTTGAGGATTATGCCGACAGGCATGAGATCGTCGCCGTCTGCGACAGCAATGTCCATCGCCTGAACGAGGCCGCCAAGGCTGCGTCAAAACCCGGTACGAATGGTGTCGCAACCTATCTCGCCGGTGATTTCGACCGGCTGCTCACCGAGCAGAGGCCGGACACGGTCGTCGTGGCCACACCTGATTTCCTGCACGCGGACTATATCGTGCGGGCATTCGAGGCCGGTTGCGACGTGATCTGCGAAAAGCCGCTGACGATAGATCTTACCCGGCTGAAGATGATCGTCGATGCGCAAAAGCGCACCGGGCGCCAGGTCAAGGTCACCTTCAACTATCGCTATTCGCCGGCGCGCACGCAGATCAAGGAACTGATCGCGTCGGGGGCGATCGGAACCGTGACGGCGGTCGATTTTCGCTGGCATCTCGACCGGGTGCACGGGGCGGACTATTTCCGCCGCTGGCACCGGCAGAAGGAGAATTCCGGCGGGCTCCTGGTGCACAAGTCGACCCATCATTTCGACCTGCTCAACTGGTGGCTGGGCACGGTGCCGATCGAGGTTCTGGCGTCCGGCCGCCGTGCCTTCTATCGGCCGGAGACAGCCGTCGATCTGGGGCTTTCGGGACGCGGGCCGCGCTGCCATCTCTGTCCGGTGGCGGACAGATGCGATTTCGAACTCGATCTGGCGGCGGATCCGAGCCTGAAGGAACTCTATCTGGATGCCGAGGGTGAGGACGGCTATTTCCGCGATCTTTGCGTCTTCGACGAGGAGATCGGGATCGAGGACACGATGCAGGCCCATATCCGCTACGCGTCCGGCGTCACCGCAAACTATACGCTGACGGCCTATTCGCCTTGGGAGGGACTGGAGATCAAGTTCCAGGGTACCAAGGGCGACATCACCCATCGGCATGTGGAAGTGCATGGCGTGTTCGGCGGCGAACGAGCGCATGCCGACGAGGATGCGATCACGACGGAACTGCATCTGGCAGGAGAAGCGCCGCGGCTGGTCGAGGTGCCCAAGGCCAAGGGCCATCATGGCGGCGCCGACCCGGTCATGCTCGGTTATATCTTCGATCCGGACGGCATGGAGCTGGATCGCTTTGATCGCGCTTCCGACCATATCGGCGGCGCCTGGTCGATCCTGACTGGTATTGCGGCCAATGCGTCGATCGAGACCGGCTCGGTGGTCAACATTCAATCGATGCTACGCGCCCGCGGCATCAAACTGGAGCGGTAGAACAGATGGCTTTCGCGATACGCATCGGGGTGATCGGCATTGATCACAACCATATCTACGGCATGCTGAACGGAATGCTGAACGTCGGTGGGGTCGTTGTCGGTTGGTCCACCGGTGGAGAAACGCCGGAGACCCTGCGGCACGTTTTTCGCCAGTCCTATCCCGGCGTGCCGGAAATGTCGGTCGAGGCGATCCTTGAGGACGAGAGCATCAATCTCGTTCTCTGCGCCGGGATCAACAGCGAACGCGCGGGCACCGCGATGGATGCGATGAGGCATGGCAAGGATGTGCTCGTCGACAAGCCGGGTTGCACCTCGCAGCAGCAATTGGCGGATATCCGAAAGACGGTTGCCGAGACCGGACGGCGGTGGACGGTGTGTTTCTCCGAAAGGTTGCTGGTGCAGAGCGTGACCGTTGCGGACCAAATAATCGCCGAGGGGCGGATCGGCAAGGTGGTGCAGACCGTCGGGCTCGGCCCGCACCGGCTGAATGCGCATCTGCGGCAGCCGTGGTTCTGGGACAGGGGCCGCTTCGGTGGGATCCTCACCGATATCTGCGCGCATCAGTTCGACCAGTTCCTGCACTTTACCGGATCCACGCAGGCCAATGTGGTAACGGCGCATATCGGCAATGTCGCCAATCCCGATCGACCGGATTTTCAGGACTTTGGCGAAGTCATTCTGGCCGGGAATGGCGGACGTGGCTATGCGCGTGTCGACTGGTTGACACCGGATGGCCTGCCGACCTGGGGCGACGGGCGGATGACCATCGTGGGCACCGAAGGTTATATCGAGCTTCGCAAATATATCGACATTGCCGGCCAGCCTGGGACCGATCATGTCTTCGTGGTCGACAAGGCGGGGGTCTCTCGCGTCGATGCGGCGGGTGCCGGAACACCATTCTTCGGGCGGCTGGCACGCGATCTCGAGCAGGGTACGGAAACCGCCATGCCCCAGGCCCACGCATTTCTGGCAACGGATCTGGCGCTTCAGGCGCAAAGAATGGCGGAAACGGGAGCAGGCCAATGAGAAAACGCATTCGAGTGGCGGTCGTCGGCGCGGGGATCGGCAAGGATCATTTGACCGGCTATGCCGCATTGCCCGACCTTTTCGAGGTTCGCTATGTCTGCGATCTCAACGCTGCCCGCGCGCAGGAAGGATCAGCGCAGGCGCCCGGCAGCCGTCCGGTCACCGACATAGAGGAGGTTTTCGCCGATCCGGAAGTGGATATCGTGGATATCTGCCTGCCACCATTGCTGCACGCGCCGATGACGCTTGCCGCGCTGAAGGCTGGCAAACACGTGGTCTGCGAGAAGCCGTTGTCCGGGTCCTTGTCGGATGTGCGCCGGATCGTCGAATTGGCCGCACAGGTGGGGCGGCAGGTGTTCCCGGTGTTCCAGTACCGATACGGTGCAGGTTACCGCGCGGCACATGAACTGAAGATGCGCGGGCTGCTGGGCCGGCCCTATGTTCTTGCGCTGGAGACCCACTGGCAGCGCGGGCCGGACTATTATGCCGAGCGCTGGCGCGGCACGTGGACAGGCGAGTTGGGCGGCGCGATCGTCAGTCATGCCTGTCATGCGCATAACCTGGTATGCCATTTGGTTGGCAATATCGTGCAGGTGGCGGCATTTCTCGACACACGGGTCAACCCGATCGAAACGGAGGATTGTGCGGCGATCAGCATGCGCACTGCCGAAGGCGCGCTTGTGACGTCGTCGATCACCTTGGGGGCTGCTGGAAATGCTTCGCGTTTCAGGGCCACGTTCGAACATGTGACCCTGACATCGAGCACCAATCCCTATCAGATCGGTGCTGGACCCTGGACGTTCGAGGCAAGCGATCCGGCGCGGCAGGCCGTGATCGATGCCGTTGTGGCGTCCGTTGCAGAAATACCGCATCGGTTTGCCGGTCAGTTCAGCGACATGCATGCCCGCCTCACCGGAGGAGCCGATCTCTATCTGCCGTCGCTGGAGGAGGGATATCACTCTGTCGAACTGATGACCGCGATCTATGCATCGGCACGGAACGGGCAGGTGGTTTCTCTGCCGCTTCGTGCCGATCACCCTTTGTCCGACGGCTGGCTTCTGGCCGGGGCGGAGGTCGGCGGATGATGGGCGGGCGCTTGGTCGCTCAGGCGCCACCCCAGTTTTCCCGGATATAGGCCTCGAAGAAGTCCGAGAAGGTCGCGACCCTCAGCGGCAGGTGTTCATAGGGCGGATAGTAGAGAGTGAGCCAGATTTCCGGTGTCGACCAGCCCTCGAGGACCTGGACGAGCCTGCCCGTGTCAAGGAATTCCTCGACGATGAAATGCGGCAGCAGGGCAATGCCTTCGCCGGCGACCGCGAGCTGGGTGAGAAAATCGCCATTGTTGACGGTAAAGCGGCCGCGCGCCTCGATGCTGCGCGTGGTGCCGGCCCGGCTCAACTCCCAGATTTCGCTCATCGAATGCTCCTGGTAACTGAGGCATTCGAGCTTGACCAGATCTTCGGGGACCTGCGGCGTGCCATGGGTCTCGAGGAACTGCTTCGAAGCGACCAGAAGACGCGGCACAGGGCAGATCTTGCGCCAGATCGTCGACTTGTCGCTAGGTGGTCCCGAAATGCGGATCGCCAGATCGTAATCGTCCTCGACGATATCGACGAAGCGGTCGGAAAGGTCGATTGCGACCTGGGTCTGCGGGTGAATGATGCCGAACTGGCCAAGAACGGCGGGCAGGACTTTCATCCCGAGTGACATCGGTGCCGAAATCTTCAGCGATCCGGCCGTCACCTTCTGCAGGTCCTTGGTCTCTTCGGTGGCGCGCGCCAGCCCTTCGGCCAAGGGTGCCACGCGGGCGGCATAAGCGGCACCTGCAGACGTCAGCGAGACCTTCCGGGTCGTGCGCAAAAGCAGCTGGATGCCGAGCCGGTCTTCGAGTGCTGCGACCGTGCGGGTGATCGATGCAGGCGTGCTGTTGAGCAGCCGTGCCGCTGCGCTGAAGCTGCGTTCTTCGGCAACCGTCAGGAAGGTGCGGATGGATTCCAGTTCGCCCACGAGACAACCTTTACGTAAATCGCAATAGTCTTTGCCGAATTATGCCTATTCTATGAAAATTATCCATCCCCCATATTCGCTTCAACACTGAACACGAACCGTTTGGACGGGAAGGATCAAAACCATGATTACCCAGATCAAAGGACTGCATCACGTCACCTCGATGGCCGCCGATGCCCAGACCAACAATGACTTCTTCACCAAGACGCTTGGCCTTCGCCGCGTCAAGAAGACGGTCAACTTCGATTCACCGGATGTCTATCACCTCTATTACGGTGATGAAGTCGGCAATGCCGGCTCGGTGATGACCTATTTCCCCTTCGCCAACATGGGTGCTGGCAAGCGCGGCAGCGGCGAAGTCGCCGATACCGTCTTCTCCGTTCCGAAGGGCACGCTGCCTTTCTGGCAGGAGCGCCTGAGCAGCCAGGGCGTGGCTGAACTGGCGCCTTACACCCTGTTTGGCGAAAACCGCCTGCGCTTTGCCGGTCCGGATGGCGATGGTTTCTCGCTGGCGGAAGTTGATGGCGATCAGCGCATTCCGTTTGATCGTGGCCCGGTGGCTTCGTCCGAAGGCATCCATGGCTTTCGCGGCGTCACCATGCGGCTGCGTGACGAAGGTGCGACCGGTGAACTGCTGAAGTTCATGGGTTACCAGGAGATCGACAAGCAGGGCGAGATGGTGCGCTACGCCATTCCGGGCGGCAACGGGGCCGACTATGTCGACCTGGAAGTGCTGCCGGGTGCCAAGCATGCTCAGTCCGGTGCCGGTTCGGTCCACCACGTTGCCTTTGCCGTGGATGACCGTGCAGCCCAGCTCGAAGTGCGCAAGGCGCTGCTTGATACGGGCTATCAGGTCACGCCGGTGATCGACCGCGACTACTTCTGGGCGATCTATTTCCGCACACCAGGTGGTGTGCTGTTCGAAATCGCCACGAACGAGCCAGGCTTCAACCGTGACGAGGATACCGCGCATCTTGGCGAGGCCTTGAAGCTGCCTACCCGCTACACCCAGTATCGCTCGCAGATCGAGGCTCATCTGCCACCGATCAAGGATTGATTTGCCTTTGCCGGCCCGACCAGGGCCGGCACCAAAACGTCCACCATTTCTCCAGCACGAGGATCTTCCATGTCCATCGATAGCTATGAACATCTTCATCAGGCGCCCGAGGGCGATGCCCCGGTGGTCTTTACCTTTCATGGCACGGGTGGCGACGAGCACCAGTTTCCGGGCTTGATCGCTCGCATCCAGCCGAAGGCCGGGATTATCTCGCCACGCGGCGATGTTTCCGAATATGGCGCCAATCGCTTCTTTCGTCGCACCGGCGAGGGCGTCTATGACATGCCCGATCTCGCCAAGCGCACCGATGCAATGATCGCCTTTGTCGCGGCATACAAGGAACGGTATCCGGACCGTGCGTTCCAGGCGCTTGGTTATTCCAACGGTGCCAACATCCTGGCTTCGGTGATGTTTAAGGCGCCTGATCTGTTTGATCGGGCCGTGCTGATGCATCCGCTGATCCCGTGGACGCCGGCCGCGCAGCCAGGCCTTGCCGGCCGCAATGTTCTGATCACGGCGGGCCAGCGGGATCCGATCTGCCCGCTGCCGCTGACGGAAGCGCTTGCCGCTTATCTTGAGGGGCAGGGCGCCATCGTCCAGACCGTGCTGCATCCGGGCGGACACGAGATCTCGCAGGGCGAGATCGAGGCCATCAGCACTTTCCTTCGGGCATAAAACGAAAAGGCGGTACCGGTTTCTCCGGTGCCGCCTATTTTGCAGGTGGTTTTGTCTGTTCTAGCCGTTGCCGATGCGGATGATTGCCTTGATCAGCCCCGTCTTTTCCTTCGCCCAACGCGGCAGATCGACTGAGACCTTGTCGAGCGTCGTGCGGTGGGTAATCAATTGGTCGATCGGCACCAGACCCTTGGCGATTGAATCCCGGACATGATCGAAATCGATCCTGGTCGCGTTGCGACTGCCGATCAGGGTCATTTCACGCTTGTGGAATTCCGGGTCGGAAAAACTGATCTCTTCCTTCACGACGCTGACGAAAACCAGGCTGCCGCCATGGGCGACGTAGGCGAAGGCTTTTTCCATCGAACCGCGATAGCCGGTGGCGTCATAGACGACATCGAAGCCGTCACCCTGCGTCTCTGCGGCAACCGCGGCGCTGGCGCCATCGCCGGCAAGGATGCCCGAGTTGAAGCCCAGACGTTCGGCGGCCATGGACAGCCGTTCGGGGCTGGTGTCGAGCAAGGTCACCTCCTGGCCGGCGATGCGGGCAAAGATTGCCGTGCCAAGGCCAATAGGGCCGGCACCGATTACCAGTGCGCGGATCGGCTCAGATCCAGGGGCCGGCATCGCCGCGCGGCGTACAGCATGCGCGCCGATGGCGAGAAACTCGACTGTTGCTGCAGCCTCAAGGGAGAGATCGCCTGCCGGATACAGATTGCCCGCAGGCACGATGATTTCTTCGCACATGGCGCCGTCGGAGTGCACGCCAAGCACACTGATGGCCGTGCAGCAATTCGGCTTTCCCTTGCGGCAGGCAATGCAGGTGCCGCAGGCGATGTAGGGGTTGACGATGACGGCTGTGCCCGGCGCCAGATCGACGCCCGCGCCGGCTTCGACGACGGTTGCCGAAATTTCGTGCCCCATGACGCGGGGATAGGCGAGGAAGGGGTGTTTGCCCTCGTAAATGTGGTAGTCGGTGCCGCAGATGCCGACATGGCTGACCGCAAGGCGGGCAAAGCCCGGAGCTGGCGTCTGCGGCGACGGCCGATCAACGATTTCGAGGCGACCCGGTTCGAGGCAGAGCGCGGCTTTCATGGCATGTCCTTCCGGAAGACCCGGGATGTTGGTCAGAAACGAGAGCGGGGACACCCGCTCCCGGGCGTATGGCGATCAGCGACTGCCGCGGCGGCGCAACTGGTCGAAATAGACGATCAGGATGATCAGGGCACCGGTGATGATGCGCTGCCAGAACGAGTTGACGTTCAGCAGGTTGGCGCCGTTGTTGATGGTTGCCAGAATGAAGGCGCCGAGCAGCGGACCCTGGACCGAACCAACCGCGCCGAACAGGCTGGTGCCGCCGATGACCGATGAGGCGATGGCCTGCAGTTCCCAGCCTTCGGCCTGGGTGGCGTTGCCGATGCCGATGCGCGAGGCAAGTAGAATCCCGACGAAGGCAGCACAGGTGGAAGACAGGATATAGGCGAGATAGATCGTTCGGTTGACGTTGACGCCGGACAGTCGGGCAGCCTCCCTGTTGGAGCCGACGGCGAACAGATAGCGGCCCCAGCGGCTGAGATGCAGGAAGACATAGGCCGGGATGGCAACCACGATCACCATCCAGAACAGGCTTGGCACGCCGAGGAAATCGGCGCGGGCAAAATTGGTGAAAGCGTCGTTCGAGATCGAGATGGTCGAGCCATTGGTGATCAGCAGGCCGATGCCACGCAGCGAGGTCAGTGTCGCCAGCGTGATGATGAAGCTGTGCAGGCCGGAGCGGACGATCAACTGGCCGTTGATCGCGCCGAGCGCCGCGCCCATCGCCAAGGCCGCTGGGATCGTGAGGACCAGCGGCAAGCCGAAGCGCTGGCTGAGCCAACCAAAGACCATCGCCGAGCAGACGCCGATGGCGCCGACCGACAGGTTGAGCCCGCCGGTCACGATCACCACCATCATCGAGAAGCCGATCATGATCTCGATCGCCATGATGCGGCCGAGCGTGAACAGATTGAACGGCGAGGCGAAGCCCGGCGTCGCCGCCGCGAACCAGGCGCCGAACAGGACGATGAGGGCGACGAGGCCGAACTCGTTGGAGAGCGCGAAGCGGACGAGCCCCGCCGGCGCCGAGGGCGCGGCCACGGCGCGCGAGGTGCGGAGATCGTTCAAAGCGGGCGGATCACTTGCAATCGAGATAGGTCTTCTCGAAGGTGGCGAAGATCTGTTTGGTGATCGACTGCATCGAGCCAACGTAATTGTCGACGGCGCTCTTGTCCGCATAGACCGTGCCGGAGTCGATGAAGCGGTTGGTCAGCGCGATGGTCTTGAACGGTGCGTCCTTCTTCACCGTGCAGCCGTTGCGGATACGGTTGAGCGCCCACGAGCCGATATAGCCTTGGCCATAGGGGTTCTGCAGCATCGTGCCGTCGACGAAGCCGTCCTTGATCGCCTTCAACACGACCTCGTCATGGTCGATGCCGACCATGCGGATGCGCTTGTCGCCGATGCGGCGCAGCGCGTTGGCGGCGACCACCGCGGGAACCCAGGCGGTCGTGACGATGCCGTCGACGTCGCCGGCGTGGGCGGCGAGATAAGCGTTGATCTTCTCCTCCGCCGGCCCCGGCGCGTCGATGTCGGCGATCACCTGCACGACCTTGACGGCGCCGCCCGTCTCCTTGGCCGCCTTCTCCACCGCGTCGATGCGGAGCTGCGTGTTGGGATCAACCAGGAAGCCGGTGAAATGCGCGATGCGGCCCTTGCCGCCCATCGCCTTGATGAGCTCTTTCGTACCGAGATAGGCGGAATTGCCGGTGTCGGTGCCGAAGCAGAACAGAGCCGTCGTCGGCTCCTTCAAACAACCGGCGGTGGCGATGACGGGCGCGCCGTTCTCGGTCAGCTCCTGCACGGTCGCGTTGGAGCCGACAGGATCGCCGGGAAACACCAGAAAAGCATTGTAGCCCTGGCTCAGCAGGCTCTCGAGCAGCGAGTTCTGCTGGTTGAGCTCCCATTTCTGCGGCACGCGATAATCCGCCGCGCCGAGGTTGAAGTCCTTCATCGCGTCCTGGCCCGCCTTCTCCCAGGCGGCGAAATAGGGATGCGGTCCGCCGGGCACGAGCGCGACCTTGGTCGCGTCGGCGGCTTCAGCCCCGCCGATGGCGGCGAGCAACGCGGCGGCGGCGAAGGCGAGCC
>ERZ1034401.85-NODE-85-length-29376-cov-3.978445_pt1 | contig 29376 bp, 23 predicted proteins | sample MGYA00520601_ERZ1034401 | MGnify/ENA primary metagenome ERZ1034401 (study PRJEB33736, sample SAMEA104288476) | Azolla filiculoides | biome: Urban; feature: water surface; material: ditch water | place: Netherlands | collected 2014 ... | reverse complement strand
AAAGCCGGTAAAAACATCCGCCGCCAAGCCGAAGGCCAAGGCGACCAGCAAAGCGAAGAAGAGCTGACATTGACCAAACTGCCGCGTGAACATGGCCACTCGACCGGCCCCGCCAATCGCAAGGCTCGGCGGGCGGCGAACGCGGCAGCGGGTGCCGTGCACGACAAGCCGGTGATCATCCACGGCGAGGTTCCGCCACGCGATGTGCTGATGCAGTTCATCACCGACAATCCGGACCGGGCCTCCAAGCGCGAGATCGCCAAGGCATTCGGCCTGAAGGGCGAGCAGCGCGTCGAGTTGAAGCAGGCGCTGAAGGATCTCGAAAACGACGGCATGCTGACCAAGAACCGCAAGACGCTAGCGCGTCCCGGCGCGCTTCCCCCCGTGACAGTCCTCGACATCACTACCCGCGACAAGGATGGCGAACTGATCGGGCGTCCGGCGGAATGGCCGGAGGAGCTTGGCGCGGCACCTGCCGTATCCATCCGCCAGTCGAGCAGCGACCGCACCAAAGGCAAGACGCCGGTCGGCGGACTGGGCGACCGGGTGCTGGCGAAGATCTTTCCGTCCAAGGACCGGGCCGGCCCAGCCTATACGGCACGTGTCATCAAGATCATCGACAAGCAGCGCGGGGCGCTGCTCGGCGTCGTGCGCGCCATGGCAGACGGCAGCGCGCGCCTGATGCCGATCGAACGGCGCGGCGAAGAACTGCAGATCGATGCGACGGATCTTGGAGAGGCCAAGGACGGCGATCTGGTCGAAGTCGAAGTTGCGCGTTCCAGCCGCTTCGGCCTGACACGGGCCCGGGTGTTGAACGTGGTTGGATCCGTCGCCACGGAAAAGGCGATCTCGATGATCGCCATCCATGCGCATGGCATTCCCTATATCTTCCCGCAATCGGTCATTGCCGAAGCCGAAGAGGCAAAGCCGGCCTCGATGTCGCATCGCGAGGACTGGCGCGACGTGCCGCTGATCACCATCGATCCGGCCGACGCCAAGGATCACGACGATGCGGTCTATGCCGAGCCCGATCCTTCACCGGACAATCCGGGTGGCGTGATCGTCACCGTGGCGATTGCCGACGTCTCCTACTACGTGCGACCGAAGTCGGCGCTGGACCGCGAGGCACTGAAGCGCGGCAATTCGGTCTATTTCCCCGACCGCGTCGTGCCGATGCTGCCCGAGCGCATCTCCAACGATCTCTGCTCGCTGCGCGAAGGAGTCGATCGCCCGGCCCTTGCGGTGCGCATGGTCTTTTCGCACGAGGGACGCAAGGCCGGACACACGTTTCATCGCATCATGATGAAGAGTGCCGCCAAGCTCTCCTACCAGCAGGCGCAGGCAGCGATCGATGGGAAGCCTGACGACAAGGCCGGGCCGCTGCTCGAGCCCATCCTGAAGCCGCTATGGGCAGCCTATGCGACGCTGAAGCGCGGGCGAGACCGGCGCCAGCCGCTCGAACTCGACATGCCGGAGCGCAAGATCATTCTCAAGGAAGACGGCACCGTCGACCGTGTGCATGTTCCCGAACGGCTCGATGCGCACAAGCTGATCGAAGAGATGATGATCCAGGCGAACGTTGCGGCGGCCGAGACACTGGAAAAGAAGCGCCAGCCGCTGGTCTACCGCATCCATGACGCGCCGACACTCTCCAAGCAGGAGGTGCTGCGCGAATTCCTGGCGACGATCGGATTCTCGCTGGTCAAGGGCGGCAATCTGCGCTCCAACTCGTTCAACGGCATCCTGGCCAAGGCGGTCGATACGCCGCACCAGATCATGGTCAACGAGATGGTGCTGCGCAGCCAGAGCCAGGCAATCTACAGTCCTGAAAACATCGGACATTTCGGCCTCAACCTGTTGAAATATGCGCACTTCACCTCGCCGATCCGCCGCTATGCCGACCTGATCGTACATCGGGCGCTGGTCGGTTCGCTGGGTCTTGGCGAAGGCGGTATCACGCCGGAGGAAGAAGCAAGCCTCGACGATATCGCCGCCGAGATCTCGACCTTCGAGCGCCGTGCCATGGCAGCCGAACGCGACACGATCAACCGGTTGATCGCCCATCATCTCGCCGGCCGGATCGGCGAAGAATTCGATGGCCGGGTTTCCGGCGTGACCAAGGCCGGCCTGTTCATCAGCCTGCCGCAATTTGGCGCAGACGGCTTCGTGCCGGTGTCCACGCTGGGTCGCGACTATTATATATACGATGAAGCGCATCAGGCACTGGTCGGCGAACGAACCGGCCTCGGCTATCAGTTGGGTGACAGCGTCGAGGTCAAGCTGGCCGAAGCGGCACCGCTTGCCGGTGCCTTGCGGTTCGAGATGCTGAGCGAAGGCCGAAAGCTGCCGGTCGGCACCCGCTCGTTTCACAAGGCGGGTCGGCGCGGCGCGAAGACGCCCGGAACGCGGCCCAACCGCCCAAGACGGTGACATCCGTCACCATTGCGTTGACGGTGGCATCAGTCACCATGGAGATGACCGACATGACAGCAAACCAGATGGGTGGGAGCCGGATGGATACGAACCAGGCGGACAGCGTGGCCACATTCGGCGGTGGCGCCCAGGTCGAACGTCCACTCGGACGCTCAATCAAGCGCGGCATGCTGAACAGTTGCCCGGCCTGCGGCTCGGGCAAGCTGTTTCGCAACTATCTCAAGGTCGTCGACAATTGCGCGTCATGTGGCGAAGCCTATCATCACCACCGCGCCGACGATCTGCCGGCCTATCTGGTGATCCTGGTGCTCGGCCATGTGCTCGTCGGCGGGTTCATGCTGACCGACCTTGCCTTCCCTGCTCCCGGCTGGGTGCATTTCGCCATCTGGGCCCCGATCGGGGTGATTGCCTCGCTGCTCAGCCTGCAGCCGATCAAGGGCGGTGTCGTCGGCCTGCAATGGGCGCTGAGGATGCACGGATTCAGCGGCCGCGAGGACGAGGTCGAGACTCCCCTTCCGGCACGCGACGAATGATGGCCAAAGCGCCGGTATCGTCACAATAGCTTCAACCTTATGCCCGTGTTTATCGATAGAAACAGAACTGGCCGCGATCTCAAGCCGATTCGCCTTGCCGGTTGGCGACACGGCCACTTGACTTGCGCACTATTTGCGATCTGAACATGCCGCAGTCCTTATGGACATCCTCGGAGATAGATAAGCACCAATGCCATTCGACATGCCCGTTTTCCTGTTGCGCAGGCTCGACATTCCTTCTTGCACCTGCGGCGCAGTGTTTTGCTGTGGCCTGAGGGCATTGCATGTCTGAGCCGAGCAACGGCCTCAACGGCCACCGCGACGATATCCACTGGCCGTCGCTGGTTGCGGCCATCTCGGCGATTTCGGCTGTCGGCATTGCCATCGGCCTCGGCCTTCCGCTGCTCAGCATCATCCTGGAAAAACGCGGCATCTCGTCGACGCTGATCGGCTTCAATTCGGCGATGGCCGGCATCGCCGCGATGATTGCCGCGCCGATTTCCACCAAGATGGCGCATGCCTTCGGCGTCGCGCGCACCATGCTCTGGGCCGTCGTGCTGGCTGCGATCAGCGCAGTCGGCTTCTATTATGCCGAACAGTTCTGGATGTGGTTCCCACTGCGACTGGTCTTTCACGGCACGACCACGACACTGTTCATCCTGTCAGAATTCTGGATCAATGCCGCCGCCCCACAGAGGCGCCGTGGGCTCGTGCTCGGAATTTATGCCACAGTCCTTGCGGTGGGCTTTGCATCCGGCCCCCTGCTCTTCTCCGTCATCGGCAGCGAAGGTCTGCTGCCGTTCCTGATCGGCGCGATTGCCATCCTGGCTGCGGCGATACCTATCTATATCGCCCGCAATGAAAGCCCGGTGCTGGACGAAAAACCGGAACGGCATTTTCTGCGCTATGTCTTCCTGGTTCCAAGCGCGACCGTCGCCGTGTTCGTCTTCGGCGCAGTGGAAGCCGGCGGCCTTTCGCTGTTTCCGATCTACGCCACCCGCACCGGCTTCAGCGAGACACAGGCGGCGCTGCTGCTGACCGTCATGGGCATCGGCAACATGGTGTTCCAGATCCCGCTCGGCCTGCTGTCCGACCGGATGAAGGACCGCCGACTGCTGCTGTCGGCGCTTGCCATGGTCGGCCTTACCGGATCGCTTGCCCTGCCCTGGCTGTCGTCGAACTGGCAGTTGATGGCCGTGGTGCTGTTGTTTTGGGGCGGTAGCGTCTCCGGGCTCTACACGATCGGGCTCAGCCATCTGGGATCGCGACTCACCGGCGCAGACCTTGCAGCGGCCAATGCCGCCTTCGTTTTCTGCTATGCGGTGGGGACCGTTGCTGGTCCACAAGCAATTGGCGCGGCGATCGATATCTCCGGCAATGACGGTTTTGCCTGGGCAATAGCGGGTTTCTTTGCCCTCTATGTGGTTGTTTCCCTGGGGCGTTGGCTTTTTAGGCCGAAATAGACTTGACTTTTCGGGCGCGATTTGTAGTTTCGCGCCAGATTTGCCGGGGGCCTCGTTCAGTCGTCCACGGCTTTGTTTATTAGAGGCAGGACGACCATGGCCAAGGCTACAACCATCAAGATCAAGCTTCTGTCGACGGCCGACACGGGTTTCTTCTACGTTACCACGAAGAACAGCCGTACGATGACGGATAAGATGAACAAGACGAAGTACGACCCGATCGCGCGCAAGCACGTCGAGTTCAAGGAAACCAAGATCAAGTAATTCTCGATCTCTTCCTATAAAAAAGGCGTGTCACGCGAGTGACGCGCCTTTTTCTTTTGTGCTGGCGTTGAGGGACATCTGTCGGCTCCAGACAAGCTGCTGAAACGAAAAACACCGGCCTCCTTTCGGAGACCGGTGTTTTTCAATTAGGGGGTCGGTCGGTACGCAAACACGGCACGAGGAACCGTTTTGGACGTTGCATGCCGACCGACCGACCCCACGACCCAGGAGATGCGGCGGACCTGAGCATCATGGGGTATCAAGAACCTCTTTGAGAGGTTTTGTTCCACACAGTGAAAATCACTCAACTGGAGAAAAAAATCAACACTTTATTAACCGCGAGACAGTCAGCGATTCAATTATGGTTAAATTAACTATCAAGGATTGTGCATAAACTGATCTCGGGACAATGCAGGCGGAATTTATACTTGGCCTTGACCAAGCAATTTCCGAATATATCCCAGTTGAAACATCCCAAAAACATGAATGACAACACGGATCCGATCATGGCCCGCCGTATATGCGCCAATTCTTGTAATATTATCGAACCGGATGGTTGCGCTCGACGCGCCACAGTGTGTCCTGTAGGACACTGTGAACAAATTAATAGTTGGCCACCGCCAGAAGGTCTGTTTTGTAACTGCTCAAAATCACATCAGCATTAGGAATCTATGCTCACTTGGAATGCAGACCAAAAAGCTGTGAACAATCGCATAATTGTCAATCGGCAGGGTCAACGCAACACCCTGATTTTAGTGATGGAATTTTAACCCGCAGATCGCCGCCTCACGCTGCGGCAGCGACGACCCGGTTGCGACCGGAGTTCTTCGCTTCGTAAAGCGCGCGGTCGGCCTGTTTCAGCAACTGCTCGGGTGTAACGATACCCGGCCCCATCGTAGCAATGCCCATGGAAGCAGTCAGCATCAACGACTTCTCGCCGGACCGTAGCTGGAAGGGCCGTGCCTCGATCATGCCGCGCAGGCGCTCGGCCACCACGGTAGCAACTTCGGCGGACGTATCCGGCATCACGACAACAAATTCCTCGCCGCCGTAACGGCATGCGAGGTCTGCCCCCCGCACAGTCCCGCGGATGCGTCCAGCGAATTCCTTCAGCACTTCGTCGCCCGCATCGTGGCCATGCACATCATTGACCTGCTTGAAGCGGTCGATATCGGTGATGCAGAGCGTCAGCGGCCGGCCACGCGCCATGGCGCGGGCAAATAGCGTCCGCAGGTGATTGTCGAGATAGCGTCGATTGTGGAGGCCCGTGAGGCCATCCGTGACGGCGAGTTCGACGGTCTGGCGCACGCTGTTGCGCAGTTGATCGTTGAGACGCTTGCGGCGCACCTGGGTCAGCGTACGGGCCACCAGTTCGTTGGGATCGAGCGGTCGGACGATATAGTCATTGACGCCAAGATCGAGCGCACGAATGATCATCTGCTCGTCGCCCTGCTCGGTGATCAGCAGGATAGGGATGAAACGCGTCCGCTCCAGAGTGCGCAACTGCGAGCACAGGCGAAGCGGATCATAGTCCTCGAGATTGCAGTTGACGATTACCAGATCGAAGGGGTTTTCCGCCGCTTCAAACACCGCTGCCTGGGGATCAGACATGGCGCTAACCATGGCGATCGGCTTCAGGGACTTGATGATGCGCTCCTGCGAGGCGCCGCGGCTGTCGACCAGCAGGATCTGCGCCGGCTCGTCCAGGCGCCCGTCGTGCAGACGCAGTGCGTCCTCGATGCCGGCGTGGCGCGCCTCGTCGGAGCGGATGCGTAGTTCGTCGCTGAGCGTCTTCAGGCGGACAAGGCTTTTCACTCGCGAGATCAGCTGCAGGTCATTGACCGGCTTGGTCAGGAAGTCGTCGGCACCCGCTTTCAGCCCGCGCACGCGATCGGAAGACTGATCTAGCGCCGTGACCATGACGACCGGAATATGGGCTGTGCGGGGATTGGATTTAAGCCGCTCGCAAACTTCGAAGCCATCCATCTCCGGCATCATGATGTCGAGCAAGATGACGTCCACCTGAGTGCTGTCGCAGATGTTGAGCGCGTCACGGCCATTGTCGGCAGTCAGCACTTCGAAATACTCGGCCATCAGCCGTGCTTCGAGCAGCTTCACATTCGCGGGGATATCATCGACAACGAGGATGCGCGCGGTCATTTCTGGTTTCCTTACGCGTCCCCGAGATAGGTCTTGATGGTTTCGATGAATTTTGGCACCGAAATCGGCTTGGAGACATAGGCCTCGCAACCGCCCTGACGGATGCGCTCCTCATCACCTTTCATGGCAAAGGCCGTGACCGCAATGACCGGGATCACATGCAGATCAGGATCTTCCTTCAGCCACTTTGTCACTTCAAGACCTGACACTTCCGGCAACTGAATATCCATGAGAATGAGATCGGGCTTGTGACGACGGGCAAGATCCATCGCTTCCATGCCATTGCGGGTCTGCACCGTCTCGTAGCCGGAGGCCTCGATAAGATCGCGGAAGAGCTTCATATTCAGCTCATTGTCTTCAACAATCATTACCTTTTTCGGCATTCACCCGGTCCCTTATCCCGCACCTTACAGATCTAAACGCGAGATCCGGCGGCGGGTTGCATCTTCCGTCATCACGCAAGGTAGTGCTATTTGGTTTCGAAATCGGTAATTCGACAGGCAGACAGGAAAAGACTTGATGGAAAACAGGCATATACACCAGGATGCCGAAGCAACGGCGGTGGCTGTTCTCGGCTGGCTCGCGAGCGAGCCCGACATGCTCTCTCGTTTTCTGGCGCTTTCCGGCGTGCGGCCGGACCAGATGCGCCAGGCGGTCAATGATCCCGGCTTCCTCGCCGGCATGCTGGACTTCCTGATGGCGCATGAACCGACGCTGATGGCCTTTTGCGCAGCGACCGGGACGAAGCCCGAAACCGTCATGGCCGCGGCCCAGCGCTATTCGCAGCCGACGCTCGGATCCGGCGAAATCTGATGGCAGCCGGCATCGGCAATATCCGTCTTACCGATAAACCACTGATCGTCTGCGATGTCGATGATGTCGTGCTGCAATTTGCGACGCCATTCGCTGCGTTTCTCGAAAGTCGGGGCCACCGCCTCATTCCGCGTTCGTTCAAGCTGACGGGGAATATCGTCTCCGACCTTGACGAGGCCGTTCTGGAGGCGCCCGCCGTCCAGGCGCTGATCGACGACTTCTTCATTGCCCAGGAACGCTGGCAGACGCCATTTGCCGAGGCGGTGGATGCCCTGCACAGCCTGGCCGGCACAGCGGATCTGGTATTCCTCACGGCGATGCCGCCACGACACACCGATGCCCGTCGTCGGCTGCTTGACCAGTTGACGCTTCATTATCCGCTGATCGCCGCCGATGAAGCCAAGGGGCCACTGGTGGCCGCGCTGCATGCGGACAGGTCCCTGCCCGTCGCCTTTGTCGACGACATGGCGCATAACCTGACTTCGGTCGGCGAGCATGTCCCCGCCTGCCTGCTCATCTACATGCCGCCGCCGATCGAGATCCACACATTCGCTCCGCCGCCCCAGGCACATGTGTGCAAGGTGGCCGACTGGATTGAGGCGAAAAGCATGATCACCAGGCATTTTGCCATCTGAGTCGAACCAACCCGTCCGTCAGAGCGAAAAGAGTGGGCGGCCGATATTCGGCTGTTGTGATGACTTGTACGGTGCAAAACATAGGCTACTGTGGCGATGTTCAATTTTTGTTCCTGCCATGACCCGCACCGAATCACAGTTTCCGGGCTTTTGCCGCGACTGCCTCAAGGGGCAGCCAGACGGCCGCAAGCGTTGTCACGCCTGCGGGAGCCCGAGGCTTGTCTACCACCCGGAACTCCGCCGCCTGACCCTCGCTCATGTCGACTGCGATGCCTTTTATGCGTCGATCGAAAAACGTGACAATCCGGACCTGATCGACAAGCCGGTGATCATCGGCGGCGGCAAACGTGGGGTGGTCTCGACGGCTTGTTATGTCGCGCGCATTCATGGCGTCCGCTCCGCCATGCCGATGTTCAAGGCGCTGGAAGCCTGTCCGCAGGCCGTGGTCATCCGGCCGGACATGGAAAAATATGTGCGTGTCGGGCGCGAGGTGCGGGCGCTGATGGAGGAACTGACGCCGCTGGTGCAGCCGATCTCGATTGACGAGGCTTTTCTCGAGCTCAAGGGGACGGAGCTGATGCATCACGAACCGCCGGCCATGGTGCTGGCGCGGTTTGCGCGGCGGGTCGAGCAGGAAATCGGCATCACGATCTCGGTCGGGCTTTCCTACTGCAAGTTTCTCGCCAAGGTGGCTTCCGATCTGCAGAAGCCGCGTGGCTTTTCGGTGATCGGCGAAGAAGAAGCCCTACGGTTTCTAGCAGACAAGCCGGTGACGATGATCTGGGGCGTCGGCAAGGCCTTGGCCACCACCTTGGCGCAGGACGGCATCCGCAGCATAGGCCAGTTGCAGACCATGGATGAAACGGACCTGATGCGGCGCTACGGCGTCATGGGACAGCGGCTGGCGCGGCTGTCGCGCGGGATCGACGATCGCGAGGTGCATGCCAACGAGGCCGCCAAGAGCGTTTCGGCGGAAACGACGTTTTTCGAGGATATCAGCCGGGCGGATGAGCTGATCAAACATCTGAGGGAACTGTCGGAGAAGGTGGCATGGCGATTGAAGCGGAACGGCATTGCCGGCCACACCGTCGTGCTGAAACTGAAGACATCCGACTTCAAGACGCGAACCCGCAACCGCAAGCTGGACGATCCGACGCAATTGGCGGACAGGATTTTCCGCACGGGCTTGTCCCTGCTCGAAAAGGAGACCGACGGCACGCGCTTTCGGCTGATCGGCATCGGGGTCAGCGATCTCAAGGATCCGTCCGTCGCCGATCCGCCCGACCTGGTCGATGCGCAGGCATCGAGACGGGCCGCCGCGGAGGCCGCCATGGACAAATTGCGCGACAAGTTCGGCAAGGGTACCGTGCAGACCGGTTATACCTTTCCCACCAAGCGCTCGTAGAGTGCTTGCGGCGAAGGCGCGATAGTTGCGACACTCAGTTTCAGTGATTGACGCTGTCGCGGACACAAAATGCTTCTTAGGACAACGCAATGCATACCGTTTCGGATAGCGAGAAGATAAAGGTGCGACGGCGGCGGCTCGCACGACGCAAGTCGCTGAGGATCTTTCGCATGGCGGCTTCACATCGGCGCAACACGCCGAATGACATCATGCTCGGCATGGTCTTGTCTTTCGTTGCCGGCGCGATCAATGCCGGCGGTTTCCTGGCGATCGGCCAATATACATCGCATATGACCGGCATCGTTTCGTCCATCGCCGACAATCTGGCGCTTGGGCTTGTCGGGCTCGTGGGCGTCGGTCTTGCGGCACTCGTTTTCTTCACGACCGGCGCTGCCTGCTCGGCAATCCTGATCAACTGGGCAAGGCGTCATCGGCGACACCAGCAGTATGCCTATCCGCTGGCGCTGGAATCCGGCCTGCTGATTGTCTTCGGCGCTATCGGCGCCTTTCTGCCGCATGCGCCGATCATGGCGATTTCGACGGGGCCGCTGCTGTGCTTCATCATGGGCCTGCAGAACGCCACCATCACCAAGATTTCAAGTGCTCGCATCCGCACAACCCATTTGACCGGCATGGTCACCGATATCGGCATCGAACTTGGCAAGCTCGGATATCGAAAGGTGGCGCGCATGGCGCAGCATGCCCCCATGACCGCCGACGGGAAAAAACTCGGGGTGCTGGTGCCGATCGTCACGATGTTTTTTCTTGGCGGTCTCATCGGCGCATTGGGCTTCAAGCATCTGGGCTATGGATTTTCGCTGCCGCTTGCTGCGCTGCTTCTGGCGCTGGCCTCGCCGCAGTTGCGACCCCGTGTAGCGCGTTCAGCTTGATGCAAACGTTGCGGGGCATCCACCCTGTGAATATCGCAGTGACAGACTTCACAGTCGCGTGTTTGCGCCAATCGGGCGGGCCCAGACAAAACCTTTCTTAAACTTCGCGCCCTAGGATCGGCGCCATCCAGTATTGCGTATCAATGGTCGGTCCATGTTCCAGCGTTTTGCCCTCGCCTTCGGTCTCTGTCTTGCCGCCAGCACGGCACTTGTCTCGCCAAGCCATGCCAATGGGTCGGGACCGCTGCAGATCTATGTTTCGAAGACCGACCAGACGCTGACCGTCTATGACGGTGACCAGATCGTGGCGACGTCCAAGGTTTCGACGGGCAAGGCCGGCCACACGACGCCATCCGGCGTGTTCTCGATCCTGGAGAAGCGCAAGTATCACGAGTCCAATCTCTATTCGAACGCACCGATGCCGTTCATGCAGCGACTGACCTGGTCCGGCATAGCCCTGCACGAGGGCAAGGTGCCGAACTATCCTGCCTCGCATGGCTGCGTGCGCCTGCCGACCGGATTTGCCAAATCACTGTTTTCCATGACGGAACGGGGCGCGCATGTGATCATCACCGATGAGCCGGTGATGCCGCGCACGCTGTCGCATTCGACGCTCTTCGTGCCGCGCATTCCGGTTGCCGATGGCCAGCTGCTGTCGGATGCTCAACTGCGTCCGACGACGATCGATGCATTGCTGAAGCCGGTCGAAGTGGCGATGAACCAGCTACCTCCCAAAGCAGGTGCGTCGGCCTCGCTGGTTCTCGAAGACGAAGAGCCGGCGCTGCGAATTCTCATCACCCGGCGCAGCGAGCGCGAACAGATACTCGACGTCCAGCACCTGCTGGCTGATCTCGGCTTTGACGTCGGCATTGCGGACGGCTTGCTGGGTTCCAAAACCATTGCCGCGATCAAGGGCTACAAGCGCTGGAAATCCATCGAAAAGAGTGATGCCATCCTGTCGAAGAGCTTCCTCGCCGCGCTTTACAAGTCTGCCGGCAAGGGGCCGCCTCCAGCCGGCCAGCTCATGATTCGACAGCACTTCAAGCCGCTGTTCGAAGCACCGATTTCGATTGAAAGCCCGGAGCTTGCGCTCGGCACGCATTTCATCGAGGCAATCTCGGTCGACCGCTACAAGGGCAAGGCCGAATGGCGTTCGGTCACGCTGGAAAACCACCTGACGAAGCCGGCAATGAAGCGGCTCGGTATTGTCTCACCGGCAGACGATCAGGCCGTGTTCAGCGCCGAAGCCGCACTGACACGGATCGATATCCCGGGTGACATCCGCGCCAAGATCGAGACCATGCTCAGCGAGGGCACCTCGATTACAATTTCGGACATCGGCCTCGGTACGGAGACCGGCGACGGAACGGACTTCATCACCGTGACACGGCCCGCTCCTAGAAGCTGAGTGTCAGCTCACCAGTTCAACGTCAAGGACACCCGGCGTCGAGCGCATGGCAGCGGCGATCTCCGGCGAGATGCGGAATTTTTCCGTCAGTTCGACCTCAATCTCGCGCTTGCCGTCATCCTTGATGACGATGAACGAGACGAGGCCGTCTCCACGGGCGTTGAGATGCGCTGCAACGGCGCGCAATGGCCCTGAATCGCGAACATAGACGCGCATCGCCTTCTGCATGCGGATCGACTGTTCCTCCAGCGATTGCGCCGTCTGGATGCGCAGGCCGATACCTTCCGGGCGCTCTTCGGCTGCCACCGTAATGACCAGCGACTTGCCGGATTCCAGCAGATCGCGATACTGATTGAGGCCTTCGGAGAACAGCACCGCCTCATATTGCCCGGATGCATCGGAGAGCGTGACAATGCCCATCTTGTTGCCGGTGCGGGTCTTGCGTTCCTGACGGGAAATCACGGTGCCGGCCAGCCGTCCGGCGGTCGCCCCCTGCTTTACCGCGACGGAAAAATCGGCAAAATTCTGCACGCGCAGCTTGTCGAGCAGCGAGCGGTAGGCATCGAGCGGGTGTGCCGAGAGATAAAAGCCGAGCACCTGGAATTCGCGCATCAGCTTTTCGGAGGACAGGTACGGCGTGTAAGGCGCAAAGGCGATGCGTTCCGGGCCGCTCGCACCGCCGGAGCCGAACATATCGGACTGGCCGCTGACGGCATTTTCCTGGGCGCGCTGGGCATAACCCATGATCCGGTCGAGGCTGACGCTCATTTCAGCACGATCATAGCCGAAACAATCGAAGGCGCCGGCGGAAATCAGGCTTTCGAAAACGCGGCGGTTGACCTGCTTGGGATCGATGCGCAGGCAAAAATCCTCGATATCGGCAAACGGCGTATCACCCCTGACCTGCACGATGTGATCGACCGCCGCTTCACCGACGCCCTTGATCGCGGCGAGCGCGTAGAAGATCCTGTTCGGGCCGGTCTGGAAATGGCGAAACGAGGTCTGCACCGACGGCGGCACGACCTCGATGCCAAGGCGACCGGCGTCCTGGCGGAAATCAACCAGTTTTTCGGTGTTAGACATATCGAGCGTCATCGACGCTGCAAGAAACTCGACCGGGTAATGCGCCTTCATGAAGGCGGTCTGGTAGGAGACGATGGCGTAGGCGGCGGCGTGGCTCTTGTTGAAGCCGTAATTGGCGAACTTGGCCAACAGTTCGAAGATGTTGCTGGCTTGCGGCTTGGAGACGCCATTCTTCATCGCGCCGTCGACGAAACGGGCGCTCTGCTGGTCCATCTCGGCCTTGATCTTCTTGCCCATGGCGCGGCGCAGAAGATCGGCCTCGCCGAGCGAATAGCCCGACAGGACCTGGGCGATCTGCATGACCTGTTCCTGGTAGACGATAACGCCCTGGGTTTCCTTCAGCAGATAATCGATCGACGGATGGACCGTCTCGATTTCCTCTTCGCCATGCTTGCGGGCGTTGTAGGTCGGGATGTTTTCCATCGGGCCCGGACGATAGAGCGCCACCAGAGCGATGATGTCCTCGATACAGTCGGGCCGCATGCCGATCAGCGCCTTGCGCATGCCGGCACTTTCCACCTGGAAGACGCCGACCGTTTCGCCACGTGACAGCATTTCGTAGGTCGGCTGGTCGTCCAGCGGGATCGCCGCCAGATCGACCTTGTGGCCGCGCTGCTCGACGACAAAATCGACCGCGGTCTTCAGGACGGTCAGGGTCTTCAGGCCGAGAAAGTCGAACTTGACCAGGCCCGCCTGCTCGACCCATTTCATGTTGAACTGGGTGACCGGCATGTCGGAACGCGGATCGCGATACATCGGGACCAGCTTCGAAAGAGGCCGGTCACCGATGACGATGCCGGCTGCGTGGGTCGAGGCGTGGCGATACAAGCCCTCGATCTTCTGGGCAATATCGAGCAACCGACCGACGACCGGCTCCTTGTCGATCTCCTCCTGGAATTTCGGTTCTTCCTCGATCGCCTTGGACAAAGGTGTTGGATTGGCCGGGTTGTTGGGAACCAGCTTGCAGATGCGATCGACCTGGCCATAGGGCATTTCCAGAACACGACCGACATCGCGCAAGGCCGCCCGGGCCTGCAGCGAACCGAAGGTGATGATCTGTGCCACCTGCTCGCGGCCGTATTTCTGCTGGACGTAGCGAATGACCTCTTCGCGGCGATCCTGGCAGAAGTCGATGTCGAAGTCGGGCATCGAGACGCGATCCGGATTGAGGAAGCGTTCAAACAGCAAGGAGAAGCGCAGGGGATCGACGTCGGTGATCGTCAGCGCATAGGCGACCAGAGACCCTGCGCCGGAACCACGACCGGGGCCGACCGGAATGTCATGTTGTTTTGCCCATTTGATAAAGTCGGCAACGATCAGGAAGTAGCCGGGGAACTTCATGCGCTCGATGACCGAAAGCTCGAAATCGAGCCTTTCCCGATACTCGTTTTCCGCGTAGCCCTTCGCCATGCCGAGCGTTGCCAGGCGCATGTCGAGGCCTTCGACCGCCTGTCGGCGCAGTTCCAGCGCCTCCTCGCGCTCGGCCTCCAGCGGATCGTCGCTGCCGCTGGTGAAACGCGGCAGGATCGGCTTGCGCGTGTCGAGGATGAAGGAGCAGCGGCGAGCGATCTCGATCGTATTGTCGAGCGCTTCCGGCAGATCCGAAAACAGTTCGACCATTTCGGCCCGGCTCTTCAGATAATGATCCGGGGTCAAGCGGAACCGGTTGTCGTCCGAGACGATCGCATTGTGGGCAACCGCCATCAGGGCATCATGGGCGTCGTAGTCGGCCCGCGACGGGAAGAAGGCTTCGTTGGTCGCCACCAAGGGCAGGTCGTGATCATAGGCGAGCTGAACCATACGACGCTCATGGCCACGATCATAATTGCCATGGCGCTGCAGTTCGACATACAGCCGGTCGCCAAACAGCGCCTTCAGCGCCAGAAGGCGGCTCTCGGCCTGCGCCTTGTGGCCGTCCTTCAGCATCAGGTCGACAGGTCCGTCGGATGCACCGGTCAGCGCAATCAGCCCATCGGTCCCGGCTTCCTCGAGCCACGACATCTTCACGTGCACGGCATGGCCGACATCGCCACCGAGATAGGCGCGGCTGACGATGTCAACCAGACGTTCGTATCCAGCCGGGTTGGCTGCCAGAACGACGATCGACGGCAATTTCCCGACATGGCCATTGCGCTTCTCGCCGGACGAATCCTCCATCTCGATCGACAGCTGACAGCCGATGATCGGCTGGACGCCATCACCGATTGCCTTCTGGGAGAATTCGAGCGCGACGAAGAGATTATTGGTGTCGGTGATGGCAATCGCGGGCTGGCTATCGGAGACGGCCTTGCCCAGGATCTTTTTCAGCGGCAGGGCGCCTTCCAGAAGTGAAAAGGCCGAATGCACGCGAAGATGCACAAAACCCGGGCTTCCACCCAACCGATCGGAAGTTTCCTTGCCGCCGTTTGCTTCGCCCATCGGGTCCATCCTCACGCATTTTGAATCGGCGCAATTTTCAACGTTCGAAGATGCGAAGTCCAGCGGAGTTTGATCCGGCAAAGCCTCTCTCTACAGCTTTGCCGGAGGAGTGCGTCAGAGTGCCAGCATGATCAGCGACATGCTGCCAACAAACATAGCAAGGGAGGCGAATGCAGCAACGTCACGAAGTATCTCGGTCATGTCTGTCTCCTGTCTCTTTATGTTTTTATTTTGTTCTCATTACGTTCTCTTGTCAACCAAAAAAAAGCCCGCTGTCGAACGGAACACAATTCCATCCAACCGCGGGCCCTGCCTGTTCGAATTTATAATCAGGGCTGGAATTCGACGATCTTACCGTCAACCAGGGTTACGCAACGATCCATGCGTCGCGCTATCTCATGATTGTGCGTCGCGATCATCGCGGACAGTCCCGATTGGCGCACCAGCGCTTCGAGCGCCGAGAAGACGTAAGATGCGGTTTCCGGATCGAGATTGCCGGTCGGTTCGTCGGCGAGCAACACCAGCGGCGCGTTGGCGACCGCGCGCGCAATCGCGACGCGCTGCTGCTCACCACCGGACAATTCCGCCGGACGGTGCTCCGCCCGCGGACCGATGCGCATATAGTCGAGAAGCTGCTTGCCCCGTTCCTTCGCCTCCGCCTGGCTGAGGCCCGCGATCAACTGCGGCATCATCACGTTTTCCAGTGCGGTGAATTCCGGCAGGAGATGATGAAACTGGTAGACGAAACCGACGGAATTGCGCCGGATCGTCGTGCGCTGTTCATCGCCGAGCTCCTGGCAGGCAATACCGCCGACCGTGACTTCGCCGGCGTCCGGATGCTCGAGCAGGCCAGCGATATGCAGAAGCGTCGATTTACCCGTGCCGGAAGGCGCGACCAGCGCCACGGTCTCGCCGGTACGCAGGGTAAAATCGGCCCCCTTCAGGATGGAGAGCACGGTTTCGCCCTGACCGTAGTGGCGGTCGATGCCGGCAAGCGAAAGAACAACGTCGTTGGCCATCGGGTTCGGCATCCTTATTCGTAGCGCAATGCCTGCACCGGATCGAGCCGCGAGGCCCGCCAGGCAGGGAAAATGGTCGCCATGAAGGACAGGCTGAGCGCCATCACCACCACGGAAATCGTCTCGCCGACATTCATGTCCGCCGGCAACTGGCTGAGGAAATAGAGTTCCGGATCAAACAGCACCGTGCCCGAAACCCAGGAGAAGAACTGGCGGATCGATTCGATGTTCAGACAGACCAGCACACCGAGCAGGACGCCGGCAAAGGTGCCCGTCGTGCCGATGGCCGCACCCGTCATGAAGAAGATGCGCATGATCGCGCCCGATGTCGCGCCCATGGTGCGCAGGATGGCGATGTCGCTCGCCTTGTCCTTGACCAGCATGATCAGGCCGGAAATGATGTTGAGTGCCGCAACAAGCACGATCAGCGTCAGGATCATGAACATGACGTTGCGCTCGACCTGCAGCGCCGAGAAGAAAGTCTGGTTGCGCTGGCGCCAATCGGTGATGAAGATCTGTCGGCCAGCAGCCTGCTCGATCAGCGGGCGCAGGTCGTCCACCGCATCGGGATCGGAGATAAACAGCTCGATCGACTGGACAATGCCTTCGACATTGAAATAGAGTTGCGCTTCCTCGAGCGGCATATAGATGATCGAGGCGTCATATTCCGACATGCCGATCTCGAAGATGCCCGAGACCGGGTAGGACTTGACCCGTGGATTGACACCCATCGGAGTCACGTCGCCTTCAGGCGAAACGAGCGTGATCGTGTCACCGGCGCTCAGGCCCAGTTGCGCTGCCATGCGCGAACCGATCAGGACGCCCTGCCCGGCGGTGAAGCCGACCATGTCGCCGGAGCGGATGTTGCTGGAAACCACACTGAGCTTGGCAAGGTCATCCGGACGGATGCCGCGAACCAGCGCGCCGGTTCCGGCCCCTTCCCGCCCCGAGGCCAATGTCTGGCCTTCGACAAGCGGCAAAGCCATGGTCACGCCCGGAACCGCCGAAAAGCGCGTGGCGAGATCAGCATAGTCGTTCAGCGGCTGATCGATCGGCTGCACGATCATATGGCCGTTGATGCCCAGAATGCGCGACACCAGTTCGGTGCGGAAACCGTTCATCACCGCCATGACGATGATCAGTGTCGCCACGCCGAGCATGATGCCGACGAAGGAAAAGCCGGCGATCACCGAAATGAACGCCTCCTTGCGCCGCGCTCTCAGGTAGCGCCAGGCGACCATGCGTTCAAAGGCGGAAAAAGCCCGTGCGGCGGTGCCCTTTTGGGCTGTGCCCGTCTCGTTGCCAGCGGCTTTGCTCGCCATGGTGTCTCCCTGCTTTCGCCTTTAGGCAGTCAGCTTGTTGATCGCCGCTTCGATCGTCATCGTCTCGCGCGCTCCGGTCTTACGGTCCTTGAGCTCGATTTCGCCAGCAGCGACCGAGCGCGGACCGGCAATGATCTGCACCGGCACACCGATCAGGTCTGCCGTGGCGAACTTGGTGCCGGCGCGATCATCGGTGTCGTCGAGCAGAACGTCCTTGCCGGCCTTGAGCAGGGCAGCGTAGAGCGTTTCGCATGCGGCGTCGCAAGCCTCATCGCCTGCCTTCATGTTGATCACGGCAGCATCAAACGGCGCGACGGATGCCGGCCAGATGATTCCGTTGTCGTCATGCGAGGCTTCGATGATGGCGGGAACAAGGCGTGACGGACCAATGCCATAGGAACCCATGTGGACAAGGTGTTCCTTGCCGTCCGGACCCTGGACCTTGGCGCCCATCGGTTCGGAATATTTGGTGCCGAAATAGAAGATGTGGCCGACTTCGATGCCACGGGCAGACAGACGGTCACCGTCGGGGATCGCGTTGAACGCCGCCTCGTCGTGCATTTCCGATGTTGCGGCATAGACCGAAGTCCACTTGTCGAAGATCGCCTGCAGGCCGGCAACATCGTCGAAATCGGTATCTTCCGGCGGAATGTCGAAATCGACGAAAGCCTTGTGGGAAAACACTTCGGACTCGCCGGTCTCGGCCAGAATGATGAACTCGTGGCTGTGATTGCCGCCGATCGGGCCGGTATCGGCGCGCATCGGGATCGCGCGCATGCCAAGACGGGCAAAGGTGCGCAGATAGGCGGCAAACATCTTATTGTAGGAATGGATCGCATCGGCCTGGGTTAGGTCGAAGGAATAGGCATCCTTCATCAGGAATTCGCGCGAACGCATGGTGCCGAAACGCGGGCGGATCTCGTCGCGGAACTTCAGCTGGATATGGTAGAGGTTGAGCGGCAGGCTCTTGTAGGATTTGACCGACGAGCGGAAAATGTCGGTGATCATTTCCTCATTGGTCGGGCCATACAGCATCGGGCGGTCCTGACGGTCCTTGATGCGCAGCATTTCCTTGCCATAGTCCTCGTAGCGACCGCTTTCCTGCCAGAGTTCGGCCGACTGCAGGGTCGGCATCGACAATTCGATGGCGCCGGCGCGGTTCTGCTCTTCCCGAATGATCTTGTTGACCTTGTCGAGTACGCGCTTGCCAAGCGGCAGCCAGGAATAGATCCCCTGGCTCTGCTGACGGATCATTCCGGCCCGCAGCATCAGACGGTGGGAGACGATTTCGGCTTCCTTCGGGTTTTCCTTCAGGATCGGCATGAAATAGCGCGACAGACGCATAACAATTTCCAGCTGGTTGATGATCCGGCCAAGCGGCGGAATCAGCGATTGAAATGGGATATCCGGATGCGTTCATAGCTGTTTCAGCATCCGATGAAAACCCGCAAGCGATATCGTGCGACTTCGCCCACAAGCGGTTGTCCCAGCCGTTACGTAGCCTCGGAAGAGGTCGCAAATGCTGTCGTTTTATGGCAGCCGTGCGACATTTAGAGCCATGGTGATTTTTTTCGGTGACTGTAGCATTTATGCAAATTTGGGGGGTGACAACGTCCACGGATTGGGCTAGTTTCAGCCCATAAAAGAGGCAGGGAGTTCAAATTCTTGCCATTATCGCGGTAAAGTCTTGGGAGGATCAGATCTTAGGCGCGCTTGTCGCAGCCCCTTAATTGGTGAAGGATCACGCGATTATTAGAACAAGGTCTTCACAGACCTTGTTTTTTTTTGGCCTGTCGAAACAATAAAAAGAGCGACCAAAATCCGCCCTCTCTGCGAGATTCCTGCGTTGGTGCGCTGGTTCCTACTTCCGGAACTCCGGAAGAATTCGCGGCAAGTCGTTGACGCTGATACCGAAATAGGCGCTCGCCACATACCAGCCGCCATAGATCAGCGCAGATACGACCGTCGTCGTCATCATCACGCGGAAAGCGCGAAACCTGGTCGGCGCACTGGCGACCGTGCCAAGAACCACATCGTGATCTTCCTCCTGGGTCCGAAGGCCAATCGGCAGGACGACAAACAGCGTCAGCCACCAAATGACGAAATAGACCGCCAGCGCTGAAATGATGGCCATATACCTGCTCTCCACTTGCCGCGCCTGCGGCCCCTATTGCATGGTGCATCCGAGATGGCCCCGATACCGGCACCACTGGTTGCTATAATCCCCTGATGCCTGCGGCACAAAGGACAAAGCGACGCATCAGACCTGTTCGAGTTCGATCAAAGTGCCGAAGAAGTCCTTCGGATGGAGAAAGAGAACCGGCTTTCCATGCGCGCCGATCTTCGGTTCGCCCGAACCGAGTACGCGTGCGCCAGCTTCGGTCAACTGGTCGCGCGCGGCAAGGATGTCGTCCACTTCGTAGCAGATATGGTGCATGCCGCCGCCGGGATTCTTGGCGAGAAACGCTGCGATCGGCGAATCCTCACCAAGCGGCGCCAGCAATTCCACCTTCGTATTGGGCAGTTCGACGAAAACCACCATCACGCCATGCTCCTGCAAAGCCTGCGCCTGGGATACTTTTGCACCCAGCGTGTCGCGATAACCCGCCGTTGCACTGACAAGATCAGGAACGGCGATGGCAATGTGATTGACGCGACCCAGCATGCTGCTTCTCCTCGAAAATCGATGCGGGGACATTAATGCGCCTGTCCCCGCGCCGTCCCTCAGACTTTGGTCAGGAAGACGGTGACGATCGGCTTCTTGCCCCAGGCTTCGTTGGCTGCCGAGCGCACAGCGCGCCGGACGGCTTCGCGGACCATTTCGAGTTCCTTGCGGCGGGTGCGTGGAATGCTTTCTACCGCGCCGAGCACGGCGTCATACAGCGTGTCTTCCATGTCCTCGCCCTCGATGTCGAGTTCCGGAAGGCCATAAGCCACGACATCTGGATCGCCGACGAAATCGAAACGGCTGTCGAGAAGAACGTTGACCGAGACATGACCGGCATAGGAGAGACGCTTGCGATCGGCGATGCCCATTTCTTCCAGGTCGCCAACCAGCTTGCCGTCCTTGTAGACGCGGCCGACCTGTGCCTTGCCGATCACTTCGACGGCACCCGGTGCAAGACGCAGGATGTCGCCGTTGCGAACCTTGGGAACGGTCTCGATCCCGGCCTGAAGCGCGAGCTCGCCCTGGGCGACCAGATGTGCTGCTTCACCGTGAACTGGCACAAGCACTTTCGGTCTGGTCCATTCATACATCTTCAGCAGTTCGTTGCGGCGGGGGTGGCCCGACACATGCACCAGCGCCTCGCTATCGGTGACGATGTGCACGCCCTGCTCGACGAGACCATTCTTGATGTCCTGGATGGCCTTTTCGTTGCCCGGGATAGCGCGGGAGGAGAAGACGACCGTATCGCCGGCGGCAAGCGCGACATTGCGCATTTCATCGCGTGACAGTTTGGCAAGTGCGGCGCGCGACTCGCCCTGGCTGCCGGTCAGGATGACCACGACCTTGTCGCGCGGAATGAAACCGAATTCGTCTTCGGCGATGAACGGACGCAGTCCTTCCATGATGCCGATATCATGGGCGACGGCCGTCACACGCTTCAGTGAACTGCCAAGCAGCAGCACTTCGCGACCGGCGGCTTCTGCTGCCTCGGCGATCGACCGGATACGGCCGACATTCGACGAGAAGGTAGTGATGGCGACGCGACCCTCGGCTGCCACGATGATCTTGCGCAGGCCTTCGGACACTTCCTCTTCCGACGGCGACACACCATCGCGCATCGCGTTGGTCGAATCGCACATGACGGCGAGCACGCCTTCATCGCCAACGGCGCGGAAGCGTTGCTCGTCGGTAATCGGGCCAAGCGACGGATTGTGGTCGATCTTCCAGTCGCCGGTATGGACCAGATTGCCGAGCGGCGTGCGGATGATCAGCGACATCGGCTCGGGGATCGAGTGATTGACACCGATCGCCTCGATCGAAAATGGCCCGACGTTGATCGTGTCGCCGGCCTTAAAGGGCGTGATCGGAATCTCGGCGCGACTGCCTTCGTAGGCGCGCTTGGCTTCGAGCATGCCGGCGGTGAAGCCCGAGGCATAGACCGGCACATTCAGACCCGGCCACAAATCGTTCAAGGCGCCGTAATGGTCCTCGTGGGCATGGGTAATGATGATGGCCTTTAGATTCTTCTTCTGCTTTTGGATGAAGCTGATATCGGGGAAAACCAGATCGACGCCGGGCAGATCCGGGCCGGCAAAGGTCACGCCGCAATCGACCATAATCCATTGCCGGTTTGCGGCCGGGCCGTAGCCGTAAAGCGCGAGGTTCATACCGATTTCACCCACGCCGCCAAGCGGCAGGAAAACCAGTTCGTCGTTGTTAGCCATTCTTTTTCCTGATCCAGTTTACCCGAAAAACACATCACCTGCGGCGATGGTCATGGTTCCATCGGTGCCGCGGTCGAGCAATAGAACTCCCTTATCATCGATTCCGGCAAAGATCCCGGGAATCGAGCGATCCGGCAGATTGACAGTTATTTTCTCACCAAGGCCGCAGGCCGCATGCCGCCAGCGCTTGACGATCGCGCCGATGCCCCTGCCCTGATCCCAGATCGAAATCGCATCGGCCATCTCGGCGAAAAGATGGGCAAACACCTCTTCCGGTGAGATCGACACACCTTCGTCGGCAAGCGAGGTCACCGGATAGAGCCCCTGGTCGGGACGCACGACGATGTTGATGCCGATGCCGATCACCAAGGCTGTGCGTCCATCGGCCAGTTTCTCCGCTTCCATCAGGATGCCGGAGGTCTTGCGACGGCCGATCAGCACATCGTTCGGCCACTTGATTTCCACGGGAGCGGCGCCGTGCGGCATGACCGCACGAATGGATGCGTGCACAGCCGTTGCGACTGCGAGCGGCAAGGATGACAGCTCTTCCATCGGCGCCGGATCGATCAAGAGCAGGGATGCATAGAGATTGCCGCGCTCCGAGACCCAGGTACGGCCGCGCCGGCCGCGACCACCGCTCTGGCATTTCGCCGTGATCCAGAGAAAACCAGAATCGCCCGCGCGAGCGCGGGCGAGACATTCACTGTTGGTGGACGAGACCTCGTCCAGGGATTCGTGCCGGAAGTCGTCGATCGACAAGCGGCGGGCTCTGCCGACGCCTGTCAATTAAACAGCGTCTTTGCAGCCGCTTCGGCAGCCGTGCCGAGCGGGCCGCCGAAGACGACGTAGCCGACAACAAACAGGCCGGAAAGGCCGAAGACCAGTCGCAGTTCGCCGGCCGTGCGGGCAAACTCGCCCTTAGCTTCATCGAACCACATGACCTTGACGATGCGCAGATAGTAGAAGGCACCGATGACCGAGGCCAGCACACCGATGATCGCCAGGGCATAAAGCTTGGCTTCGATGGCTGCGACAAAGACGAAGTACTTGGCGAAGAAGCCTGCCAGCGGCGGAATGCCGGCCAGCGAGAACATCAACGCTGTCAGAACAAAGGCCATGAACGGACGGGTGGTCGATAGGCCGGCGAGATCGTCGATGTTTTCGACATTGCCGCCTTCCTTCTGGCGCATCGCCATGATGCAGGCGAAGGTGCCGAGGGTCATGACGAGGTAAATCGCCATGTAGAGCAGGACACCGGACACGCCGCCGGCGGTGCCGGCTGCCAGACCAACGAGCGCATAGCCCATGTGGCCGATCGATGAATAGGCCATCAGGCGCTTGATGTTGCGCTGACCGATGGCCGCAACCGAACCCAGAACCATCGAGGCGATCGAGATGAACACGACGATCTGCTGCCACTCGGCGAAGATCGGCAGGAATGCGTCAATAACGATACGCACGAAGATCGCCATGGCACCGATCTTCGGTGCGGCTGCCAGAAAAGCAGTGACCGGGGTCGGAGCGCCTTCGTAAACGTCCGGCGTCCACATATGGAAGGGAACCGCCGAGATCTTGAAGGCAAGGCCGGCCATAATGAAGACCAGACCGAAGATCAGGCCGAGCTGCGGCTCACCTGCCGACAGGACGGCCGCGATTTCGTCGAAGCCGGTATTGCCGGTGAAACCGTAGACCAGCGACATGCCGTAAAGCAGCATGCCTGACGACAGTGCGCCGAGAACGAAATACTTGAGGCCGGCTTCGGTGGAGCGCAGGCTGTCGCGATTGATCGCAGCAACAACGTAGAGCGCAAGCGACTGAAGCTCGAGCGCCAGATAGACCGAGATCAGGTCATTGGCGGAGATCATCAGCATGATGCCGAGCGTCGCCAAAACAAGCAGGACCGGGAACTCGAACTTGTCGAGATGGTCGTTCTTGGCATGGCCGACAGCCATGATCATCGCGGTGATCGAACCGATCAGGGCCAGGATCTTCATGAAGCGCGCAAAGCCATCGGCGATATAGGCGCCGTTGAAGGCTTCGCCCTCGCCCGAGAACCAGATGACGCAGACGCCGGCCGCCAACAGTAGTGCCACGGCGAGGCCCGTGACGGTACCGGTCGCCCGATCGCCCGAAAACACGCCGATCATGAGCAACGCAAGCGCGCCGACGGCGAGGATCAGTTCCGGCGTGACCAGATGCAGGCTTGCGATGAGAGTTTCAACGGTCATATCCAAAGGATCCTGTCGTCAGTTCGCAGTCAGCGCCAGGGACTGGGCTGCTTGCAAGGCTGCGGAATAGTTGTTCACCAGATGGTCAACGGAGGCGGCGGTCACATCCATGATCGGGGCCGGATAGACGCCGAAGAAAATGGTCAGCGCGATCAGCGGGTAAAGAATGAGCTTCTCACGGCCAGACAGATCAAGCATCGCCTTGACGCTTTCCTTCTCCAGCGCACCGAAGACGACCCGGCGATAGAGCCAGAGCGAATAGCCAGCCGAGAGAATGACACCGGTGGCGGCAAACAGCGCGACCCAGGTATTGGCGCGGAAGACGCCGATCAGGGTGAGGAATTCACCGACGAAACCCGAGGTACCTGGCAGACCAACATTGGCCATGGTGAAGACCATGAAGGCAACGGCATATTTCGGCATGTTGGTGGCCAGGCCACCATAGGCGGTGATCTCGCGGGTATGCAGGCGATCATAGATGACGCCGACACAGAAGAAGAGCGCGGCCGAGACGAAGCCGTGGCTGATCATCTGGAAGATCGCACCCTGGATGCCCTGCGCGTTGGCGGCAAACGTGCCCATGGTGACGTAACCCATGTGGGCGACGGACGAATAGGCGATGACCTTCTTCATGTCATCCTGCATCATGGCCACCAGCGAGGTGTAGATGATGGCGATGACCGACAAGGTGAAGACCAACGGGGCAAAATAGTCAGAGGCCAGCGGGAACATCGGCACCGAGAAGCGCAGCAGGCCGTAGCCGCCAAGCTTCAGGAGGATGCCGGCCAGAATCATCGAACCGGCGGTCGGCGCCTGGACGTGGGCATCCGGAAGCCAGGTATGAACCGGCCACATCGGCATCTTCACCGCGAACGAGGCGAAGAAGGCCAGCCACAGCCATGTCTGCATCTGCGGCGGGAATTCATGGGCAAGCAGCTGAGAAATGTCGGTCGTGCCGGCATCCCAGTACATCGCCATGATCGCGAGCAGCATCAGCACCGAGCCGAGCAGCGTGTAGAGGAAGAACTTGTAGGAGGCGTAGACGCGGTCCTTGCCACCCCAGACGCCGATGATGATGAACATCGGGATCAGGCCTGCTTCGAAGAAGACGTAGAACAGCACGATGTCGAGCGACACGAAGACGCCGATCATCAGCGTTTCGAGCAGCAGGAAGGCGATCATGTATTCCTTGAGGCGCTTCTGGACCGAATTCCAGCTCGCCAGGATGCAGAACGGCATCAACAGCGTCGTCAGGACGACGAAGAGCATCGAGATGCCGTCGACGCCGACATGGTAGGCGATGCCGGTGCCGAGCCAGTCATGCTTTTCGACCATCTGGAAGCCGGTATTCGCATTGTCGAAGCCGATCCAGATGAACAGCGAGACGACAAAGGTGAAGACCGTGGTCAGCAGCGAGACATTGAGAATGTTGCGCCGACCAAGGGAAGTGTCACCGCGGGTGAGCAGCAGCAGTGCCACGCCAACCAGCGGCAGAAAGGTGACCGTCGAGAGAATTGGCCAGTCGGTCATCAGAAGGAACTCCCGAGCATCATCCAGGTAATAAGGGCGGCGACACCGATCAGCATCGCGAAGGCATAATGATAGAGGTAGCCGGACTGCAGGCGGACAACCCTCTGGGTCAGGCCGGCAACAGAGGCAGCAACGCCGTTCGGGCCGTAAGCGTCGATGGTGGCAACGTCACCCTTCTTCCACAGGAAGCGGCCGAGCGCCTTGGACGAACGAACGAAGAGGAAGTCGTAAAGCTCGTCGAAATACCACTTGTTGAGCAGGAACTGGTAGAGCATCCACTGCTGCTCGGCGAGCTTCTTCGGTGCCGACGGGTTCTTGATATACATGTACCAGGCGGTGACGAAGCCGATCAGCATCGCGACGAACGGGCTGAGGGCGACCCAGGCCGGGACGTGATGGAACTCGTCCACCAGCTCGTTTTCCGGCAGCGTGAACAGCGCACCCTTCCAGAAGTCGGCATAGTGATGACCGAAGAAATAGCCTTCGAACACGACGCCGGCAAAGATCGCACCAATGGCGAGCAGGACCAGCGGCAGAAGCATTACCGTCGGCGATTCATGCACATGATGCATGACGTCGGCCGATGCGCGCGGCTTGCCGAAGAAGGTCATGAACATCAGGCGCCACGAGTAGAAGCTGGTGAACAGAGCGGCGATGACCAGCATGGCGAAGGCAAAGCCCGCGATCGGCGAATGCGATGCATAGGTCGCCTCGATGATCACGTCCTTGGAGAAGAAGCCGGCAAAACCGATCGGCGTGAAGGGAATGCCGACGCCGGTAATGGCGAGCGTGCCCAGCAGCATCATGGCAAAGGTGACTTTGATATGCGGACGCAGGCCACCCATGTAGCGCATGTCCTGCTCGCCATCGACGGCATGGATGACCGAGCCGGCGCATAGGAACAACAGCGCCTTGAAGAAGGCATGGGTGAAGAGGTGGAAGATGGCGGCGCCATAGGCACCGACGCCGAGCGCGACGAACATGTAGCCGAGCTGCGAGCAGGTCGAATAGGCGATGACGCGCTTGATGTCGTTCTGCACCAGACCGACGGTCGCGGCAAAGAAGGCGGTGATCGCGCCGACCAGCGTGACAACGGTCAGCGCATCCGGCGACAGTTCGAACAGTGGCGACATGCGGGCAACGAGGAAGACGCCGGCGGTGACCATGGTCGCGGCATGGATCAGCGCCGAAACCGGGGTCGGGCCTTCCATCGCGTCCGGCAGCCAGGTGTGCAGCAGGAACTGTGCCGACTTGCCCATCGCGCCCATGAACAGCAGCAGGCAGGCGCCGGTCAGGGCGTGACTGCGGTCGAGCTGCATGCCGAAGAGGTTCATCACCACTTCCGGCGAACCAGCGCCTTCGGCTGGCAGATAGGTCTGGGCTGCGGCAAAGATCGTTTCGAAATTGATCGAGCCGAACATGACGAAGACGCAGCCGATGCCGAGGATGAAGCCGAAGTCGCCGACGCGGTTGACGATGAACGCCTTCATGGCGGCGGCCGAAGCGGATGGTTTCTTGAACCAGAAGCCGATCAGCAGATAGGACGCCAGGCCCACGCCTTCCCAGCCGAAGAACATCTGCAGCAGGTTGTCGGAAGTGACCAGCATCAACATCGCGAAGGTGAACAGCGACAGATAGGCAAAGAAACGCGGGCGATGCGGATCGTGATGCATGTAGCCGATCGAATAGACATGAACCAAGGTCGAGACCGAGTTCACGACGATCAACATGACAGCCGTCAATGTGTCGACGCGCAGCGCCCATTCGACGTCGATGCCGCCGGACTGGATCCAGCGCAGGACCGGAACCTTAATGACTTCGTGGGCTTCGTGGCTCATGGCCACGTTGAAGAACACGATCCAGGACAGGATCGCGACAATGATCATCAATCCGGTGGTGACGTATTCCGAGGCCTTGGCGCCGATCTGGCGACCGAACAGGCCGGCGATAAGCGCGCCGATGAGTGGAAGAAAGACGATAGCCTTGTAGATCAGCATAGCCGTATCAGCCCTTCATCACGTTGACGTCTTCGACGGCGATCGAGCCGCGATTACGATAGAAGACCACCAGGATCGCGAGGCCGATCGCGGCTTCTGCCGCTGCAACCGTCAGGATGAACAGCGCGAAGACCTGGCCGACGATGTCACCGAGGAAGGCGGAGAAGGCCACCATGTTCAGGTTGACAGCCAGAAGGATGAGTTCGACCGACATAAGGATGATGATGACGTTCTTGCGGTTCAGGAAAATGCCGAAGACCCCGAGGGTGAAGAGCATGGCACTGACCGTCAGGTAGTGGGAAAGACCGATTTCCATGATTTACGTTCCTTGACCTCGTGCTCGGCTCAGACGCCCTGGCCCGGCTTGACCTTGACCACCTTGACGGCGGTCTCGGGTGAGCGGGCAACCTGGCGGGAAATATCCTGCCGCTTGATGTTTTCGCGGTGACGCAGGGTCAGGACGATTGCCCCGATCATCGCCACCAGCAGCACCAGGCCGGCGATCTGGAAATAGAAGATGTAATTTGTGTAGAGCACGTCACCGAGCGCCTGGGTGTTCTGGCGTTCCGACAAAGCCGGGATCGGCAATGCAATAGCATCCTTGGCCGCCGGGCTGATGACGCTGCCACCGATCACGAAGACCAGCTGGGCTGCAACGATCAGACCGATCAGCGACGCCATCGGCGCATATTTCGCGGCACCCGCACGCAGCTCGGTGAAATCGATATCGAGCATCATGACGACAAACAGGAAGAGAACCGCCACGGCGCCGACATAAACGACAAGGAGGATCATCGCCAGGAATTCCGCGCCGGTCAGCAGGAACAGACCCGCTGCATTGACGAAGGTGAGAATGAGGAACAGGACCGAATGGACCGGATTCCGAGCCGATATCACCATGAAGGCCGAAACCACGGCGACAATGGCGAAGAGATAGAAAAAGAGAGCCTGAAGACCCATGTTGGTGCCTTTTCATCTTCCCCCGGACGAGGGCCCTGCCCCGCCGCCCGATAAGACATGACCGATATCCCCACCGGCATGCCCGTTACAAACATCAATGCTCTGGCGGGGCCGCGTGCCTCGCCCGAGCGACTTGATCCCTTGGGATCAGCGATACGGAGCGTCGAGCGCCAGGTTGCGCGCGATTTCGCGTTCCCAGCGGTCGCCGTTATCCAGAAGCCGCGCCTTGTCGAAATAGAGTTCCTCGCGGGTCTCGGTGGCGAACTCGAAGTTCGGACCTTCGACGATCGCATCAACCGGGCAGGCTTCCTGGCAGAAACCACAATAGATGCACTTCACCATGTCGATATCGTAACGCACCGTGCGGCGGGTGCCGTCGTTGCGGCGCGGGCCAGCCTCGATGGTGATGGCCTGGGCAGGACA
>ERZ1034401.84-NODE-84-length-29490-cov-3.651232_pt1 | contig 29490 bp, 30 predicted proteins | sample MGYA00520601_ERZ1034401 | MGnify/ENA primary metagenome ERZ1034401 (study PRJEB33736, sample SAMEA104288476) | Azolla filiculoides | biome: Urban; feature: water surface; material: ditch water | place: Netherlands | collected 2014 ... | reverse complement strand
TCTTAGTTGGCGGGCAATTCCAGTTCCTTGCCGACGGCGATCAGGTCGGGGTTTTTCAGCCCGTTGGTCTCGGCGATCTTCGTCCACAGGGCACCGTTGCCATAGGTTGCCTTGGCGATCTTCCACAGGCTGTCACCGGCGACCACCTTGTAGGCCGTTACGGCAGCGGTGGTTGCGGTTTCGACGGCGGTTGCCGCCGGGGCAGCCGCAGCGGTTTCCGGGGCCGCAGGCGCAGCTTCCGCGGCAGGTGCCGCTTCTGCCGGCACGGCGACCGCCGCAGCGACCTCGGTGATGCGGCCATCGGTGTAGGGCTTGTAGGGGCTGTTCTTGGCGATGAAATCGGCCACGACACTTTCCAGGCCCGGGCCGAAGTCATAGGCGTTCTGGCCGGCTGTTGCGAAGATCTTGAATCCGTCGCCGCCTGCACGCATGTAGTTGTTGGTGGCGACGCCATAGACCTTGTTCGGATCAAGCGCTACGAACGCATCGCCTTCCTTCACTTCGACCGAAACGACCCGGCTCCCGGCTGGCTTCGACTTGTCGAAGGAATATTTCAGGCCTGAGACCTGCGGGAAGCGACCAGCGACTTCCTCGATCTGGCTGAGACCGTTTTCGAGGGCTGCCACGATGTCGGAGCCCTTGAGCTGGAAAGAGGCTAGCGAGTTCTGGAAGGGCAGGACCGTCAGCACTTCACCCATGGTAACAGTGCCGGCGTCGATCGAGGCACGCAGGCCGCCGCCGTTCTGGATGGCGATCGTGATGCCCTGATCCTTCAGACGATCGACCATGGCGTCGGCAACAAGGTTGCCCATGGTGCATTCGGCGGTGCGGCAAACATCGCGGGAGCCATCGATGATGTCGGAGCTCGAGCCAATTTCCTTGAGCTTCAACTCTTCGATCGGGCCGCCGAGTTCCGCCACCTTGGCGACGAAGCCGGCATCAGGCGTGACGGAAGCGTCGAGCAGCTTCGGTGCGCCGGAGGCAGCCTTGACGACACCGGCGTCATCGAAAGTGACCGCCAGATCGCCGAGATATTTGGAATAGGAATAAGCGGTGACGATCGGCACGTCCTTGCCCGACGGGTTCTTGACCAGCGTCGGATAGGGGCCGGCCGCCTTCTCGTCGGTCGAGGACAGCAATGTGTGGCTGTGACCGCCGACGATCACGTCGATGCCGTCGACGGCTGCCGCGATCTCCTGATCCTTGACGTAGCCGACATGCGACAGCAGCACGATCTTGTTGACGCCTGCCGCCTCGATCTCCTTCACCGCTTCCTTGAGATAGGTGATCTCGTCGGCAAACAGCACGCTGTCGCCAGGCGATGAGGTTTCGTCGGTGTCGGTGGCCAGAACAGAAACCACGGCGACCTTGTCGGCGCCGAATTCCTTGATGATGTAGGGCTTGAACTTGTCGGCGATCGGGGTGTCGAGGCCGGCCAGCGTATTGCCGGAGATCATCGGAAATTTCAGCGCATCGATGAACTTGGCCAGTTCTTCCGGACCATCGTCGAATTCGTGGTTGCCGATCGCCATGGCGTCGAAGCCGATGCCGTTCATGAAGTCTGCGATCGGTGCGCTCTTGTAGGTGGTGTAGAACAGCGAGCCCTGGAACTGGTCGCCGGCATCGAGCGTCAACACGTTCTTGCCGTCGAGTTCGGCGCGGCGGGTATCTATGGCGGTCTTGACGCGTGCGATGCCGCCGAAGCATTCGTTCTTGCTGGCCTCTTCGGCCGAGCAGGTCGAATCGAACTTGTTGATCGCCTCGATACGGGAATGGAAATCGTTGATGTGCAGGATGTTAAGTTCGAAATCGGCAAATGCGCCGCCGGCGGATAGTGCAAGTACGGATGCACTCAAAAGGCCGAACCGCAGGTGTCTGAACATCGTTTTCTCTCCTGTTTTTACATCTTCATTCGGTGCAACAACGGCTCTTGATGTCCGCTTCCGCGCCCTGGAAGGCCGGATGTTTTCATCAAGTCATGGCAACCGCAAGAGAAAATCACCCTTGGGTGTCATGTTTTGGAATGGTGAAATAAAAAAGCGGCTGCCGAGGGCAGCCGCTGGATATCATGTCGACGACGTCATCAGGATGACGCGAAAATCAAAGGTTTGCCGGTCTCAAGCCCAGACCCAGGCGTGGCCTCAAGCCCGGCGTGCGAGCGAGAACTGCGCACCGCTGTCGGAGGTGCAGTTCAACTGGTTCGGCGTGACCAGGGCGCAATTGACCTTCTGCTGCGTGTTGCGCACCAGCGAGGTCATGTTGATCTCGACCAGACGGTCGGACTGCAGTGTGTAACTGCCGGAGGCGAGTACCTGGTTGGTATCGGTCGTGCGGGTGGTGAATGTGCCTCCCTGGAAGGTCGAGACGATGCCGTTCGGATCCGCCCAGGCGCCTTCCACCGTCGGCCCCTGGCTCACGGTAGGCAGCGGGCGTGGGCCGCTGGAATAGCAGGAGGAAAGCGCCATTGCACATGCCGCGATTGCCACCAGTGACTTCAGTTGCATTCTGGTCTCCCACCGTCTCGGCGGCGTGATAGCGCCGTCCGCTTGTCTAATTGTCTAAAATTTTAAAAACCATGCCGTGAAGCCTTGTCCAAAGCAAGGCCGGGATCCCGTCTGGTCCGGTTTATCCCGCCTGGATGCGGCTTCCTGCAGTTTCTGTCTATGAAAGCAAAAAGCCCGCCGCAAGGGGCGACGGGCTTCCAGCAGGGCTGTTAACGGATCAACGAACCAGAATGTTCCGGAACTGCCACGGATCCTTTTCGTCGAGGTCTTCCGGGAAGAGGCCCGGACGGCCTTCGAGCGGGGTCCAGTCGGTGTAATGGCCTTCGACCGGGCCGAGATACGGCATCTGCACTTCGAGGCAGCGTTTGTAGTCGATCTCATCGGCTTCGACGATGCCGGCCTTCGGGTTTTCCAGTGCCCAGACCATGCCGGCGAGAACGGCAGAGGTTACCTGCAGGCCCGTGGCGTTCTGGTAAGGCGCGATCCGGCGGGTTTCTTCCAGCGACAGGCGCGAACCATACCAGTAGGCGTTCTTGTCGTGGCCATAGAGCAGTACGCCGAGTTCGTCGACGCCATCGACCAGTTCGTTCTCGTCGAGAACGTGCAGGACCGGCTGCTGCTTGCCACCATTGCCGAACATCTCGTGCAGCGACAGAACCGCGTCATTGGCCGGGTGATAGGCGTAGTGGCAGGTCGGACGATAGGAGACTTCGCCATCCTTCTCGACGGTGAAGTAGTCGGCGATCGAGATCGACTCGTTGTGGGTGACGAGGAAACCATACTGCGGGCCAGGGGTCGGGCACCAGGTGCGCACGCGGGTGTTGGCGCCCGGCTGCTCGAGATAGATCGCTGCCTTGCAGCCCTTCTTGTGCTTCTTGGCGTTCTTGGGCATCCACTTTTCATGGGTGCCCCAGCCCAGCTCGGCGGGCTGCAGGCCTTCGGAGATGAAACCCTCGACCGACCAGGTGTTCCAGAAGACGTTCATCGGCTTCGGGTTCTTGGCGCGCTGGGTGTCGCGTTCGGCAATGTGGATGCCTTTGACGCCGACCTTCTTCATCAGCTTGGCCCAGCCTTCGCGGTCATCCTGCGCCGGCTCTTCGAACTTGACGCCGAGTTCGTTGGCGACGTTGACCAGCGCCTGCTTGACGAACCAGGAAACCATGCCCGGGTTTGCGCCGCAGGTGGAAACGGCGGTGGTCCCGCCCGGGTTTTTCTTGATCTCGGCACGAACGGTTTCGCGCAGCGCGTAGTTGGTGCGCTCCGAATTCTTCATGTTCTTGTCGAAATAGAAGCCGAGCCAGGGCTCAACGACCGTGTCGATGTAGAGAACGTCGAGCTTGCGGCACATCTTCATCAGGTCAAGCGAACCGGTATCAACCGAGAGGTTGACGCAGAAGCCCTGGCCCTTGCCGGCCTTCAGAAGCGGCTTGAGCAGTTCCTTGTAGTTTTCCTTGGTGACATGCGCCTGGATGTGCTTGACGCCGTGCTTTGCCAGCAGCTCCGCATCGTCGTTGCGCGGGTCGATGACGACCATCCGGCTCTTGTCGAACTTGAAGTGGCGTTCGATCAGCGGCAGGGTGCCACGGCCGATCGAACCAAAACCGATCATGACGATCGGGCCGGTGATCTCGCCGTAAACCGGATAGGATGTCTCAGTCATTTCTGTCTCCTTGCAGGGCGCAGCATCTTGCTGCGTGCACAATTGGGTCATTGCCGAATGCGCATCGGCAGGGCCGATATTGGCGGCTCTAGATCACAAAATACTGACACAATAAAGAGTATGTCGCAGGCCACCGTCGCGATCAGGCGGAATTTTTTGCAAAATGCCGATTGCGCAGGCAGTCAGCGAGACGAACGCGCTGAATGTCGACGCCTTTGTAAGCTGCCTGTTCGGGTGTCAAGGCATCGAGCTGATCGGCAAGCGCCATTGCCAGACGCATTCCTTCAGGGTGGTTTTCGAAGGCTGCGGTCGGATCGAGATAGATGCGGATGGTGAAGACGATATCGCCCGTCTCGGGCAGTCTGGTCAGCGTCTGGCGCTCAACGCGGATCACGGCCTCATCGGGAGAGGCTGCGTCATTGCGGCCGGTTTCGGGATGATGCAGCTTTTGCCGCCAGTTGATCGACCAGTTGAAACGCTCGGCCGGCTGGCCGGGCAGGAGATTGTCGAAAATGCGGTTGATCAGGGCCGCGTTGCGGGTGCCGCCCTGGAAGCCCGGGACATGGGCGTGGATCTCTTCCATCGGGCGGTCGAATTTCTCGGCGAGCGACCAGGAGGAGGGAAAGGACAGATGAGCAGCGGCCATGAACCAGCCCGCCTCGCGCCGCTTCATGATGACCAGATCGTCCTGGACGAGAAAGCCGGCGCGGATGAGGAGTGGAATGGTCTCGTCGTCGAGGTCGACGGTATGGCCGGCGAGGGTGATGGCATTGCCCTCGCGCCGACAGAGATGCGGGTGCCGGGTTTGCAGGTGATCGACGATCAGGCGCAGGCATTCGCGCTGCGCTGGCAGACTGTCTGCAGTCGCGCGGAAAATGTCGTCGCGTTGGTTTGCCGCCAGCTTCTGCTTTTCGTCGAGATAGAACTGGAGCATTCCGTCAGGCTGGATCCAGCGGTCGGGATCAAGCGACGAGAGGCCGATGGTGAAGGGACGCGTTGCCCCGGCATAGGGTGTCTGGGTGAAGGTGGACATGGTTTGCTTGTCCACTCAGGCCGAGCGCTCGATCTCTTTCCGCGCACAGCTCGCTATAAAGGCGGAACGCGTCAAGCCGCGTTTCCTCGCAGCGATATCGATCGCTGCAAGTGTTCCAGCTTCCAGCGTAATGTTGGCACGTACAGTTCGCGTGTCGTCTTCTATCAGAGGCACCCGGATCAAGAACGGGCCGTCCTTTAACTCGCTGCGCACATCGTCTCTGGCCAAGAGATCGGCGTGGGAGGCTGGATCCGGTAGAGGCTCGTCCTGAGCCCAGAGGCGCAGCGCTTCTATCGCATTGGCAACGATGTCATCTTCGTCATCGGCTGCGGAGAAAGCAGACGGAAGATCCGGAAAGCTGATCCCATACGCACTTTCAGCGTCCTTGTAGACGATGGCCACATAGTGATGCATCACATTCTCCTCGATCGACTAGATCCAGCCCACTTGCCTGGCAATTGCACGCGCGGTTCCGAATGGCAGATCTTTCTTCGGATGCGGCATGATCACTGCCTTTTTGTCCTTGCGAAACTTGTGATGAGAACTGGATACTGCAACGAGTTCATAACCTTCGGCTTTGAGTCGCTGGATGATTTTCGTTAATCCGTCTCCATGGCACATCCTCAATGCGCATATATATGCGCATCATAGCTGAAAATCAGATGCCGTCGTCAGTTCCGCAAATTTTCCAGCCCCTGAGCGGTCCGCGTCACGGCCACTTCGCTGATCGCATATTCCGCGACACCTTCCGTGGCGAAGGGGTCTGTTGCCGCATAAGCCTCGATCTCCACCCGATCACCCCTGGCCAGTATGACGCCGCCGGTTCTGGGTACCTTGCGGCCGGAAGCAAGGAACATGCCGCTGTCATAGCCGGCATTGACCCAGGCCATGTGCGGCGCCATCAGGCGATCGGCGTCTTCCTGCGGTTTGACATAGGTGAGGGAGAGGATGAACATCGGCTTTCCTATTCCTCGACCAGTTCGGCCGGGATCAGGCCGCGCAGCGAATTGCCGACGAACAGCTTGCGGTATTTCAGGTCTTCGGGTTTCAACACTTCGCTTTTTGCCCGCCGCTCGCGGATCAGTTCGGCGCGCAGCACGCCGGGCAGAAGCCCGCTGGCAAGCGGCGGCGTCAGCAGGCTGCCGTCGGCAGCCTCGGCGAAGAGATTGGTTATCGTGCCTTCGCAGACCTCGCCGCGCTCATTGAGCAGCAGGACCTCGTCGGCCTCATCCTTGGAGAACTCGGCGCGCGCAGCCTCATAAGGGTCGCGGCGCGAGGTTTTGTGGCGGAAGAGGGCGTCTTCGGAATTCAGCCGGGTCTTGGCGATCCGGAGTTTCCAGATCTTTTCTTCAGGCTCTGCCTCGAAAGGCGTGGTCGTCACTTCCATCTTGCCACGAAAAGACATGACGAGGCGGACGCGCAGCGGATGGTCGGCCGCGACCTCACTTTTGAGCATGGCAAGCGGGTTCTGCGGCGCGCGAAAGCCGAGTGCATCAGCTGACCGGGTCAGGCGGCGCAGATGCTGGTCGATGCGAAGAAAACCTTCGCCCGGCTGCCAGCGCATGGTTTCAATCAGCGAGAAATCCATTCGTTCCCCACGGCAAAGCGCGCCTTCAACAGACATTCGTCATATTCGGCCTCCGCCTTCGAATCGAAGACGATGCCGCCGCCGACATTGAAGACGGCTCTGTTGTCATTGAAAAGGGTCAACGTGCGGATCGCAACGGAAAAACGCATCGGGCCGGCCGGATCGCAATAGCCGATCGCGCCGCAATAGGCATCGCGTGGTCTTGCCTCCAGTTCGTGCAGGATGCGCATCGCCCACATTTTCGGCGCGCCGGTGATCGAGCCGCAGGGAAAAAGGGCCGAAAGGATCTCCGGCAGACCGATGTCCGGCCGCAGCTTTGCCCTGATATGGCTGACCATCTGGTGCACGGTCGGGTAGGTCTCAATGGCAAACAGTTTGGGAACCGAAAGCGTGCCGACCTCGGAAATCACCGAGATGTCGTTGCGCAGCAGATCGACGATCATGCGGTTTTCGGCTTGTGTCTTTTCGTCCGCCAGCATGGCCGCGATGATGGCCTCGTCTTCTTCGGGCGTCGCTCCGCGCGCGGCCGTGCCCTTCATCGGATGCGTTTCGATATAACCGTCTTCATCGACGGCAAAGAAGAGTTCCGGGGACCGCGACAGGATGACCGGGCCGCCGAAGTCGATCAGGGCGCCGTAGTGAACGGGTTGGCGGGCGATCAGCGACCAGAAGGCCGCGCGCGCATCGCCCGACCAGGTTGCCGTGATCGGCATGGTCAGGTTGGCCTGATAGCAATCGCCCTTGCGCAGGTGCTGGTGCAGTCGCTCGAAGCGGTCGGTATAGGTCGGCAGGTCCCAGGCTGCGCGCAGATCATTCAACAGCGGGGCATTGGGAATGGCATGTGGCGCGAAGGCCAAAGGATGGTCGTTGGCCTGTGGCGCATCGAATATGCCAAAAGCAAGCAGTGGCGTTTCACGATTGTCCTCGATGAAGGGCCGGAGCTTATCCTCGAAGACAAAGCCGGCTTCGTAGGAGAGGAAACCCGCCAGCCACTTTCCGGCTCGCCGTGCCTTTTCCAGACGGGCAAGTGCCGGCAGAACCTCGTCTGCCCTCCGTGCGACGATCAGGTCGCGCGGTTCGGCAAAGACGAGGCTCTCGCCGCGCGGATCATCGCGGAAAAGCACGTAAGGGGCATGGTCACCCATGGGGCGTCGGCGTCTCCTGCTCAAGCTGCCGTATCAAGCGCTTCCAGCTCGTCGATCAGGCCCTCTATCATCGACAGACCCTTGGTCCAGAACGACGGATCGGTGGCGTCGAGGCCGAAGGGTGCCAGAAGCTCGGAATGATGCTTGGTGCCGCCGGCCTTCAATAGTTCGAAATATTTCTGCTGGAAGCCGTCCTCGGCATTCTGGTAGACGGCATAGAGTGAGTTCACCAGGCAGTCGCCGAAGGCATAGGCATAGACATAAAAGGGCGAGTGGATGAAGTGGGGGATATAGGCCCACCACGTCTCATAACCTTCCGAGATCTTGATCGCCGGGCCGAGGCTTTCTTCCTGGACCGAGAGCCAGAGTTCGCCGATCTTTTCTGCGGTCAGTTCGCCTTCCTTGCGGGCCGCATGGATCTTGCGCTCGAACTGGTAGAAGGCGATCTGGCGCACGACCGTGTTGATCATGTCCTCGACCTTCTGGGCGAGCATGGCCTTCCTCTCCCGCTTGTCGGTCGTCTTGTCGAGAAGGGCTCGGAAGGTCAGCATTTCGCCGAAGACGGAGGCGGTTTCGGCGAGGGTCAGCGGGGTTTGCGACATCATCGCACCCTGTTCGCCGGCGAGAACCTGGTGCACGCCATGGCCGAGCTCATGGGCGAGCGTCATCACGTCGCGCGGTTTGCCGAGATAGTTGAGCAGCACATAGGGGTGCGCAGAGGGAACCGTCGGATGGGCAAAGGCGCCCGGCGCCTTGCCGGGGCGGGCCGGGGCATCGATCCAGCCGCCGTCGAAGAAGCGGCTGGCGATCTCGGCCATTTCCGGCGCAAAGCCGCCATAGGCCGACAGCACCATCTCGCGGGCTTCATCCCAGGGAATGAGGCGGTCGGAGGTTTCCGGCAGCGGTGCGTTGCGGTCCCAGAAATTCATCTGGTCCATGCCGAGCCACTTGGCCTTCATGGTGTAGTAGCGATGGGACAGGCGCGGATAAGCTTCCTGCACTGCTGTCGCCAGCGCATCCACAACCTCGCGTTCGACACGGTTGGCAAGATGGCGCGAGTCGGCGATGTCGTCGAAGCCGCGCCAGCGGTCGGAGATTTCCTTGTCCTTGGCCAGCGTGTTGGTGACCAGGACGAAGACGCGGATATTGTCTTTGAAGGTCTTCGACAGGGCTTCGGCGGCCTTGGCGCGCCGGGCCGGATCGGCGTCCTGCAGCATGGTCAGGGTCGGTTCGAGAGGCATTTCCTGATCGTCGACCTTGAAACGCAGCGAGGCCAGCGTCTCGTCGAACAGACGGTTGAAGGCCGCAGCGCCCGTCTGCGACTTTTCAAGAAACAACTGTTCAATCCGGTCGTCGAGTTGGAACGGCTTGTCCTTGCGCAGGTCGACGATCCACGGCTTGAAATGGGCGAGCGCCGGATCGCGGCCGATGGCCGCATCAACGGCGTCGTCATCCAGGCGGTTGAGTTCGAGCGGGAAAAACAGCAAGCGGGCGGAAACATCCGTGAGCTTGGCCTGGATGTCGCCGAAGAACTTGCCGTTTGCCGGGTTGATCATGTCGGAATAGTAGGTGAGACCGGCATAGGAGCCGATGCGGCCGATCAGGTCTTCCAGCGCATCCAGTTCCTGCAGCGCGACGGCGACGCTTTCGGGACCGACTGTTTCGAGTGCGTTGGCCAGCTTGCCCTTCCATTTCACTTCAAAGGCCAGCGCATCGCTGGCGGCCTTTTCGACGGCGCCGAGAAATTCCGGGCCGGTCTGCGAGGGATAGAGATCTTCCAGTTTCCATGTGGGCAGATCACCAAGGGTCGAGGCCTGAACGGGGGACGCCGCTGCGGAGCCGGTGGCCGCAGTGCGCATGAGCGGGGTCACGGCGGGGCTTCGGTCGATCATCATGGTGGTATCCTTTCTCTCTCGGTCGCGTGGGAGATGTAGTCAGTCGGTGGCCGGACGGCAAGCACCAGAACTGATCCGAGTTGGCATCGAAAGGGTGTGCCTTGATGCGGTCTGCGCCTGTGGATTGTGCCAAATCAGGTTAGAGACGGTTAAAATGCGAGCATTTCTTCAAAGAACATGTTCAGTCCTTTCTGGCAGGCTCCCCGCTTGAAAAGACCCAGGAGCGCGAACGCGCCAGCATGGATCCGGGGAGTCACCGTTGACCGCACATATCCTAGTTATCGATGAGGATCCGACACAGCGTCGGACACTGAAGTTCGCGATCGAGGCGCAAGGGCATATTGCTCACATGGCCGAGACGCCGCATGCCGGGATTGAAATCCTGCGGCGCAATCGCGATGCGATCAATGTCGTGCTGGTGGATGCCTCCTCCTGCAATGGCTTGCCGGCAACACTTCTGTCAACGCTCTCCGACATCAATCCGACGATCCCGGCGGTCGTGTTGACCGCGGATGGAGCGACCGATACCGCGCTTTCCGCCGTCCGCGGCGGAGCTTTCGACTTCCTGGTCAAGCCGTTTGCGCCGGAGCGCCTGATGGGGGCCTTGCAGGCGGCCCTGAAGATCCATCACAGCAGCCTGCAGGGCAAGGCACCGCGCCGAGCGCGCAGCGGTGCGGTCAGTTTTTCCGATGTGGTGTCGGTCAGCGCGGCCATGTCGCGTGTTGTCGAGCTCGGCCGCCGGGCGGCGCAGTCTGCCATTCCGGTTATGCTCGAAGGCGAGGCGGGTGTCGGCAAGGAATTGATCGCGCGGGCCATTCATGCGGCAAGCGATCGCGCTTCCAGGCCTTTCGTCCTGATCAATTGCAACGCTGCCGCACCGAGCCAAATCGAGGAGGCACTGTTTGGCAGCGAGCGCGGCGTTGCGGCCGATGGTGAAGTCGCACCCGGTAAGATTTCCGATGCGGATGGCGGATCTCTTTTCATAGAGGAAATCAGCGAGTTGTCGGCACCGGCTCAAATCCGGCTGCTGGAACTCGTGCAGTCCGGTGAGCTAGACGGCGGCGCCTCGCGCAAATCGCGCAAGGTCAATGTCCGGTTGATCCTGTCGACCAATAAGGATCTGATCGAGGAGGTGAAAGCTGGCCGGTTCCGCGAGGATCTGTACTACCGCCTGAACGTCTTTCCGATCACGATTGCCGCGCTCAGGCGGCGTAAGGAGGACATTCCGCATCTGGTTCGGGCATTTGTCGAGCGCTTCTCGCTCGAGCAGCGGCTGGTCAAGACCTTGCAGATCGATTCATCGGCCATTGCACTGCTCACCGCGTTCGACTGGCCGGGAAATACCCGCCAGCTTGAAAACGCGATTTTCCGAGCTGTCGTGCTTGCCGAAAGTAGCGTCCTCGGCGAATCAGATTTTCCGCATATAGCGTCGCAGGTATCCACAACCCGCACCGCTGGACACAGTCATGACGTTCCAGCGGGTCTGAACGAGCCGACCACGATGGCGAGGGTGCAGGCGGCACTGGCGGAACGTACGGCCAGTTTTGCGGCACCACAGACAGCACCTCCTCCGGTCGCTACCGGTGGCCAGGGCAATGTTATCATCAGCACTGATGAAGCCGGGAACGTTCGGAAACTCGCTGAAATTGAAGAGGAATTGATCCGTTTCGCGTTGAAATTCTACCGTGGGCAGATGAGCCAAGTGGCACGCAAACTGGGTATCGGCCGATCGACGCTTTATCGCAAACTCAAGGATTACGGGATCGATCCGGACGATCCGCAAAAGCACGCGGCCTGATTCCGACTTTGTCCAGTGTTAACTCTGGGGTAAGCTTAATCGCTTACCACATGCTAAGCACTTGTTAGGCAAGCGTTCACTATATATGGATTGCTTGCGGATCTGTGGCAGATTTGCCATGCTAAGACCGCATTTGACATTCATTTGAGTTTGCCTGGGACGTAGTCTTTGGACGGGGATTGCATTGCATACATCGCAGGACATTAGCGCGCCTCATAAGCAAAACGGGCGCTTGGCCCGGATTGCTTGCGCGCATTTCGCGAAGAGGCTTTTGCTGCCGCTGTTCGCGATGTTTTTTATCAGTGCGTTTTTGCTTGTTGGTACGGCCAGGACGGCTTCGGCCGAAACCCGGACGCTGAACATCGAATTCGTCCACACGGGCGAAAAAGCGTCGATCACGTTCAAGCGCAATGGCCGCTACGACCCGAAGGGTCTGAAGCAACTCAATTACATTCTCCGCGACTGGCGTCGCAACGAGCCGACCAAGATGGATCCGCGCCTGTTCGATCTGGTGTGGGAAGTCTACAAGCGCTCCGGCGGCAAGGGTTATATCAAGGCCGTATCCGGCTATCGTTCGCCGCAGACCAACGCCATGCTGAGGTCCCGCTCGAAAGGCGTGGCCAAGGAAAGCCAGCACATGCGCGGCACGGCGATGGACTTCTACATTCCGGGCGTTTCGCTGAAGACGATTCGCGAGAACGGCGTGAAGCTGCAGGCCGGTGGCGTCGGTTACTATCCGAATTCCGGTTCGCCGTTTGTCCATCTGGATGTCGGCGGCGTGCGCGCTTGGCCGCGGATGAACCGCCAGGATCTCGTTCGCTTGTTCCCCGACGGCAAGACGGTTCACCTTCCTTCGGACGGCAAGCCGCTGCCGGGCTACCAGCAGGCAATGGCTGAGTACAAGAAGCGTCTGGCCTCCGGCAATACGATCCTGATGGCGGAAGCTAAGAGCCCGTCGCGTTCGAAGAACCTGCTTGCCATGCTGTTTGGCGGTGGTGACGAGGACGAGGAAGAAGATGTCAGCGTGCCGTCCGAGCGTCCCGCCGTCGCCGCGCAGCCGCAGCGCGAGGAACCGGCGCCAGCCGTCGTGACCGCCGCCGAACCGGTTATGGTCGCCAGCGCCCTGCCGGGCGTCGAGCAGCCGTCGCTTGCGGCGCTGCCTGTGCCGCAGGCCCGGCCTTCGCTGAAGCAGGCGGATGCAAGTCTTGCCGTTGCCCTTTATCAGCCGCCTCGCAATGCGGCCGAGGATGCCCTCAGCCAGGTCGCCAGCGGCGTACCGGTTCCGGTTGAGGCACCGGCCAGTGAATTCGCTGATCTGCAGGCGGTCAACATCCCGATCCCGACACTGCTCGGACCGCGCGGCATGCCTGGCAATGCGGAACAGGGTGCTGCCGCGAATGTGATGACGGCATCGATCGATCCGGCAATGACCGAGGGTGCAGTGCTGGCTGACGGCATGACGGTCCCAGTCCCGTCTGTGCGCCCATCGGTTGCCGAAGCGCTGCTCGCGAATGCCGATTCGGAAATCGAAGCGGAAGTCGATGAAGTCGAGCAGGCGATCCTGTCTCCTGAAGCGGCCGAGGCGCTCGAGAAGGGCAATGCTCAGCCCGAGATGGCCGCAGCCCCGGTTCCGGCAGCTTATCCGAAGGACATGACCGCGGTGGCCAAGGTCGAGGATGCGCCCGCTGCGCAGCCGCAGCAGCCGGCACGTTATATCGAGGTTGCCTCGATCGACCGCGAAGAAGAAGCCGAACCCGAGACGCAGTTTGGCGACATGTTCGATACGCCGGTCGGCCAGGCCGATGGTGTCGAGGCCGGCCTGCCGACCAAGGGTGGCCGTCCGAGCGAGCTTGAGGCCGAACAGGCGCGCATGGCGATGACCGGCGGTGCAAAGCTGACCAAGAGCATGATCACGCAATGGGCACTGAGCAAGGACACGTTCGCGACTGTCAGCAAGCCGGTCAAGGCACCCCGCATCGTTGCCCGCTCGCTGAGCGCACCGGGCACCGCCATTCCGGTCGGCTTCAAGCAGGGTGCGACCTCGGTCGATCCAAGCCGCTTCGGCCAGCCCAAGTCTTAGCGACATCGCAAATCCCAGACACACAAAACCCGCCACTCCGGCGGGTTTTTCGTTTGTAGCCGGGAAGGTCGCAGCGCAGCCTTGCCCGGGCATAAGACCTTCCCAGATCTGCGCCCACCTTCGATGCGGCCTAGCACGGCAACAAAAAACCCGCCACGAGGGCGGGTTTCTGATGTCGGCTGAAAGCGCTTATTCGGCTTCCGGCGGATTTTCGATCATGCCGAGTGCATGCAGGTAGGTATCGAGGATCAGATCCTCTTCCATGCGCTCCTGGTCGTCCTTCTTGCGAAGGGCGATGACCTTCTTGAGGATCTTGGTGTCGAAGCCCATGGATTTGGCTTCGCCATAGACGTCCTTGATGTCGTCGGCGATGGTCTTCTTTTCTTCTTCGAGACGCTCGATGCGCTCAACAAAGGCGCGGAGCTGGTCGCGGGCGACGCCGTGGGCAGCATCAGACATGGGCAATCTCCTTGGTAGGGGGGAATTTTATCGGTGGCGATGAACTGCCGTGAACGAGGCCCCGCGTCAAGTCCCAAAGACGCGGAGGTGATCACTCCTTCGGCCGGTTCTGCTCGAAGGCGGCTTTCTTTTTGTCATCGGCTTCCTGCTGATGCTGCGCCTTCCACTCGTCATAGGGCATGCCATAGACGATCTCGCGGGACTCGTCCCGCGTCAGGGCTGTGCCTGCTTCCTTGGCGGCATCCAGGTACCAGTTCGATAGGCAGTTGCGACAAAAGCCGGCGAGGTTCATCAGGTCGATGTTTTGCACATCGGGCCGATCACGCAGATGGGCGACGAGACGGCGAAAGGCGGCCGCTTCGAACTCGAGCTGCTGTTGTTGGCTGAGCTTTGTCATGATGCACACTCCTCATGGGGTGTTTCGGATATGGGGTCTGCCGACATCGTCGGGTAGGGGCCAGTCCGCGAGGCGTGGACCTGATAGCGATGAAGGGCAGGGTCGGCATTCATCTGGCCAAAGATCGGTGCCAGACGATCGACCCATGCACGGACGCCATCCTCGTGGCCGATCAGATCCTGGCGCACTTCCAGCAGGGCATGAGGTATGCCGCGGGTCATGCAATGACGATACATCGTGTCGCCCTTGAGTGCGCCGTCATAAGGCTCGTTGTCGCCAACCAGGATATCGCCCGGTTCACTCAGCAAGTCGATCAGCGGGCGGATTGCACGATGGTCGGTGTCCCACAACACGGCCGCATGCCAGGGACGGGCCACGCCCTTCCAGGCTGGGGTGTAGGAATGCAGCGACAGGACGAGGGGCGCCTTGCCGGAGGCTGTCGCAACCCTTTCGATCGTGTCTTCGACAGCCCGATGATAGGGCCGGTGAAACGTCTCGATGCGGTGCTGCCATTCTTCGGTTGCAATCGGGTGATTGCCGGGGATGATCGCGCCATCGGAGATGCGCATGATGATGGTCGGGTCGTCTTCGCCGCGATTCGGGTCGATCAGCAGACGGGAGTAACGGGACATGACCGCCGGTACATCGAGGCGGGCGGCAAGCGCTCGGGTCAGCGCCTCGATGCCGATATCAAAGGCAATATGCCGCTCGAATGCCGAATCCGGCAGGCCGAGGCGGTCGTAACGGGGCGGAAGATTGTTGGTCGCATGATCGGCGAGCAGGATCAAGCCGTTGTCATATCGGCCGTCTACAATCTCGAAGGGCGGGAATTCATTCATCAGTTCGAAGCCATCTCATGCTAGATGGGTTTGATCGCATGGGGGAATAGGGAGCGCAAGCTTTCACCTCGGTCACGTTTGTGCCAAGATCGAACATGATGGTTCCAACCCTGACCCGAGGTGGGAATTATAATCGATTAGAGTTGCGTTGACATTCTTGGGTCATCATCGCAAGAAGGCATCCAATGCGCATTTATGGAGTTCCGGCGGCAATCGTGCAGAAGCAACATCGACAGACTTGCGACCGCGCTGCCGCGCGTTTTTTAAAGCCCCTTCTTCTCGTAGGAGCCTTGCTCGCGCCATTCATGGCGGCAAGTGCTGCCCATGCCGAATTCAGGGTCTGCAATGGGACACAGAATTTGGTCGGCGTTTCCGTCGGATATCGAGCCGAGGAAGGCTGGATTACCGAAGGCTGGTGGCAGGTGCCGGCTGGCACATGCGCCACGTTGATCGAAGGCGAACTGCAGTCGCGCTATTATTATCTCTATGCTGAAGACGCGGCCCGCGGCGGACGATGGGCCGGTGACATCAATATGTGTGTCGCCGAGAACGAGTTCAAGATCGTGGGCGTGAACGACTGCTTTGCGCGCGGCTATCAGCAGATGGGATTCAAAGAATATGACACCGGCCGGCAGGGCAGCTGGATGGTCCAGCTCTCCGATACGTCGGGCACGCAAGAAAGCCAGAACTGATGAAGCGCAACCGCAAAGTAAAGATCCTTGCAACGCTCGGACCAGCCTCTTCCGACGAGGCGATGATCCGGAAACTTCATGAAGCCGGTGCAGATCTTTTCCGTATCAACATGAGCCATTCGAGCCATGAGATGCTGCGGACGCTGATCCAGCGCATTCGCAGCGTCGAAGCCGCCTGCGGCCGTCCGATCGGCATTCTTGCCGACCTTCAGGGGCCGAAGCTGCGCGTGGGCAAATTTGCCGAGACCACGGTCGAGTTGAAGCCTGGGCAGACCTTCACGCTTGACAGCAACGAAGCGCCTGGCGACGCGACCCGCGTCTACCTGCCGCATCCGGAAATCATGGAATCGGTCAATGTCGGCGACCGCCTGCTGATCGATGACGGCAAGCTGCACCTCAAGGCTGTCAAGTGCGACGGCAAGACCATCGTCACCGAAGTCGTGTCCGGCACGAAGATTTCCGACCGCAAGGGTGTCAGCCTGCCTGATACCATCCTGGCAACCGGCGTTCTGACCGACAAGGACCGGGCCGACCTGGATGCCGTTCTGGCGACCAATGATGTCGACTGGGTTGCGCTGTCGTTCATCCAGCGTCCGGAAGATCTGGCCGAAGTGCGCAAGATCGCCAAGGGCCGCGTCGGTCTGATGTCGAAGATCGAAAAGCCGCAGGCGATCGAGCGTATCGACGAAATCATCGAGTTGTCCGACGCGTTGATGGTCGCCCGTGGCGACCTGGGCGTAGAAATGCCACTGGAGCGTGTTCCGGGCATCCAGAAGCAGCTGATCCGCGCCTGCCGCCGTGAAGGCAAGCCGGTGGTCGTGGCCACCCAGATGCTCGAATCGATGATCACAGCACCGGTCCCGACCCGCGCTGAAGTTTCCGACGTTGCGACCGCCGTGTTCGAAGGTGCAGACGCCATCATGCTGTCGGCCGAATCGGCTTCCGGCCAGTATCCGGTCGAAGCCGTCGCGACCATGGCGTCGATCGCCCACACGGTCGAGCGCGAACCGCACTATCCGGGCATCATCTACGCCCAGCGTGCCCAGCCGGAAGCAACCGGCGCCGATGCGATTTCGCTGGCTGCCCGCCAGATCGCCGAGACGCTGAAGCTGACGGCCATCGTCTGTTACACATCGTCGGGTAATACCGGCCTGCGCGCCTCGCGCGAGCGTCCGGAAGTGCCGATCATCGCGCTGTCGCCGGTCATTCAGACGGCACGCCGCCTGTCGGTGGTCTGGGGCCTGCACTGCGTCGTGGCAAAGGAGCCTTCGGATCTCGACGACATGGTCAATGGCGCCTGCCGCATCGTGGTCGAGGAAGGTTTCGGCAAGCCGGCAGACCGCATCATCATCTCGGCCGGTGTGCCGCTCGGAACGCCGGGCGCAACCAACATGCTGCGCATCGCCTATATCGGCGCTGACGGCCAGTCGGGCATCTGATCGATTCCGACTGCCAAGACTTGGAAAAGCCGCCCTCGGGCGGCTTTTTTCGTGCCCGGATTTAAAGTTTTCCTGGCCAGCTTGCGCTTCGCTTAACGGGATGGAGGTTGTCGGTCTTCTTGGCCGGCAAGAACTGCAGGGCTTGCCCCGTTTGTCGCCCGGGCCTCGGATGTGTGGCTGTGCCCGTCCAGACGGGAGGCTGCAAGCATCGGCTCCAGGGCACGTGCCATGGCCTGCAGGTCGTGCGGCCGGCCGGCGAGCTTTCCGATTGCGGCGATCACCAGATCGGTTGCGACATAGTCCGGCTTGTGACCGAGCCCCTTGATCCAGACAAGTTCCGATCCGGCGATGTCGCGGGCAAGGCCGCGCGAATGGATCTCCTCCAGCACGATCTCGTCGCTGTCGCCGGTGATCACCACTGTCGGCTTGTCGATCGCGCTGTAGCGCGGCGCAAAGCGGGTCACGTAGCCGAGCAGGTTGGCGACATCCGTGGCATTGGCGCGGAAGGTGGATGGCCTCAGCACTAGGGCAGGGCCGGTGTCCTCTGCATAGGTCCGCGAGCGCGCATTCGGCGCAAAGACATGGCTGGTTGCTGCGTCGAGCCTTGCCATGCCGGCATGCAGCGCCAGTGTGTGGCAAAAGATCGGACCAATGATCGGTGTCGAGGCGAGATGGTAGTACCAGTCGACGCCGCCAGGCCAGGGATGGGTTGCCGCCGCGAGGAATAGCAGGCCGGCAGTCTTGTCGGGAAACAGCACGCCGAAGCTTGCCGTGATCGCGCCGCCGAAGGAATGGCCGACGATGATCGCCCGGTCGATGCCTTTCAGCTCCATCAGTCTGGCAATGGCACGCGCCTGCCCGTCGGGAAAGTCGTTTTCCGGGCCGCCACGCTCGGAATAGCCATGGCCGGGCCGGTCTACGAACAACATCTCGGCCTGCCCCTGCAGCGGCGCCAGGAAGGCGCCGGCCTGGTCACGCAGGTTGCCGCTTGCGCCGTGGATGAAGACGATCGGCGGCAGGTCGGCATTCGGGCCTGCTGGCACATGCAGCGCGTTGAGCCGGTAGCCGCCGACATCGGTCAACGTGCCGGTGTTCGGGTAGGCCGCTTCGATCATCCTGGTGCGGACATAGGTCACTGCAGCCAGAACAAGCAGCAGTGCGGCCAGAAAGATGACGATGGCCAGCACGATCAGGCCCGGTCTAAGGGGAATTGGCAAGGAGATGGCAGCTTTCCAAATGGCAGGGAAGGTCTCAGAAAGATCGGGCGCTGGCGCCTGCAGTCAAGCCCTGCCGATGGCAGGGCATCAGGTCCGGGTTCCGGCAAGCTCTTCGGAAATCGTGATGACGAACTCCTGCGCCTCGCGGTCGGCCGGATAGATCTCGACATAACGTTCCCAGGCCTTCAGCGCTGCCTCCTGGCTGCCGCGCTCGGAGAGGATGGCGGCAAGGCCCGCGAGTGCCCCGAAGTGGCGTGGTTCGAGCTCCAGCACCTTGTTGATGTCCGAGACGGATTTCTTGTAGTTGCCCATGGTGTAGTGGAGCGTGGCACGCTGGTTCCACGCGCCGACAAACTCCGGATTCAAGGCAATTGCCTGGTCGAGAAAATCGAGGGCGGCGGCGGTCCGCTTTTCGTCGGTCGCCTTCTTCGCCCATTCGAGCAGCAGGTCGGCGGTCGGGCTTTGCGACGTGTTCCACTTGGCCATGACGGAATTGGCCAGCTGCCGGGCGATCTGCGGGCTGCGTTCACGCTTGAGTGCGGCAAGCATGCCGTCGAGATCGCGTGGTCTTTCCGCGGTCTTGACCGGAGCCTGTTCGACCGGCGTCTGCTCGACCGAAGGCTGTTCCGATGGTCTTGTCCCCGGAAACGGTTGATCAGGCACCTGAGCGACCGCAATCCCTGTGATGAGCAGGCTCGGGAGCAGGGCGGAGAGCGTCAGGGCGGTCGAGGTGAGTCGCAACGAAAGAAGGCGCATACCGGGACGATAATCCCTCTGCGCCTTCTTTCAAACTCAAATTTACGAAATCAACACGCCGTCTGTACGGCGGGGTATTCCCGCAGGCATGGCGCGCCACGAAGGCTGCGCCGAAACCTCAGCCCTGACGAGCCTTGAAGCGCGGGTTCATCTTGTTGATGATGTAAACACGACCCTTGCGGCGAACCAGACGGTTGTCGCGGTGACGGGCCTTAAGCGCTTTCAGCGAGTTCTTGATCTTCATTTTCCTGGTCCACAACAATTGTCGGGGAATGGTTTATTCGCCCGCTGCCAAAAACAATCAAAAGAGCGCCGCCCGGGCGCATCCCTGAAGAGTTGGCCGCAATTACCGCGACCAGCCCGGTCATGTCAACCTTCAATGCCCGATTTGCGGGCAAGAAGCAGCGAATATTCCCGGAAATTCAGGCTTTAATCGACATTATTTCTGTCACATGCCCCATCTTGCGACCGGGCCGGGCTTCGGTTTTTCCGTAGAGGTGCACAAGGACATTGCTGCGGCCGAGCCATGCCGGCACGGAATCAATGTCGTCACCGATCAGATTCGTCATCACGCAGTCGGAATGGCGCGACGGGTCGCCGAGCGGCAAGCCGGCCACAGCGCGGATGTGCTGCTCGAACTGCGAGACAATGCAGGCAGCCTCTGTCCAGTGGCCGGAATTGTGCACGCGCGGTGCGATCTCGTTGGCGATCAGGCCGCCATCGGTGAGCACGAAGAATTCCATCCCGACCACGCCGACATAGTTGAGGCCGTTGAGCAGCCTGGTCGCAGCCTCACGCGCAGCAATCGCTGTTTCCGCCGGGATTGCGGCCGGAAGCGTCGATGTGTGCAGGATGCCGTTGCGGTGGACATTTTCGGCCGGGTCATAGGCCTGCACCTCGCCATCGGCACCACGGGCGGCGATGATCGACACTTCGCGAACGAAAGGCACGAAGCTTTCAAGGATCAGCGGAACGGAACCGAGGGCCGCATAGCCGCCTTCGGCCGTGTCACCCTTGCGGTAAACCTTCTGACCTTTGCCGTCGTAGCCGAAGCGGCGGGTCTTCAAGACGCCTTCGCCGCCGAAATCGGCCAATGCCGCTTCGAGGTCGCTCTGGCTGTCTATGGCGTGAAAGCGTGCCGTCTCGATGCCCGAGGCATTGAGAAAGCGTTTTTCGGTGACGCGGTCCTGGGCAACTTCCAGCGCCTTTGCCGGCGGGTAGACCGGAACGCTTGCAGCCAGCCGTTCGACTGCCGTGACCGGCACGTTTTCGAATTCGTAGGTGACGACGTCGCACAGCTTTGCCAGTTCTGCCAGCGCTTGCGGATCGTCATAGGCGGCGGTGATCTGGGCGTTGGCCACCTGTGCCGCCGGGCTGTCTGCCTGCGGCTCGAGGATGATAGTACGGTAGTTGAGCCGCGCCGCGGCCATGGCGAGCATGCGGCCGAGCTGGCCGCCGCCGATGATGCCGATGGTGCGAATGGTCATGGAGTTTCGTCCATCGGATAGTCGGCGACAGATCCGGCCTGGCGCTCGATCCAGTCGTCGAGCCGTTCGGTCAGGTCTTCGTCGTGCAGGGCAAGAACGCGGGCCGCAAGCAGGGCGGCGTTGACGGCGCCGGCGCGGCCGATGGCCAGCGTGCCGACGGGAATGCCGGCCGGCATCTGGACGATCGAATAAAGACTGTCGAGGCCGGACATGGTCTTGGACTGCACGGGCACGCCGAAAACAGGCAGGGGCGACAGCGAAGCGACCATTCCGGGCAGGTGGGCTGCGCCGCCGGCACCGGCGATGATGATCTTGAAACCTTCGTCGCGCGCGCCTTTGGCAAACGCATACATGCGATCGGGTGTGCGGTGGGCAGACACGATGCGGGCTTCATAATTGACGCCGAGCGCGTCCAGCGTGTCCGCAGCGTTTTTCATCGTCTCCCAGTCGGACTGGCTTCCCATGATGATGGCGACGGGTGGGCACTCAGCTGTCATCGGATTTCCTTTGTGCGGTCAGGCGATGATGTCCGGAATGATCTGATCCTCGATCGAGGTGATCTTGTCCTTGATGGACAATTTCTTCTTTTTCATTCGCTGAATTCTCAGGGCATCGCAACCGGTCGAGATCATCGCATTGATGGCGACGTCATAGTCCTCGTGCTCCTGGCGAAGCCGTGCCAGTGCGAGCCTGACGTCCGCCTGCTCTTGATCGGCCATTGTTTGTTCCCCATTGCCGCCTCGTGCACTTTCTTAAGGATGCACGGTAGATTCGCGCAAGCTCCTATCACCAAATACCGGTAACGGGAAGTTATCCTTGTCTGCGTTTTTGCCGCAATGAAATGGGTTCTTTGCCTTCGACAAACCGCATTCTTCGTGTCACATTACGTTCGTAAAGCCTGAAACTCCAGTGGAGAGAGCTGGAAGTAGGCCAATAAGGAAGGACGCATCAAATGACCATGCAGGCTCATCTTGAATCGCTGGAAAAGAAGCACGGTGCTTTGGAGGAAAGACTCCATACCGCTCTTGCATCCCCCTCCGTCAACGATGAACATATCGCCGAATTGAAGCGTCTTAAGCTGCGTCTTAAGGATGAAATGGAACGCCTGAAGGCTTCCACACGACATTGACAGGATGTGGCTGCGCCGGCTCCGGATGATCCGGGGCCGATGTACTGAGTGAAGCAGCCACCATTTTTCGGCCCCGGAGTTCACGACTTCGGGGCTTTTATTTTGTCTCCATTTTGCGGTGAGCAAGGCTCTGCGGTGAACAAGGACGGTTCAGGACCAGAACTGATCGAGCCAGAGGTTCATCCGGTCAAAACCCGGACGGTTCACGCAGTAGATGCGGCGCGTGCCTTCCGCCTTCACGTCGACCAGGCCGCAATCCAGCAGGGCCTTCAAATGCTGCGAGACGGCCGGGCGGCTGATCGGCAGCGTCTTGGCAAGGTCATTCACGGTCTTCGGCGATCGACGCAGATCCTCCAGGATGTGACGCCTGTTCGGGTCTGCGATAGCCGTGAAAGGATCCGCGTTTGTCATGGCGAAAGGTTATGTCAAAGGCGAATGCGCGGCAAGCGCGAATGTGCGGTGCAGCAGGGCTTTCGGGTGCCTGACACAGGCCGGCGCCGGAATGCTGGCGTGGAGCGGCTTTCTTCCGTGATGAACAGGCTCGCCGCTACATCAATGAGTGGAAATTCCGTGCAATGATCCTGCCTTTCGCCGTAGCGCCTGATGGAGCGCACGATGCTAGTGCTCGCGGCGTCTTTCGGCAGCCGACAGGGAGATGGCGGGCGAGGTACCAAGCATAGAAGTTCGAGTCCATGCGCATTGTCCGGTTGATCCTTGAGGGAGAGCGGTCTATCGGATTTCATGAGATACAACGAGGGTGTGTTCCGCAGGTTGCGGAAACACCCGGAAACGGAATCATCGATGACCAAGAAGAAACAAGATCGCTGCCGCCTCGTGCTGATCGTCCCTGATATGGCGGATGCCGCAGAACAGGCGCGCGTTCTCGGCGATGCGTTGCGCGGTGGCGACGTCGCGTCCGTGATCATTCCGCAATACGGACTGGACGACGCGACATTCCAGAAACATGCCGAACTGCTGGTTCCGGTGATCCAGGAGGCGGGTGCCGCGGCGCTGATCGTCGATAACAGCCGGGTTGCCGGCCGGGTGAAGGCCGACGGCCTGCATATCAGCGGCAATTCGGCAGCCCTGGCCGAGGCAGTCGGGAACCATACGCCGAAAATGATTGTCGGTGGTGGCAACGCCATGGACCGCCATCACGCACTCGAAATGGGCGAGGCACAGCCGGACTACATTTTCTTCGGCAGGCTGGATGGAGACATCAAGCCGGAAGCGCATTCGAAGAACATCGCTCTTGGTGAGTGGTGGTCGGCAATGATTGCCATTCCGTGCATTGTCATGGGCGGCATCGATCCTTCCTCGGCCGTTGTCGTGGCCGAGAGCGGCTCCGAGTTCGTGGCACTTGGCAAGGCGGTATTCGATGATCCGGCGACGGCTGCGACGATTGTTTCCCAGGTGAATGCCGAACTGGACGAAAAAGCGCCACGGTTTGAAGATTGAACCGCTCCATGCGCCAATCCTTGTCCCTCCATCGTCTGATTCTCGCCGCTTTCACAGGGCTCGCGCTCGCGACGGCGCCTGCCGCGCATGCGCAGGATGCAGAGGATGGCATGGAGATTGGCGATGCGCCGGCAATCAGGCCTGCCGAGCCCGAAGACGCCGGAAAGATTGATCGCGGCCAGCGGCCAAGCAGCAGCGCAGGTGATGCGACGACGCTGGACCGTGCCGACCGTGATGCCGCGCCGCCGGAAACGAAATCCGGTCGCGATCAAGGCAAGTCCGGCAAGGGCGGTCGCGAAGAGGAATTGCAGGGGATCAACATCTATCTGCGCATGGGGACGCCGCTGCCCGATCCGCCGAAAGAAAAGGAATTCTCCGGGGAACCGGACGAGGCTTATGGCGCCTTCCAGCGCGGCCTGTTTCTGACGGCGGTCGACAAGGCACTGCCGCGTGCGCAACTCGGTGATCCGGCGGCGCAGACATTGCTGGCGGAGATCATGTCGCGCGGGCTTGGCGTCAAGCGCGACCTGAAAGGTGCGAGCTTCTGGTATGGCCAGGCGGCACAGGGCGGCGAACCCTCGGCAATGTTCAAATATGCTCTTCTTCTGATGGAAGGCAAATACGTCGCGCGCGACAAGGCGAAGGCCGACGAATACATGCGCAATGCCGCCGATGCAGGCAATGGTTCGGCGCAGTTCAATTGGGCGCAGATCCTGGTGTCGGACAATCCGGGCGTCCGGGGTCTGACCATGGCCATGCCCTATTACGAAAAGGCGTCGGAGCAAGGTATTGCCGATGCGCAATATGCGCTGGCCCAGGTCTACACGGCCTTGAAGGATGTGCCTTCAGAGAAGAAGGCCAAGGCCCGCGACTGGCTTGAGCGGGCGGCAAAGGCCGGCTTCGATACGGCCCAGCTCGATATCGGCATCTGGCTGGTCAATGGCATCAATGGCCCGCGCGACTATGATGAGGGCTTCCGCTGGCTGAGCATTGCCGCCAAGCGCGGCAATGTGGTGGCGCAGAACCGCTTGTCGCATCTCTATATCAATGCGCTGGGCACACGGCCCGACCCGGTAGAAGCTGCCAAATGGTATGTGCTGTCGCGTCGTGCCGGCCTGACAGATCCAACCCTTGAGGACTTCTATCTGGGTCTGAACGAGGAACAGCAGAAGCAGGCGATCGACGGGGCCAATCGTTTCCGTCGGAGCTGACAAGGTTCGTTTGGGAAGACGACCGCTTGGGGGAGCGGTGGCATGGACATCTTCGATCTTTTCCAGCGTCTGGGTCTTGCGATCGCCATCGGTGCTGCCGTCGGCGTCGAGCGTCACTGGCGCGAGCGTGACGAGCCGGAGGGTGGACGAACAGCCGGGATCCGGACGTTTACCCTGATCGGGATGACGGGAGGCCTGGCCGGGCTGATCGAGCGGGCGGTTTCGGGGACGCAATACCCGGGGCTGGTCGTGACCGGTTTCCTGCTCTGCGTCACCGCGATCATCCTGCGTTTTGGCCTGATGGAGGCGCAGGCGCAGAAATCCTTCAGCGCCACGACCGTGATTGCCGCCGTCGCGACATTCGGCCTGGGAACGCTCTCGGTCATCGGCGACATGGTCTTGGCGTCTGCCGGCGGTGCGGCGATGGTTGCGGTTCTGGCGAGCCGCGAGTTTCTGCACGGGGCGATCCGGCGACTGAAATGGGAGGAATTGCGCTCGGCGGTCATTCTTCTGGCCATGACATTCGTGCTGCTGCCGCTGATCCCGGCCGAGCCCGTGGGGCCTTTCGGCGGAGTGTCGCCGCGCAATCTGGTGGTGCTGGTGATCGCGCTCGCGTCAATCTCCTATGTCGGCTACGTGGCGGTCCGCATGCTCGGCCAGGGGCAGGGCGACCTGGCGGCCGGCGCCGTCGGCGGTCTCGTTTCATCAACAGGCACGACGCTTGCGCTTGCGCGGCGAAGTATTGATGCAGCCTCGTCAGCAGGGCTTGCCGCCGGAGCGCTGGTTGCCGGTGCCGTTTCGCTGGTGCGCACTGTGTTTCTGATGCTTGCGCTTTCGCCCTTGCTGGGATGGTCCGTGTTGCCGGGGCTTTTGGCTGCCGCGCTGGTGATGGTCACTGCGGCGCTGTTTTTCGTCCGCTGGCGTGAGCCCGCCGGCAAGGGAGACCTGCCGGCCAACCCGTTCGAAATCGGCTCTGTCATCCGCATGGCGCTGCTGATCACTGCTGTCGCTTTTCTGGCGCGGGCGGCAAGCCAGGTCTTCGGCGATGGCGGGCTTTATCTCGTCTCTGTGCTTTCGGCCTTTGCCGATGTCGATGCGGCGACAGTGACGATTGCCGGCATGGCGGATCGGCTCAGCCCGGACGTCGCGGTCGAGGCGGTCGGCCTTGCCGTGGTTGCGAACATCGCGGCGAAGGCGCTCTACGCCGCGGGCACTGGCAGCCGGAGCTTCGCCGCCAAAGTGGCTGTCGGTTCGCTGCTTGCCGTGTGTGCTGGCCTGGTGGTCCATTGGGCGGTCCACTGGGCGGTGCATTGGGATGCGGGGCTGATGTGAGCCTCGTGCATGGCCGGATGGCGGGTTGCCCCTTGAAATCCGGCAATTTTTGTGGTCTTGAACCGCGCAACCGCTGCCGCGCGCAAGCGCCGCTCTCGTCGCTTCCTTAAGGCGACCACTGAATTTCAAGGATTGTCACCGAATGGCCCGTTCAGCTCTTCTCAACGTCATGGTTCAGTCCGCCATCAAGGCGGGCAAGTCGCTGGCGCGCGACTTCGGCGAAGTGCAGAACCTGCAGGTCTCCGTCAAGGGCCCGGGCGACTTCGTTTCGCAGGCCGATTTCCGGGCCGAAAAGATCGTGCGCGAGGAGCTTTTGAAGGCGCGTCCGACCTATGGATTCCTCGGCGAGGAAAGCGAAGAGATCAAGGGCACCGATGGCGCGCATCGTTGGATCGTCGATCCGCTTGATGGCACGACCAACTTCCTGCACGGCATTCCGCAGTTTGCCGTCTCGATCGCGCTGGAGCGCAATGGTGAGATCGTCGCCGGCGTGATTTTCAACCCGGCGACGGACGAGCTCTACACGACCGAAAAGGGCGGCGGCGCCTTCCTCAACGATCGCCGCATCCGCGTCGGCGCCCGCAAGGTGCTGTCGGATTGCGTCATCGGCTGCGGCGTGCCGCATCTCGGTCGTGGCCAGCACGGCAAGTTCCTCGTCGAATTGCGCCATGTCATGGGCGAAGTCTCCGGCGTGCGGCGCATGGGCGCGGCTGCGCTCGATCTCGCCTATGTCGCTGCTGGTCGCCTGGATGGGTTCTGGGAAACCGGTCTCAACATCTGGGATGTTGCTGCCGGTGTGCTGCTGATCCGCGAAGCCGGCGGTTTCGTCTCGGACATGAAGGGTACACAGGACATGTTCGAGACCGGTGCCGTGATCGCCGGCAACGAGTATATTCGCAAAGCCTTGGAAGAAGTGATTAATCGTCCCGTACCGAAGGCGTAAGAGCTTTCAAAACGGGGCTGTATGACGCGGCTTTCCGGCTTCAATTCGTCTCATTTTTCTACTAGCCTTCGGGACTGAGATTCCCCGGAGGTTGAGTACACATGGCGAAAGTGAAGCTGGCGGACCTGGAAGTGGGCGAAACCCGAGCAGGGGAATACGGCCAGAAGCTCTCCAGCCCGATGCCTTTCTTCACCACAATGGTCATCTTCCTGATCATCGTCGGTTTCATCGCGGCCATCCTGTATCGACAGGCCCACGCGGCCTTCATCACCAACCCGGGGCTGAACGGCCTCATTCTGGGTGTTCTGGCGGTCGGCATCATCCTGGTGTTCAACCACGTGCTGGCACTTCGCCCGGAAGTGCGCTGGTTCAATTCTTTCCGTGCCGCAGGCAATGATTTCGACCGCGTCGGTCGTGACCCGCGTCTGCTTGCGCCGATGAAATCGCTGATCGGCGGTCGTCGCTCGATGGCGATTTCCAGCACCGCGCTCCGGTCCATTCTCGATTCGATCGGCACGCGCCTGGATGAATCACGCGACACGACACGCTATCTCGTCGGCCTGCTGGTCTTTCTCGGCCTGCTCGGCACCTTCTGGGGTCTGCTGGGCACGATCGCGTCGATCAACGACGTCATCCAGTCGCTTGATCCGTCGTCCGGCGACAGCAATGACGTATTGACCGCGCTGAAGAGCGGTCTGACCGCGCCGCTGGCCGGCATGGGCACGGCGTTTTCGTCCTCGCTGCTCGGCCTGTCCGGCTCACTGGTCCTCGGCTTTCTCGATCTTCAGGCGGGCCGCGCGCAGAACCGCTTTTATACGGAACTGGAAAACTGGCTGTCTTCCGTGACGGACCTCGATTCCGAACTGGCGGTCGTTTCCGACGGCAGCGGCGCGGTCGCCAGCGAAGATGTGAAGCTGCTGCTTGTCGAGGTTGCGCGGCTTGCCAATCGCGACGGCGGCGACACGAGCAACAGCGAACGGTCCGTTGCTGCGATTGCCGGACTGGCAGAGGGCATCCAGGGGCTGGTGAAGAACATGCGCAACGAACAGCAGATGCTGCGCGACTGGATCGAGGCGCAGCAGGAGGACGCCCGCGCGATGCGCAAGACGCTCGACCGGCTGAACGACAAGATCGGTGGGACGAAGTAAATGGCGCTCGGCCGCAACCGGCGCCGGGAGCGCTCCGTCGATTACTGGCCGGGCTTCGTCGATGCCCTGTCGACGCTGCTTCTGGCGATCATGTTCCTGCTCACGGTCTTCGTCCTTGCGCAGTTCATCCTGAGCCGGGAGATTTCCGGCAAGGACGAGGTGCTGAACAGGCTGAACAGTCAGATTGCCGAACTCACCCAGTTGCTGGCACTCGAAAAGAGCGGCAAGCAGGATCTCGAAGACACGCTTGCCAGCCTGCAGTCGTCGCTCGCATCCTCGGAAAGCGAGCGCACCCGGCTGCAGCAGCTTCTGGAGAGCGGAACCGGGTCTGCCGATGCGGCCAATGTGAAAGTCGGCAGGCTCACGCAGGAACTGGACGCGGAAAAACAGGTCAGCACCCGGGCGATGAGCCAGATCGAGTTGCTCAACCAGCAGATCGCCGCTCTGCGCGCGCAGATCGCCGCCATCGAGGAGGCGCTGCAGGCATCGGAAGCCAAGGATGCCAATTCCCAGGCGAAGATTTCCGATCTCGGCCGCCGGCTCAATGTGGCCTTGGCGCAGCGGGTCCAGGAGTTGAACCGCTACCGGTCCGACTTCTTCGGCCGGCTGCGGGAAATCCTGTCGGACCGCGAAAACATCCGCATCGTCGGTGACCGTTTCGTCTTCCAGTCGGAAGTGCTTTTCCCGTCCGGCGGCAATGTGCTCAATCCGGCCGGCGAGGTCGAGATGGCCAAGCTGGCCACGGCCCTGCTTGATCTGGCGCGGGAAATTCCGCCGGAGATCAACTGGGTTCTGCGTGTCGATGGTCACACCGACAATGTGCCGCTCGCGGGAACGGGTCGGTACGCCGACAACTGGGAGCTTTCGGCTGCGCGCGCGATCTCGGTGGTCAAATATCTGATTGCCCAAGGGGTTCCCGCAAACCGTCTGGTCGCTGCCGGTTTCGGGGAAAACCAGCCGATTGCCGAAGGCGACAGTGTCGAGGCGCGATCCTTGAACCGTCGCATCGAGCTGAAACTCACCGAACGGTGAAATCCGGTACTGTACAGTTCTATACCCACCTTATTTGAGGATTGTATTACGTGCGCGTAAGCGTAAGACTGCCTGTTGTTGGAGGACATCATGCAGCATTTCGATATTCTGGTCATCGGTGCCGGTCTGGCCGGTCTTGTTGCAGCCACCGAAGCCGTGGATCGCGGGCTGAAGGTCGGCATTGTGGATCAGGAGGGTGAGCAGAACCTTGGAGGCCAGGCCTTCTGGTCTCTGGGTGGCCTGTTTTT
>ERZ1034401.83-NODE-83-length-29609-cov-3.655410_pt1 | contig 29609 bp, 31 predicted proteins | sample MGYA00520601_ERZ1034401 | MGnify/ENA primary metagenome ERZ1034401 (study PRJEB33736, sample SAMEA104288476) | Azolla filiculoides | biome: Urban; feature: water surface; material: ditch water | place: Netherlands | collected 2014 ... | reverse complement strand
GCCTGCCCTTGCAAAAGTGACAAGCTCACAGGTCAGCCATGCAAATTATGCATCATCCAAGTGCGATCAAAGTAAACAGGGCGTGTCGTCCTAGCCGCGAAATCGATCGTACGCCGTGAGGCGCTTCCTCGGCGGATCTGCATCTCCGTAGCGATAGATTTCGCTTCGGAGATAACGGAGTTCATCCTCAAGTGCTTCTTCGCCGATCTCCATCCACCACGACTTGGGACGCCCGTCGCTGCCATCAGACCAACGATAGCCCCGTGCCTTGAGATGGTCCTTCATATCGAAGGGACTGCCTTCGGCATAGATGCGGACACGTGCGCGCTGACTGGATTCATAGAGTTCAGCAAATGCGGGTAGCCGCCCCACCGTCTCGCGCGACAGCACTTCCAAAAGCGCGAAGCAGTCATCGACCGCCCGATGGCCATCATGGAAATATCCGGCCTGATTGATCAAATAGCCAAGCTTGGTGCCTTCAAAGCCGCGCGACGACCAGTCGACTTCAGAATTGGAGCAAGCCCAGGCCTTGGCTGCAAACATCGGCGAGAACGCCTCGCAGAAAGGACGGTCGAAGGCGGCGTTGTGGGCAATGACCAGATCGGCAGGGTCGATCAGCGCATGCAGAGCGGTGAGATCAATCGACTGTCCGGCCACCATCTCATCGGTGATGCCGGTCAGCCTGGTGATTTCGGCAGGTATGGCCACCGTTGGCTGGCGCAAGCCGCCATACACGCCTGTAACATCTCCAATACTTCCGCGATGATCGTAGGTGAAAGCGATGACGCCGATCTCGATGATTTCGTCCTTGCGCGCATTGAGACCCGTCGTCTCCGTGTCGAGAATGATGCCTCGCAACGGATATTCCGGCCGCGCAACCGCCACGATCTGCCGCGGCTCAAGCCTCTTCAGCAGACGATATCGGCCGGTCTCGGACAGATGTCGAACCATGGCCTCCTCGCTCATGGCGATGGATGGAGGAGGCTTTCTCGGACTGGTCGGATGAACCGTGTCCGGAGCGGAGCGGTGACCGGCGTCTGCCTGCTGGGCGAACATATCAAACTGATTCGTCATGCCCTATTCTATGTGCTGAGGCCGTATCGATGTCATCCCTGCCCCGGAGCCGATCCACTGCCGTGTGGCAAAAGTCATGACAAAGATGCAGCACCCGGAAAGAGCCGCGCCCCAGCGCATATGCCGGCAATACCGGCGCAATGTCCCTGGACTATTGCGTAATCCTGTCCGCCCAGATTGAAACTTCCGTGCCCAGGATATCCATATGGTCGGCAAGCGAGAGGCCAGAAATACTTTTGCGAGGTTTCAGATCGTGATCGCCGTCCTCGAGCCAGAGCAACTCGATCGTGCCCGCTAAATCGTAGCTTTCCACCTCGTCACGCGTTCCAAACGGATCCCGCGTTCCCTGGACGATCAAAGTCGGCGCTTTCAGATTGGCAAGATGGGCGGTACGCAATTGCTGCGGCTTGCCGGTCGGGTGAAAGGGATATCCGAGACACAGCAGCCCTGAAATCCGTTTGGCGACGAAAAGCTCATCTGCAACCATGCTCGCCACGCGGCCGCCCATTGATTTTCCTCCGATAATCAGTGGCCCGCTTGCCTTGAGTTCATCCACTGCGTGGCAGTATTCCGCCATGAGCTTCTCAGCCAGCGGCAGCTGAAACCCGCCTCGCCGCCATGTAGTCAAATTCGAAACGGGCAACACGCAATCCAGCGAAAGCCAGCGCCTGAGCGAAGGCACTCATCGACGCCGTATCCATCGGCACCCCTGCCCCATGGGCAAGCAGAATTGTAACTTTGGCGTCACTCGGCCCATCAAAGAGGAAATTGCTCATCCGTCACCCGACCTGTCCCGACGAAGCGCCGCACCGTGTCGCAGCGCCGGAATGAAGAACTGTATTGATCTGAAAGACCCCGGAAAAAATTGTACCGATGAGTACTTTAATTAGGAATTCGTTAAGGCTTGCGACCTAAAACGAGACTGTTCATCAATAAAGGTTACTCACATGGTCAGCGCAATTTCAAGTTCTGCAACCAGTATTCTGAGTTCAACATCCTCATCCAGCTCCGCGAGCGATCTCGCATCGCTTGAAGCCCAGCTTGCCGAAAAGCAGGCTGCTCTGTCTGAAACGGACGACGAGGAAGAAAAAGCCACGATTGAAAAGGCCATCGCGACATTGCAGTCCAAAATTGCAAAAATCAGCGTGACCGAAAATAGTGATACACAAACCACCACATCGACAAAAACCGAGGAGGAAGCTCCGCAGGAAATGTCTGGTGAAAGCGAACGGATCGGCACCAAGAATTTCGACGAAGACAGCGCCTTCGGCGATCGCACCGCCTATGTGTGATTGCTCCAGCATCCTGGGACGGCCAAGGTGGCCGTTTAACATGGCTTGATGGCAGCAGGTGCACCTGCTGATTGTCACCGGACCATCGACGTTTGATCAGGCATCTCGCCCCGCGTTCCGGCATTTTCACAATGAAGCAACGAAGTTTGGGGCTCAAAAACAAGCTCAAATCAAATTCAGACCCTGAAAATTATCGGTACCATATAGTACCATCCTTATACTGACTGGATGATTGTCAATCAGATGCTATGACAAGCGTATGAGCGACACTGAAACAACCGCCGTGCAACCCGCTGCAAAACGCAAGCGCGGCAGACCGCAAACGCATTCCGACACGGATCGGCGCTCGGACATTATCGACACGGCGCGCAAGACATTTGTCGAACTTGGGTTTTCCGGCACGACGACGGACATTGTCGCGGCAAGATGCCGGATCTCCAAGCAGACGCTCTACCGTCTGTTTCCCTCAAAGTCGGACCTGTTTCTCGCCGTGGTTGCCGCTCATCGCCAAATGATGCTTGATCTCCCGCGCCCTGCCGAAGAAGACGCCCCCGTCGATACCGTCCTGCAGCAGATCTTCATGATAGACATCGACGAAGAGGCCGAGAACGAGCGACAGGCCTTCATCCATATCGTCATGCGCGAAGGCGGACAGTTTCCCGAAATTGCCGAAATACTGAGACGCGATGGCATTGACCGCTCACGGCAGATTCTTGCAGATTGGCTGTCAAACGAGGCCAAGCGGGGAAAGCTGGTGATCGAGGATCCGCTCGGCGGTGCCCGGATGCTGATGGACATGCTGTTTGGAGCAATGGGCCCGCGGCGGGAAGACTTCAACACCAGAGCGGACCGCCGGCGCCATCTTGAACGATGTATTGCCCTTTTTGTTCGCGGAACACGGCCGACCTGACGCGCAGCGACCGAAACCTGCGTTCATCCGGTTTCGAACACGCACCAGTCCCCGGCCAGCATTGGCCGAAAATTTCGCACGATCAAGGCGAATAGCCCCACCCACACTCGAATATGTCTGTCGATAGGGTGGAGAAGAGAGCTCCCTGCGCGCCGACGCAATGGCGCCGTGCGCCGGTCTCCTATAGAATAGCAGCTGGAGCACGCGCTCCGGGAGACGGAGCATGGAGCGCCATCTCGCAGCCATCCTGATTGCCGACGTCGTTGGCTACAGCCGTCTGAGCCAAGTCGACGAGGAAGGAACGCGTGTCCGCTTCCAAAGTGACATGCAGACCATTTTCGAGCCCGAGATCACCCGGCACAACGGCCGGCTCGTCAAAACCATGGGCGACGGACTGCTGGTGGAGTTCCACAGTGTAGTCGATGCAGCGCGTTGCGCGGTCGCTGTTCAGCAGCACAAGGCAAAACAGGAAGCGCTAACATCACCCGAACGTCGGCTCGATTTTCGCATCGGCATCAATCTCGGCGACATCATCGTCGAAGGCACTGACATCCATGGCGACAGCGTCAACATGGCGGCCCGGATCCAGACATTGGCCGAACCGGGGGGCATCGCTATTTCAGGATCGGCCTATGATCAGATCAAGTCCAGACTGTCGGTCGGCTTCACCTCGCTCGGCGAGCGAAAGGTCAAGAATATCGCCGAGCCCATTCGCATCTACCGCGTTGTGCTTGATCCGACGGCTGCAGGAAAGACCGCCGAGACCCGCAAGCAGCTCCTCCTTCGTCTTCGTCCCCATCTGGCGACAGCCGCATTTCTGATCGCGATCGGCATCGCGGGCCTATGGTGGCAACCTTGGACATACGTCCAGACGTCGCAGCTGAGCGATCGCTTTGCCTATCCCCTGCCGGACAAACCTTCGGTTGCCGTCCTGCCCTTCATCAATGTCAGCGGCGACAAGAACCATGACCACCTCGCCTACGGTCTGACGGACGATCTGATCACCGAACTGTCGCGCGTCTCCGGTCTGTTTGTCATCGCACGTCATTCGGTTTTTGCCCTTACGACAACATCGGGCAAGGTCCAGGATGTCGCAGCCGAACTGGGCGTCCAATATGTGCTGGAAGGCACTTTGCAGCAGGCCGGCGCGAGATTGCGGATCAACGCCAAGCTCATCGACGCAGTGACCGGCCTATCGCTTTGGGCTGAACGATATGATCGTGAATATGCCGATATCTTCGCTGTCCAGGATGACGTGATCAGCAAGATCATTTCGGCTCTATCGGTCAAGCTGAGTGAGGGAGAGCGTCATCGGCTCGCACGCATCCCGACAGAGAATCTCGAGGCCTATGATTACTATCTGAGGGCCGAACAGAAAGGAATCACCTATAGCGATGTCGAGACCTATCGCCAGACGCTCTCCTTCTACCAGAAAGCCATCGACCTAGACCCGAAATTCGCCGACGCGCATGCCGGCATCGCTCGGGTGGCTGTCGATGTCTGGCGCAACGACTACAACTATCTCTGGTCCGCGGCGGTTGCGCGAAAAATTGCCTATGACGCTGCGGGCCAGGCATTGAAACTGGACCCCGACAATGCGCGGGCCCTTGCAGTGCTTGCGCTTCTGCAACTGGTCGCCGGTCGTAGCGCGGAGGCGACGGCATCCGCAACGCAGGCGGTGATCGCACAGCCAAGCGACGCCGAGGCATTCGGCAACCTGGCCCTGATTCTCGCGCACACGGAGCGGCATGAAGAGGCGATCGACGAAATGGAAAAGGCCTTGCGGCTGGACCCGTCGCCATCACCCAGCTTTCAATTACTGGCAGGCATCGTCTTCTATACGGCCCACGATCTGGACAGAGCGATCCCCCTGATGGAAGCGGCACGAGATGCCTTGCCGAATGCCGAACCTGCACATGAATATCTGGCTGCCGCATACATGGCCAATCATGACGAGCAACGTGGCACTGAGGCGGCGGCCCGACTGCTCGAGCTATTTCCCGACACCAACCTGACCTATTACAGCTATCTCTACGACTATTGGCATGATGAGGACCTTCAATATCACCTGGCGGGCCTTCGTGCGGCCGGCATTCCGGAATGGCCCTTTGGTTTTGAAGGACAGCCGTCAGACAGGCTTGGCGAGGCTGATATTCGCAAGCTGGTCACCGACAAGACCTGGATCGGCAAGCATAAGAACGGTACCGACTTCATTCAGCACTTCGACAAGGACGGCAACACGGCGTATCGCACAGCCAACACGAGCATTACCGGCATTGCCGAGATTCGCGATGGCCGACTGTGCGAAACCTTCGGTGGCTCGTTCCTTGATCGCATGGTCTGCGGATATATCTACCGCACCGAAGACCCAGACCTGTCACCCGCGAAGTATATTCATGTTACCCCGCAGGCATTGAAGTTCTTTTCACTCGCCCCTGCGGCCTGAACGAACGTGCTTGAGACAATCAGTTCGAACCACCCATGCGCCAATCCGTCTGCAACTTTTCCGAAACAAGGGTGTGCTGAACGTCCGCCCAATGCTTCTGCGAATTGGCGAGCTTTGTCGGGTTCTTCTCAAAGCCATCGGCAGCGCCCGGATCATAGCTGATATAGAGCTTGCCCTCGATAATCCGCCAGGCTTTCGGGTCTATGTTGGTTGTCACTGTGCCCAGGGACACGCCGTCTGCACAATAACCACCGTATTGGGGTGCGTATCTGGCTGGATCCTTGATAAAAAGGTTCATGTGCTCGGCGCTGGCAAAATGCCAGGTTGCGCCCAGCCAGTGATGGGAATAGGTCGCAGACCCTTCCACCGCCTGATTTTGAGTAAAATAGGCAACCGGGTCGAACCCCTTGATAGCGACATCGCCAAAGTAACCCGTGTTGACGACGTCTTCGGCAGCAATCACCGGGGCAGCCAAGAGTAGAACCGCAGCAACCCCGGCAGCCAACGCGAGGCAGGCCGAGCGTGTTTTGCGTAACATGCCATCCTCCTTGTTCGCACCTCAGCTCAAGTCCTCAAGCAGCAAGGCGCTATTTCCGTTTGATACATTCGCCGTGGAGCCATTCACCGACAACGGCGGCATCCTGACATACTGCCCCAGCGTCCAGCAACAATTGGGCCACGTCCCAATGCTCGCGCCAGCCCGCCTGGCTCAGCGGTGTAATCCCGTTTCTTTCCTTGGCTTCAATGTCTGCCTTGTTTGCCAGCAGGAAAGCGACAACATCTCCATGGCCCTCTTCAGCCGCCGCATGGAGCGGCGACATCCGGTAGAAGTTGCGGTCATCGTTGATCGAGGCTCCTTTGGAAACAAGCAGCATCACCACATCAAGCTTGCCAGCGTAGGCAGCCGCATGCAGGGCAGTCAGACCACCCCTGTTGCGTGTTTCGATGTCGGCACCGTGCTCCAGCAGAAAAGCAGTCACATCGGCGTGCCCAGCAAGTGCAGACAGAAGCAGCGGTGGTTCGCCTGCGCTGTCGGGCGTTGCCAGATCATTATCTTGGGTCAGTATGCCTTTTACAGCATCCAGATCACCGCTTTTGGCAGCGTCGTGCAATGGCCCAGCCGCAACCGTGGCAACCCACAACGTTGCAACTTGCACAAGAATGTAAAAAAGCCTCATCGCACCCTCCGATCTGTAATCGGCTCGATCAATGCAGACATGAATGACTATACTGCATAACGACCGCTTGGACAATGACGAGAGAAGACGGATGGAAACTTGGTCCCGACAACTGAATACTTCACAAGCGCCTTCGATACGCCAAAGCCGCCAGAAGCAGCGTCTGATCAAACATGGGGTGACTTCGAGACCCTTGTTGTAGGCGCTCTGGACGCGGCGTATAGATTGTCGTGGGCAGTGTATTCAGGCAGGATTTGATCGACGTGACTATGAAACTCTCCGATGCAAACGCTCCTGGCGAACGCCTGAAGATCGGCTTCGTCCTGTCCAAGTCCTTTACACTTTCGGCCTTTTCGCTGTTTGTCGACACGCTTCGGCTTGCAAGCGACGAATTTGACAGGTCGGGGCGGGTGCTTGCCGATTGGGAGGTTCTCGGCAGCACACGCCATCTAATCATGTCCAGTTGCGGCGTCAAAGTCGCGCCGACGTCCGACTTTGTCGATCCGAGCCAGTTTCACTATATCGTGGTCGTTGGTGGCCTGCTGAACAGCGAGACGCCCATTGACCATGAAACCGTGAGTTTCCTGAAAACGGCGGCGGCAAAAAACGTGCGGCTCATCGGCGTCTGCACCGGCTCGTTCATTCTGGCCGAGATCGGCCTGATGAAACAACATCAGACATGCGTAAGCTGGCTGCACTATCAGGCGTTTCGCGACCGGTTCCCCGACCATCAGGTTCGATCCGACCGAATATTCAATCTTGACCGCACGCGCGGCTCCTGTGCCGGCGGCAGCAGCGCGGCCGACATGGCCGCTTCGATTGTCCAGAGACATATTAGTCACGACGCAGCCCGCAACGCGCTTGAAGTCCTCCAGATCGAAAGAGCGCGAACGGCGCTGGAAATCCAGCCGCGCAGACCGCTCGAGATCGCCTCGGAAGATCCGCGCATTCGGGCCGTGCTGATCATGATGGACCGGCATATCGAGGGCACGATAACGATACCGGAACTGGCACGCTCGGTCGGCCTGTCGAGACGGCAGCTCGAACGGCTATTCCTCAGCGAAACCAACAGTACACCGGCGCTGGTCTATCGTAGGGTTCGGTTGGAGCGGGCCAAGCAGGTGCTTTTGCAGTCAAAAGCGCCACTGATCGAAATCGCGCTCGACACGGGCTTTGAAAACGCGTCGCACTTCTCGCGCGCCTTCAAGCAGACCTTCGGGCAGACCCCGACTCAGCTGCGTGCATCCATGGCAGATTAGCCACTGCTCGGATCATATCCAATCTCCGCGCCGCATCGCCCTGCTCCATATTGCCCCTCAGCCGTCACCGCGCTGTGATCTGTTCGATCAGCCGCCTTGCCCCTTCATCTGCCTGTCGTATCAGATGGATTTCAACCTGGTACGCTGTTCGAGCTTTTCCGCCGCTTCTTTCCGCTCGCTGTAGCGATCCGTCAGATAACCCGATACGTCTCGCGTCAGGAGCGTGAACTTCATCAGTTCCTCGCAGACATCCACGACGCGGTCGTAATAGGACGATGGCTTCATCCGACCAGACTCGTCGAACTCCTGATAGGCTTTCGCCACCGACGACTGGTTCGGGATGGTGATCATCCGCATCCAACGGCCGAGAATGCGCATCTGGTTGAGTGCATTGAATGACTGCGACCCACCGGACACCTGCATCAGAGCCAGTGTTTTGCCCTGCGTCGGACGCACGGCACCTATGGAAAGCAAGATCCAGTCGATCTGCGCCTTCATGACACCCGTCATGGCACCATGGCGTTCCGGACTAACCCAGACCTGTCCCTCCGACCAGCCCGACAATTGCCGGAGCTCCTCGACCTTGGGATGTGCAACGGGCGCACCGTCTGGCAACGGCAGGCCATCCGCATCAAAGATGCGAACATCGGCACCGAGATGTTCCAGCAGGCGGCGAGCTTCATGCGCGAGAAGACGGCTGTAGGATAGCGGGCGTAGCGAGCCATAGAGGATGAGAATACGTGGCTTGTGCGTGGACAAACCCCGCCGCAGGGCGTCGCTTTCCGACAGGTGAAAAAGATCCATGGCGGCAGAAGGTAGATCAGACAACGCGCTTCCCCTTCTCGTCCAGCAATGGCGCACCGTCCTCCTTTGAAAAGGGTCCGGAGAATGCATCCTCGGGCAGGATATCCAGGATGATCTCGGAAGGGCGGCACAGCCTTGTGCCCAGCGGCGTCACCACGAAAGGGCGATTTATCAGGATTGGCTGATTGAGCATTGCGTCGATCAGTTGGTCGTCGGTGAGCGCCGGATCGTCCAGGCCGAGCTCCGCATAGGGCGTTCCTTTCTGACGGATCGCGTCGCGGACCCTCAGGCCTGCGTCGGCGATCAACTTTACCAGTTGCTCCCGCGATGGCGTGGCCTTCAGGTAGTCGATCACGATGGGCTCGAACCCGGCATGGTGGATCAGGGCCAGCGTATTACGCGAAGTGCCACATTCGGGATTGTGATAGATGGTCACGTCCATGATCAGATTTTCCTAGTTGCTGCAGCATTGCGGGACACGGCAGGCGCGCTTTCGTACCAGCCCTTGGAGCGGTTCACGATCCACACGACAGAAAGCATGACCGGAACCTCGATGAGAACGCCGACGACCGTTGCCAGCGCCGCACCGGAATTGAAACCGAACAGGCTGATGGCGGCCGCCACCGCGAGTTCGAAGAAATTGGATGCACCGATCAAGGCTGAAGGGCCAGCCACGCAATGCTCCTCGCCCGACCAGCGATTGAGCAAATAGGCCAGACCCGAGTTGAAATAGACCTGAATCAGGATCGGAACGGCGAGCAGCGCAATGATGCCCGGCTGTTCGATGATTTGCTCGCCCTGAAAACCGAAGAGCAGGACAAGTGTCGCCAGAAGGGCTACCAGCGACAGCGGCTGGATACGGGCCAAGAGAACATCCAGGCGAACGAGTGATCCGTCGGACAGCAAAGCCCTGCGAACCATCTGGGAAATGATCACCGGGATAACGATGTAGAGTACGACCGACAGGATCAGTGTGTCCCAGGGAACCGTAATGGCGGAAAGCCCCAGCAGCAGCGCCACGATCGGCGCGAACGCGACGATCATGATGGCATCATTCAGCGCCACCTGACTCAAGGTGAAATGTGGCTCTCCCTTGGTGAGGTTTGACCAGACGAAGACCATGGCGGTACAGGGGGCGGCAGCCAGTATGATAAGGCCAGCGATGTAGGAATCGATCTGTGTCTCGGGCAGATATGGCCTGAAGAGCCAGCCGATGAACAACCATCCGAGAAGTGCCATCGAAAAAGGCTTCACGGCCCAATTGATGAACAGCGTAACGCCGATACCACGCCAATATCGCCCGACATGGCCAAGCGCGGTAAAGTCGATCTTCAGCAGCATCGGGATGATCATCAGCCAGATCAGGACGGCGACGGGCAGATTGACCTTGGCAACTTCCAAGCCGCCTATGGTCTGAAAGACGCCAGGGACTGCGTGACCAAGTCCGATGCCGACGATGATGCAGAGAGCGACCCAGACGGTCAGGTAGCGTTCGAACGTGGACATCTCATGCAACCTTTCCATCGGACGAGGTCGAGCCATCCATACTGCCGATCTGCTTGAGCCTGGTCTCCAGCGCAAGCTTGTCAATCGATGCCAGCGGCAGGCTGAGGAATGCCATGATGCGGTTCTTCAGGAAGCGGGCAACCTGGGAGAAGGCGCGCTGCTTTTCAAAATCGGCGCCTTCGACCGCTGCAGGATCCTCGACGCCCCAGTGGGCCGTCATCGGATGGCCGATCCAGACCGGGCAGGCTTCACCTGCTGCATTGTCGCAGACGGTGAATATGAAATCGAACACGGGCGCATCAGGCCTGGCAAACTCATCCCAGCTCTTCGACCGGAAGCCTTCATGCGGATAGCCGAGCGCAGCCAGTGTCTGGAGCGCCAATGGATGAACTTCCCCCTTGGGGTGACTTCCAGCCGAGAAGGCCTTGAACTGGCCCTTGCCTTCCGTGGCAAGAATGGATTCGGCTAGGATGGAGCGTGCAGAATTGCCCGTGCAAAGGAACAGCACGTTGAAGACCTTGGTCATGGCTCTTTCTCTCGATGTTCAGGTTGTGGAGGGCGCGGCCTCTGGCAGAGGGCAGCACGGTGTCAGATCGGCGATCAGCGGCGCACAAAGAGTGGCATTGCCGCCGCAGCAGTCTTGCAAAAGATAGAGGATCAGGGCGCGAAACGTTTCCAGATCGGCGCGGTAGATGATCGACCGGCTTTGCCGCTCGCTCGTGATCAATCCGGAATTCGCCATGATCGAAAGATGCGCCGACATGGTGTTCTGCGGCACATTGGCCAGGCGCGCCAACTCGCCGGCAGCAACTCCGTTTGGCTCGCTGGCCACAAGCAAGCGAAAGGTCTGCAGCCGCGTCGGCTGGGCGAGCGCGGACAGCGCGTTGATCGTTTTATTTTCATCCATATATCCAGAATATTGGATATTATGGCTTTGTCAATTGCGATTCTGCCTGAAGGAGCGAAAAGCAATTTGGACTCATTCGACACCGGGTCGTGGATGCGAAGGAGCGAAATTCGAAGGCTATTCGCCAGCGTCTCCGACTTTGTAAAAGCTGTTGTAGAGCGTATTGACGATCTCGCGCGCAGGATCGCTCTCAATCCGGTACCAGACCGTCTGGCCATCCCGACGAGCGGCAATGATCCGGTCGCGCCGGAGCAATGCCAGATGTTGGGACACTGTGGAATCGCGAATTCCGAGGAATTCCGCCAGTTGCCCCACGGAATGCTCGCCGTCCGCGAGACGGCACAATATCAGCAAACGGTAACGGTTAGACAGCGACTTGAGCAATTCGCTCGCAATCTCCGCCCCGGCTTTCATGGCTTCCGGATCAATCTTCATAGATACGAACATACTGACACGCCGCCTAAGTTCAAGTGGATCTGGACGAGGCGGGCTACATCAAACACCGGGGCAAGATCTTGTTATCACGGGGTTCCATTGTCGCTGAACTTAATTTCATTTCACTATACAAACGTATAACCACATTATTGTCGGTATCGGCATTCTTTGAAGACCAAAGGATGGATCGCGGCGACACCCAATTCCTCAGGGTTCCGCGCAACCTGCGCTAGCCAACATCACGACCCCAGTCGCCTCAATCATCTTCAAAAGAGGCAACACATGAGCATTCGCTGGATCGACCCCAATTTCTACGTCACGGGCCAGATAAAGCCGGCAGCAATGCAGAACGTGGCCAGGCTCGACTAGAAGACCGTCATCTGCGTGCAGCCTGACAAGGGCCACATTGGGTAGGAAACACAGGGCAAAAATGCCGGCGGTGATGAAGCGCATCATGACGATCACACGGTTGGATGACTTTCGCACAGAAAGCCGCACCGGATTTTACGCAGACTTTTCTGAACAGCATCGCGGCAGGACAAAAGCCGGCGATCGAAGACTGGATCAGATTGATGTCGACAAAGGCTTTGAGCCAGACGAAGCCGGAATGGACGAAACGGCTGAGAGCCAGAGAGACCAGAACCATGGTGCCGGCAAATGTGAGAACGGCACGATCGATGGACATAGAAAATCTCAATATTTATATTATTCGTATATACGTTTTTATGCATATATAATATCGCCTATGTCAATGGCCAATCAGACCACTACAGTTGTCGGCGATGCCGGTAGATGAATGCGGACCACCTGCCAGAGTGAACAGCCAAAGTGCAGCCGCGACGACGGATCCCGACATGTCGTTGAAGGGATGTCAAAATCAGTCACGCCGGATGGATCAATGCAGGGCCACGCGCGTTACCGTCGTTACTCCATGTCGCTAATAACACATGCCTGCAGCGCAAAGGGAAATGTCGTGAAGCTGACGCGTAACGAAACAACGGTTCTGGTTGTTGAAGATGAAGCCCTGCTGCGCATGGATATCGTCATGTCGCTGGAGAGCCAGGGGTTTATCGTGCACGAGGCATCGAACGCCGATGATGCCATTGAAATCCTGGATACCCATGCGGACATTGCCGTGATGTTCACCGATATCGATATGCCGGGCAGCATGGATGGCCTGAAGCTTGCAATCGCAGTGCGCGACCGTTGGCCGCCGATCAAAATCATCGTGACCTCAGGTCACAGCAGCCTCAGCGACGACCTTTTGCCTGTCGAGGGCCGGTTTTTCAGCAAGCCGTATGATCATTCTCGCGTGGCATGCACGATTCTGGAAATGGTCGCCGCCGGTTGAGGTCAGGTGAAGTTTTCGGGCGGGGGGATGCAGTTTCGATCTTTCTCTTTTATAAACTCGTTGAACGCCGAAAATACAATCTCTCACCACTGCGAAACTGAAGATCATTCCAATTGTCGCCGTCCTTGATAACTACCGGATATCATGCAGCGGAGTTCTGATGGAGATCGGCTCTGCCAAGGATTCAGAACACGGCTTGGCCAACACCTAGCCCTGGATCAATGACACTCCAAGATCCGTGAGAACCATCAATTCTTCGACCGTTTCGACGCCTTCACACAGCGGCGGCACCCCCAGCTCATCGAATATGTGCAAAGTATGCTTGACGGTCGTTCGTCTGACAGGATCGATATCGATCCCGCAACCCAATCCGCTATGGGGAGAGCCCCGCACAGCGCGCCGTGTTGCGGATGTGATTTTCCATCTCCAGACGGGCAGACTGGCCGTCATTTGCTCTCAGCGCTGCGATAATCTTGCGATGCTCCGCGATCGACTCGCGCATGCGTTCCGGATCCGTGATCGGGATAGGCTGGCGTTGTGTTTCGGTTACCTGGTCCCGCACCGTCTGGTAGAGCGCCTTCAACATCGCGTTGGAGCAAGCCGAAACGATCGTGCCATGAAAGTCGAGATCGGCTTCGACATTGGCGAGCAGGTCCTGTTTCGCCCAACACTCCTCCATGGTCTGCGTCGCTTTCTCCATCTTCTCCAACTGCAATTGCGTCAACCTCCCGGCCGCAAGCCTTGCAATCTCGCCCTCCAACAAAATGCGGGTCTGAAAGACGTCGAAGACTGAGTAGCTATCGGAATAGCGCCATGGCGCCATGTGTCCGCCCAGGCTTCTTGCTCCCTCCGCGGCGGCAGTCACGAAGGTACCGCGACCGGCCTCGGTCTTCAGAAGCCCCAGCGTTTCCAGCGTCAGCAACGCCTCCCGTAGCGATGCCCGGCTAATGCCAAATTTCAAGGCAAACTCCCGCTGGGACGGAATTTTCTCGCCCGGCTTCAAGGTGCCCGCCTGGATCATCGTCTGGATCTCTCGCGCAACAGATTGCGGAACAAGCGTTTTGTTGAACATGCGACCCCTTCTCCGGCTCAGGCCTTGCGGCGCTGCCAATCTATTTTTTCACAGGCCGTCTTGCCAAGCCGAAAGCGGCATGCTTTTTTGGCCCTACTGGTCTGACCAGTTAGACCAATGTAGATTGAGTTATGTTCAAATAACAAGGGGAACCCTCATGACACGCGTTTCAAACTTCAACCTCTCGTTTCTGTCCGGCCTATTGGCCGCATTTGGCGTAACGGGCGTTCAGGCCGCCGACCTTACAGTCGGCGCCAATATCGGCAATGTGCCTTGGGAATTCGAGGACGCCAGCGGCAAGGTCACTGGTTTCGAAGTAGATCTCGTTAACGAAATCGCCAAGCGCCTGGGAAAATCGGTCGAATTCGTCAACACGCCGTTCAACGGCCTGTTCCCAGCAGTCCAGTCAGGCCGCATCAACATGGCGGTATCGTCGATCACCATCACGGACAAGCGCCTCGAATCGGTGACTTTCGCCCAGCCATACTATGACAGCGACCAGTCGCTGACCGTCACCGCCGCCTCCGGCATCACGGGTCTCAAAGACATGGGCGACAAGGTCGTCGGCGTTGACACCGGGTCGACCGGCGACATGTGGGCTGAAGCCAACAAGGGCGAATACAAGCTCGGCGAAATCCGCCGCTTCGAAGGCCTGCAGCCCGCCATGCTTGATCTCGTCGCAGGTCGCGTGGATGGCTACATTTCCGATATCCCGGCCCTTCTCTACTACGTCAAGGACAAGCCGGAGCTGAAAGTCGTCGAACGCATCCCGACCGGCGAGAAGTACTCGATCATGTTCAACAAGGACGATCCGTTGGCGGCCGAGGTCAATGCCGTGATCACGACGCTCAAGGGCGAGGGATTCATCGCAAAACTGCACGAAACCTGGTTCGGCGCCAAGGCCGAGGACACGACCTCGACGGTCACGGTTCTCGACATGCCCAAGGGCAAATAAGGCTTGAATTGCATCTGGTGGGACGGAAAGACGTTCCACCGGGTTGCCAAAGGAGCCGATGAGGCATGACGCTTATCAATACTTTCTTCAATCTGCAGGTGATGATCGACAGCCTGCCCCAGCTTCTCTGGGGGCTGGTCGTTACGTTGCAGATCGGCGTAACCAGCATTCTGTGTGGACTGGCTGGCGGCTTGTTCCTCGCCGTCGCCCGCCTCTATGCCCCCGCCTTCGTCACGCTGCTGATCCGCGGCTATATCGACATCTTCCGCTCAATCCCGCTGCTCGTGCTGCTGATCATCGTCTACTACGCATTGCCGTTCGTCGGGATCCGTCTGTCGCCCTTCCTTTCGGCGGTGACCGCACTCTCGCTGGTATCGGCCGCCTATACCGCGGAGATCTTCCGGGCTGGCATCGAGGCGATCCCGCATGGCCAGTTCGAGGCGTCTGCTGCGCTTGGCCTATCCAACCGCCACACGATGATCGACGTGATCCTGCCGCAGGCGATCCGCATTGTCATCCCGCCGCTGACCAACAATTGCATCAACGTGATGAAGGATACAGCGCTCGCCTCCGTTGTCGCCATGCCCGATCTGTTGAAGCAGGCGACACAGGCCCAGGCGCTTTCCGCCAATCCGACGCCGTTGATCGGTGCAGCACTCATCTACATCGCGCTTCTCTGGCCGATGGTGGCTGTCGTCGCCCGCCTGGAGAAACACTACAGCCGGGGCAGACGCTGATGAACACGCCCGCAACACCGCTCATCTCGATCAAAGGCCTGACCAAGGCCTATGGCACCTTCACCGTTCTGCATGGCATCGATCTCGATATTTCAGAAGGAGAGGTCGTGTGCGTCATCGGACCCTCTGGCTCGGGAAAATCGACGCTGATCCGCTGCATCAACCATCTGGAAGCCTTTGCGCCCGAAAGCCGCATCACGGTAGACGGCATCCGCGTCGAGCCCGGCCCTGCACTCGCCAAGGTGCGCGCCGAGGTTGGCATGGTTTTCCAGTCCTTCAATCTTTTCCCGCATATGACCGTGTTGAAGAACGTCATGCTGGCACCAATGCGGGTGCGCGGCACGCCACCGGCGGAAGCCGAGCGAAAGGCGCGCGAACTGCTCGCCCGCGTCGGCATCTCCGAACAGGCAGAGAAGTTTCCCGGCCAGCTTTCCGGCGGCCAGCAACAACGCGTTGCGATCGCAAGGGCGCTCGCGATGGAGCCCCGCGTGCTGCTCTTCGATGAGCCGACGTCCTCGCTCGACCCGGAAATGGTTGGCGAAGTGCTCGATGTCATGCGCAAGCTTGCAGGCTCAGGCGTCACGATGATCGTGGTCACCCATGAAATGGGCTTTGCCCGCCAGGTCGCCGACCGGGTGATCTTCATGGACCGCGGCCGCCTTGTTGAGGCCGGCACGCCGGAAGCGATCTTTGACAATCCCAAAGAGGAACGGACGCGCGGCTTCCTGCGCGCGGTCCTCAACCACTGAACAAAAATATAGCATTGGAGGACAACAAGGATGGCCACCACTTCGCCGCTCAATCTCGATTTCGTGCGCAGCCAGTTTCCCGGCCTTGATCGCGGCTGGACCTTTTTCGACAATGCCGGCGGATCGCAGATCCTCAAGGGTGCCGTCGAGCGCATCAATACCTTTCTGATCGAGAAGAATGTCCAGATCGGCGGCTCTTACGAGGTGTCCCAGGCCGCCGCCAATGCCCTGCACGAGGCCCGCACCGCCGCCATGCATCTCGTCAATGCCGGCCGGCCCGAGGAGATTATCTTTGGCAATTCGACCACCGCGCTGTTGCAGAACCTGGCCCGCGCCATGCACAGCCAGCTGGCGCCAGGCGACGAGATCATCGTCACCATTGCAGATCACGAATCCAATATCGGCCCCTGGGACCGGCTGCAGGAGCGCGGCGTCATTTTCAAGGTCTGGCCGCTGAACAAGGAAACGCTGACGCTTGATCTGGCAGACCTCGCGCCTCTGATGAGCGAGCGCACCAAGCTCGTCTGCGTTACCCATTGCTCGAACCTGCTCGGCTCGATCAATCCGATCCGTGAAATCGCCGATTTCGTCCACGCTCGCGGTGCAAGAATCTGCGTCGATGCCGTGGCCTATGCCCCGCACCGCGCTGTCGACGTTCAGGCCTTCGACGTCGACTATTATGTCTTCAGCCTCTACAAGACCTATGGTCCACATTATGCGCTGATGTACGGGAAATACGACCTGCTTCTGGAGCTTGATCCGCTCTACCACTATTTCTACGGCCGCGACAAAGTTCCGGGCAAGCTGGAGCCGGGCAATCCGAACTACGAACTGGCTTACGCAACCTGCGGCATCGTCGACTATCTCGTTGCCTTGGGCGAACAGGCGGGTGAAAAGGGAACGATCCGGCAGAAGATCGAGGCGGCATTTGCCGCAATTGCCGAGCAGGAAAATGCATTGACGGAGCGGTTGCTCGACTATCTGCGGTCGCGCAACGACTGCCAGATCATCGGTCAGTCGATCAACCGGGACGGCAACCGCGTGCCGACGATTGCGTTTCGCTTCGACGGCCGCGAGGCCGCAGACCTCTGCAAGGCAATGGATGCCGATAGGATCGCCATGCGCTTCGGCGACTTCCATTCGCGCCGGCTGGCGGAATATCTCGGCCTGACCGACCAGGGCGGCATGCTGCGCGTCTCGATGGTGCATTACAACACGATCGAAGAAGTGGATCGCTTCACTGCGGCGCTCGACCGTATCCTGGCCGGAGAGGCCGGGCTTGCCAAGGCGAGCTGAACACGAGCAGGAAAGGAGACGGGCGATGCGCTTCGATACGGTGATCCGGCATGGAACGGTGGTAACGGCAAGCGACACATTCCTCGCCGATGTCGGCATCAAGGATGGAAAGGTCGCGGCACTCGCCCTGGGTCTGACGGACGCGGACGAGATCATCGACGCCACGGGTCTGTTTGTAATGCCGGGTGGCATTGACAGCCACGTGCATCTCGACCAGCCCTCGGGAGACGGGATCGTCATGGCCGACGATTTCGACAGCGGCACCCGCTCGGCGGCGATCGGCGGCAACAGCACGGTTCTCGCCTTCTGCATGCAGGAGAAGGGACAGTCGCTGCGCGAGGCCCTGAAAGTCTATCACGCCAAGGCGGACGGCAAATGCCATGTTGACGTGTCGTTCCATCTTGTCATCACCGATCCGACAGCCGAAGTGCTCGGCCAGGAGCTGCCCGCTTTGGTCGAGGACGGCTACACCTCGCTGAAGATCTTCATGACCTATGAGGGGCTTCGCTTGCGTGATGACGAGATCCTCGCAACCCTCGACGCAGCAAGACGCACCGGCGCGCTGGTGATGGTCCATTGCGAGAACGAGGATGCGATCCGCTACCTGATCGGACGCCATGAGGAAGAGGGAAAGTTCGCGCCGAAATTCCATGCCACAACGCGTCCCGTTGCTGCCGAACGGGAAGCAACGCACCGGGCGCTGTCTCTCGCGGAGATCGTCGACGTGCCGATCGTCATCGTGCATGTCTCCAACCGCGAGGCGATGGAAGAGATCCGGCGCGCTCGTGAACGCGGACAGAAGATCGCCGGCGAAACCTGTCCGCAATACCTGGTGCTGACGGCCGACGATCTCGACCAGGATGCGCTGGAAGGCGCAAAATATGTCTGCTCGCCTCCCCCACGCGACAAGGCAAGCCAGGACGCCTGTTGGCAAGGCCTTGAACAGGGTGTCTTCGACCTGTTCTCGTCCGACCATTGCCCCTTTCGCTTCGACGATCCGCAGGGAAAGCTGAACGAGAAGGGCAAGCGCCATTTCCGCTGGATACCAAACGGCATTCCGGGTGTTGCCACCCGCCTGCCGATCCTGTTTTCCGAAGGTGTCATGAAGGGGCGTCTCGACATCAACCGGTTTGTCGCCCTGACATCGACCAATCATGCCAAACTCTACGGCCTTTATCCCAGGAAAGGCACGATTGCGATCGGCGCTGACGCCGACATCGCACTCTGGGACCCGAACAGAAGCGTCACATTGACAAACGCCATGCTGAAACATGGTGCAGACTATACGCCCTATGAGGGTCTCGACATCCGTGGCTGGCCCGTTCGCCTCCTCTTGCGCGGCAAAACCATCGTCAATGACGGAAGAACAGTAGGTGACGCCGATCGACGAGGATCATACCTGGCTCGACAGCGCTCATCGATGGTTCAATGATCTTATGTCAACGCTGTGCTGCACGCCTCGGCATCGATCAGCCGCCGGGATTATCGAGGCCTTGTATTTGTTGAGGAGCGTGGCCGCTATTTCGCCACGGCTCGTATGGCCGCATTCAACCAGATCGACCGCTCAGTTCATGAGGCGCTTACGTCTCCCGCGCGATCGCACCCAGCGCTTCGCCACCGCTTTGATGCACGAGCGCTTCCGGCCACCCGTGTGTCAACATCGTACATGTTGAATAGCAGTTTGAAACTCATAAGATACTTGGAGACACAGTAGTAATATAGCCAACTCATTCAGAAAAATCGTTCCTGGGGGATTTCAGATGGACCATTTGAGCCTGAGCAACCCTGTGTTTGCAGCCTATTCTATCGCAGCTACATTGATGATCCTGAAAGGGGTTGCAATGTCTTGGCTTACGGTAATCCGCATGACGGCTGAAAATGGCGGCTTTCGAAATCCGGAGGACTTAAAAAAGACTCTGGTCAACCCGAGACCGAACGATGCGCAACTGGCCCCCAATGATCGAGTTGAACGCATCCGCCGCATTCAGCTCAATGATCTCGAAAATTTGCCTTATTTCCTAGTGTCCGGTCTTCTTTACGTAACGACAGCGCCGTCAGCGTTCCTCGCGCAGTTCCTTTTCTACGCTTATGTCGTCACCCGCATGCTGCACTTCCTCGCCTATTACACCGCCCAGATTCATGACATCCGCGCGGCACTGTGGACGCCGGGCTCTTTGATTATCATCTACATGGCGGCAAGCACGTTCTGGAGCGCCGTCTGGTAGGCAAGCAGTTCGGCATGGAGTGTGCGGCACAACAAAGCGGGCGAAGCATATCCAGCATCAACCGCGTTCAAGCTTCGAATTTCAGCCAAATGAGACGCTGCTCCTTGCTGCGCCCGGTAACTGCCACAAGGTTGCGCCTCAGCTGGCTTGTGGCCGCAGCAATCGCCGGACATGGCCACCATCGAGTGGACGGTTTCAACGCGGGTTTCTGTCCGTCGGAGAACCGGAGGATTGCGCCCATCCCCGCTGTGCCCGCCATAGGACGGTAGAATCGGCATAGCCGAGCACTTCGGCGATCCGTGATTTCTGGATATGGGCAGCGAGTTGTGTGGAGGCGATGGTCTGGCGGTAGCTGCGGACCAGATCGCGCAAGGACGTGTCTTCGTCGGCAAGCCGCCGTTGCAGGGTGCGCACCGAGATTTTCAGTTCAGCGGCAATGGCTGGCAGCGTGATCGGCTTGTGGCCGAGATAGATGCCAACCAAGGAGCGGACCTTTTCCGTCACCGTATCCGGTGTGATGGTTTTGCCGGCAAGTTCGGAGACATGCCGTTCCAGGACGGCGGCGAGATCGGCATCCTCGTGACGATAAACCCGCGCGGCATCGGCACCTGAGACGATGATGCGGTTGGCGGCTTCCCCAAACCGGAGTGGCGCGCGAATAAGGCGCTCGAGCATCGAACGATCCCGTGGCGCGACATGTTCGAAATGCACCTCGATTGGCCGCCAGCTCTTGGCAAAGCAACTGCGCACCAGTTGACACGAGGCGGCGACGGTGAATTCGCTATCCTGCCGACGCGGCCACATCCCCGCATCCTCGAGGCGGTAGCTCCAGACGAGATTGCCATCTTCCTCGAACACGCCCGAACTGGTCGCGCTCTGCACCGTATTGACGTATTTCGCCAACCGCTCGAAGCCGGCACGGATGGTCGGCGAGATCGAAAACAGGATGCCGATCGGCCCAATATCGCTCGGCTTGAACAAGGTGCCCATGCGCGCGCCGAGCGTCGGCTCGTTGGCGATCAGGGCAGCATCCTCGAAGATCGCCACATAGCGCGCCATCGGCACCATCGCATAAGGATCGTCGAGCTGGGACCTGAGAATGCCGTGCGCGGCGAGCAGGAGGTCTGTCTTTCCGGAACGTCGGTCGATCTGTTGCACCAGCGGCGTCAGAACCGAGGCGCGAATGGATGCAATTGCAGGCATAGCGCTGATTATTTGCGGTGCAGATGCCATCTTTAGCGTCCTCGACCGTGGCCATGGCGTGAATTATCGATTCATTGGCATGAGTTGCAATATCGGGGCCAAATTGCCGCGCCTACCCTCTTGATGAAAATCAAAACACAACAGGGGTTCCCATGACACTGGATACAAATATGGCCGGTCCCACGGACAGGTTGGCGAAGAATTCCGTCGGCCTTGCCCATATCGTCTTTTTCGTCGTTGCTGCTGCGGCACCGCTGACTGCCGTGGTCGGCGCCTCTCCGGCGGCCTTCGCCTTCGGCAACGGTGCTGGCGTTCCCGGCGCCTTCGTGCTCGCCGGTCTGCTCTATCTGCTGTTTTCGGTCGGATTCACCGCCATGAGCCGCCATGTCGGCGGTGCGGGAGCCTTCTACACCTACATCACCCACGGCATAGGCAAGCCGGCCGGTGTCGGCGGTGCCCTGATGGCGCTCGTCACCTATTCGGCGGTGCAGGTCGCGATCTATGGCCTGTTCGGCGTGTTCATGGCCGGCGCAATCGCGCCGCTCGGACTTGATCTGCCCTGGTGGGCCTGGGCATTTGCCGCCCTGATCGTTGTGCTCGTCTGCGGCCAACGCAACATCGCCTTTTCCGGCGCCATCCTTGGTGTCTGCATGATCGCCGAAATCGCCATCCTGCTGCTGCTCGATATCGGCATCGTAATGGCTGGCGGCGGACCTGAGGGCTTCAGTCTCTCGTCGTTTTCGCCATCGGCCGTCTTTGCCCCGGGTCTCGGCGTGGCACTGGTCTTTGTCGTCGGTTCCTTCATCGGCTTTGAAGCGACCGCAATCTTTGGCGAAGAAGCGGAGAACCCGGAAAAGACCATTCCGCGCGCCACCTATGTCGCCGTGCTGCTGATCACCCTGTTCTACGCCTTCTCGACCTGGGCGATCACCCAGTTCTATGGACCGAGCAAGGTCCAGGAAACCGCGGTCGCCGGTCTTGAAAGCTTCTATTTCATCGCCACGGACACCGTGCTCGGCGCCTGGGCGAGCCAGGTGATGAACATCCTGCTGATCACCAGCCTGTTTGCCTGCGTCTTGTCCTTCCACAACACGCTGAACCGCTATTTCTTCGCGCTCGGTCGCGAAGGTCTTGCCTTCAAAGTGCTCGGCAAGGTGCATCCGATGCATGGCTCGCCCTATGTCGCCGGCCTTGTCCAGAGCGCCATTGCCGCCGTGGTTCTGGTGCTCTTCATCATCGCCGGTGCCGATCCCTATACGGTCGTGTTCTCCTGGATGTCCGCACTGGCGGTCATCGGCATTCTCGCCGTTCAGGTTCTGGTCTCTGTCGCCATCATCATGTTCTTCCGCAAGACGCCGACAAGCCACGGCATCTGGACGACCTTGCTTGCGCCAGCGCTTGGCCTTGTCGGATTGCTCGGTGCGCTGTTCCTGGTGATTTCCAACCTGTCGCTGCTCTCTGGCAGCGAGAGCCTGATCGTCAAGTCCTTCCCCTATCTGATCGTGCTCATCGGCCTGATCGGCGCGGCCTTTGCCATGCAGATCAAGAAGCAGAAGCCCATGCTCTATGCGTCGCTCGGAAAGGTATTCGAATGACCACGATCGCAAGCCTCAATCCGGCTGACCGTATGCTAGCACTTTCTCTGGCCATGCTGACCGCCCTCACCTTGGTGGTCGCGACCGAGGCCCATGCCTTCTGCCAGATCTTCTGCATCCATGGCGAAGCCATGCTGACCGAGATCTGCGCAAGCCAGGCAGGTCGATAAAGCAGTTAATGCAAAGGGCGCCGCAATCGGCGGCGCCCGTTCAAGCCACCGGGCCAACAAGCCACCAAGCCTTGCCCAAATGCCCCTTCAGAATGAGGTGAAAACCATGGACGCCGTTGTCGTCAAAACCCATCCGCTCGACCCGTTGAGCCTCACGGAAATCGGTGCAGCCGTTGCCATCCTCAAGCAGGACAAGGCGCTTGCCGCGACCATCCGTTTTCCGATCATCCGGCTGGAAGAGCCAACCAAGACCGACATGCTGGCATTCCGTAACGGCAAGCCGCTGCCGCGTCTCGCCTTCCTGCTGGCACTCGACATCAGCAATGGCGAAACCTTCGAGGGTATTGTCGACCTGACCACGGCAACCGTCACAGCCTTCACCCGCATGCCGCTCGACCAGATGCCCTATGGCCAGCCGCCTGTCATGCTCTGCGAATTCGAGACCGTCGAGGCGACCGTCAAATCCGACCCGCGCTGGATCGCGGCCGTCAAGAAGCGCGGCATCACGGATGCCGACATCCCGCTCGTCCAGATCGACCCCTTCTCCTCCGGCTATTTCGGCCTCGAGTTCGAAAAGGGCCAGCGCATCGTGCGCGCCGTGTCCTACTGGCGCGAGGATGAACGCGACAACGGTTATGCCCATCCGATCGAAGGCGTCGTCGCCGTAGTCGACCTAGTCAAGAACCAGGTGGTCGATCTGGTCGATGACGAGAAGATCATCCCGGTGCCGAAGAAGAAGCGCAATTACGGCCAGGAAGCTTTCCCGGAAACGCGCAAGGACGTGAAGCCGCTCAACATCGTCCAGCCGGACGGCCCAAGCTTTAGCGTCGACGGCTGGAGGGTCGAGTGGCAGAACTGGTCGTTCCGTGTCGGCTTCACCCCGCGCGAAGGCCTTGTCCTGCATGAACTCGGCATCAAGGACGGCGGCAAACATCGTCCAATCGTCTTCCGTGCCTCGGTCACGGAAATGGTCGTGCCCTATGCCGACCCGACCGCCAACCATTTCTGGAAAAGTGCCTTCGATGCCGGCGAATACGGCCTTGGTCGCCTCGCCAATTGCCTGGAACTCGGCTGCGACTGCCTTGGCCATATCCATTATTTCGACGTGCCTTCGGCCGATGACTTTGGCCAGCCGACAGTGATGAAGAATGCCATCTGCATGCATGAGGAGGACTACGGCATCCTCTGGAAACACTATGAATTCCGCAACGGAATTTTCGAGGTCCGCCGCTCGCGCCGTCTTGTCATTTCCTTCTTCGCCACCGTCGGCAATTATGACTATGGCTTCTACTGGTATCTCTACCAGGATGGTACGATCCAGCTCGAAGCCAAGCTTACAGGCATCATCCAAACGGCGGCGGTAGCCCCCGGTGAGACCTATCAATGGGGCGGCATGGTCGACGACAATCTCGGCGGTCCGACCCACCAGCATTTCTTCAATGCCCGTCTGCACATGGATGTAGACGGCGGCGGCAATACCGTGACCGAGCATGAATTCGTGCCGCGTCCCTGGGGCGACGACAATCCGTATGGCAATGTCTTCGACACGAAGACCAAGCTTCTGAAACGCGAACTGGATTCACCGGCCATCGCCAGCGGTGAGACAGGCCGTTACTGGAAGGTGCAGAACCCCAATGTGACGAACTCTGTCGGCAAGGCGCCGGGTTACAAGATGATGGTCATGCCGAGCCCGCTGATGCTGGCGCAGGAAGGTTCGACTGTTGCCCAGCGTGGCGGTTTCGCCAAGAAGCACATCTGGGTTACCGCCTTCGATCCGGCGGAAAAATACGCCAGCGGCGACTATCCGAACGTGCATGCCGGCGGCGACGGCCTGCCGAAATATGTCCAGCAGAACCGCGGCATCGAGAATGCCGACTTGGTTCTGTGGCACTCCTTCGGCCACACCCATGTCTGCAAGCCCGAGGACTTCCCGATCATGCCGGTCGAATATGCAGGCTTCACCCTGAAGCCAAACGGCTTCTTTGCCGGCAATATCGGTATGGATCTGCCGCCGGGCAAGAATGCCCACAGCAAGGATAATCGCGAGGTGGACTGCTGCGGCGCGACAGACGAGACCAAGAGTGGCTGCTGCCACTGATATGTCAGAGCCGAATGCATCAATCCGCCATGGAGGCCCTCCTATGCCTACATGGCTGGTGGTGTTGCTGCCGGGCCGGAGCCGCCAGCCTATCTGATCACATCGCAGGGTTCTGACATCAAGACGCACCTTGCTTGACTGGAGCCTCAGTCAGCATCACCGCATGGCCGCTTCTGGCCTTGCTTCGGAAGCGGCCATGCCTGCTGTCGTACCTTCGACGATTACTTGTCTCGGGCCTGGCTTTCTGGCTCAGAAGTCCCAGTCCTCGTCCTCAGTCGAGACTGCCTTGCCGATGACGTAGGATGAGCCAGAGCCGGAGAAGAAGTCATGGTTCTCGTCGGCATTGGGAGAAAGCGCCGACAGGATCGCCGGGTTGACCTTGCAGGCTTCCGATGGAAACAGTGCCTCGAAACCAAGGTTCATCAGCGCCTTGTTGGCGTTGTAATGCAGGAACTTCTTCACGTCTTCCGTCAGGCCGACACTGTCATAGAGGTCTTCGGTGTATTTCGCTTCGTTGTCATAGAGTTCGAGCATCAGGTCGAAGGCGAAGTCCTTGATCTCTTGGGCGCGGGCTTCCGTCTCTCGGTCCAATGCACGCCGGAACTTGTAACCGATGTAATAGCCATGCACTGCCTCGTCGCGGATGATCAGGCGGATCAGGTCGGCGGTATTGGTAAGCTTGGCACGGCTCGACCAATACATCGGCAGGTAGAAGCCGGAGTAGAAGAGGAAGCTTTCGAGGAAAACGGAAGCCACCTTCTTTTTCAGCGGATCGGCTCCATCATATTGCTGCATAATCAGGTGGGATTTACGTTGCAGGAATTCGTTTTCCTCCGACCAGCGATAGGCATCGTCCACATCCGGTGTCGAGCAGAGCGTCGAGAAGATCGAGGAATAGGAGCGTGCGTGTACCGCCTCCATGAAGGAGATGTTGGATAGCACCGCCTCTTCATGCGGCGTCTGCACATCTGCCATCAGGCGGATTGCGCCGACACCGTTCTGGATCGTGTCGAGCAGCGTCAACCCGGTGAAAACCCGGATCGTCAGCGTCCGCTCTTCGGGTTTCAGCGTGGCCCAGGAGGGAATGTCGTTCGACAGCGGCACCTTTTCCGGCAGCCAGAAATTCGAGGTGAGTCGGTTCCAGACTTCAAGGTCCTTGTCGTCCTCAATCCGGTTCCAGTTGACGGCGCGGATGGCACTAGACGCCTTTGCGGTCTTGGTCTTCACTTGAATGTTCATCTCGATCCCCAATGTCAAAGCGCGCAGGAAACACAGCCCTGCACTTCCGTGCCGGACAGTGCCATCTGGCGAAGGCGGATGTAGTAGATGGTCTTGATGCCCTTTTTCCAGGCGTAGATCTGCGCCCGATTGATGTCGCGGGTGGTCGCAGTATCGCGGAAGAACAGCGTCAGCGACAGGCCCTGGTCGACATGCTGCGTGGCCGCCGCATAGGTGTCGATGATCTTCTCCGGGCCGATCTCGTAGGCATCCTGATAATATTCCACGTTATCGTTGGTGAGATAGGCCGCCGGATAATATACGCGACCGATCTTGCCTTCCTTGCGGATCTCGATCTTCGACACGATCGGGTGGATCGAGGAGGTCGAATGGCTGACGTAGGAGATCGAGCCGGTCGGCGGCACGGCCTGGAGATTCTGGTTGTAGAGACCGCCAGCCATGACGGCAACTTTCAGGGCCTGCCAGTCATCTTGCGTAGGGATAGCAATGCCAGCCTTTTCGAACAGGTCAACGACTGTCTCCGTCGCCGGCTCCCATTCTCTCTCTGTGTATTTGTCGAAATACACCCCGGTCGCATATTTCGAATTCTCGAAGCCCTTGAAGCTCCGGCCTTTTTCCAACGCGATCCGATTTGACGCCTTCAGAGCGTGATAGGTGACTGTGTAGAAATAGATATTGGTGAAATCGATCCCCTCTTCGGAACCGTAGAAGATGCACTTGCTGGCCAGATAACCATGCAGGTTCATCTGGCCGAGGCCGATGGCGTGGCTGTCGTCATTGCCCTTGGCGACCGACGGCACTGAGGAAATATTGCTCATCTCCGAGACCGCCGTCAGCGCCCGGATGGAAGTCTCGATCGTCTTGCCGAAATCAGTTGAATCCATCGCCGATGCGATGTTCAGCGAGCCGAGATTACAGGAGATATCCTTGCCCATCGTCGCATAGGACAGATCCTCGTTGAAGGTGCTCGCCTCGCTCACCTGCAGGATCTCCGAGCAGAGATTGCTCATCGAGATGCGCCCCGCAATCGGATTATCCCGGTTCACCGTGTCTTCGAACATGATGTAGGGATAACCGCTCTCGAACTGGATCTCGGCGATCACCTGGAAGAAATCGCGTGCCTTGATCTTCTTCTTGTGGATGCGGGCATCCGCAACCAGCTCGCGGTATTTCTCCGTCACCGAAATTTCGGTGAAAGGCACGCCATAGACCCGCTCCACGTCATGCGGCGAGAAGAGATACATGTCCTCGTTGTTCTTCGCGAGTTCGAAGGTGATGTCGGGGATGACGACACCGAGCGACAGCGTCTTGATGCGGATCTTCTCGTCGGCATTCTCGCGCTTGGTGTCGAGGAAACGCATGATGTCGGGGTGATGGGCATGCAGATACACGGCGCCTGCGCCCTGGCGCGCGCCGAGCTGGTTGGCATAGGAGAACGAATCCTCCAGCAACTTCATCACCGGAATGACGCCCGAGGACTGGTTCTCGATCTGCTTGATTGGCGCACCCATCTCGCGAAGATTGGTGAGCGACAGCGCCACGCCGCCGCCGCGCTTGGAGAGCTGCAGCGCTGAATTGATCGAGCGGCCGATGCTTTCCATATTGTCCTCGACCCTGAGCAGGAAGCAGGAGACGAGTTCGCCGCGTTGTTTCTTGCCTGCATTAAGGAAGGTCGGGGTCGCCGGCTGGAAGCGGCCGGAGATGATCTCGTCGACCATGTCGCGGGCAAGGCTCTCATCGCCGCGCGCCAGGGTCAGCGCCACCATGCAGACGCGGTCCTCGTAGCGCTCGAGATAGCGCTTTCCGTCGAAAGTCTTCAGCGTATAGCTGGTGTAATACTTGAACGCCCCGAGGAAGGTGGGAAAGCGGAATTTCCTATCATAGGCGTGGTCAAAGAGATCGCGGACGAAATTGAATGCATATTGATCCAGCACCTCGCGCTCGTAATAGCCCTCGGTCACCAGATAATCGAGCTTCTCCCAGAGGTTATGGAAGAAGACGGTATTCTGGTTGACGTGTTGCAGGAAATACTGCTTCGCCGCCAGCCGGTCCTTGTCGAACTGGATCTTCCCCTCTTCGTCATAGAGGTTGAGCATGGCGTTGAGCGCATGATAATCCAGCGTGGCCTCGGCAGGCGCGCTCGTCTTTGTTTGGGTCAGCGTGTCCAAAATCGTTCCAGTCCCTGTCTGACATTAGCGACGTCCTCGTCCGTCCCGAGAAGCTCGAAACGGTAGAGAACGGGTATCGCGCACTTGTCGGCGATGATCTTGCCGGCGAGCCCGTAAGCCGTGCCGAAATTGGTATTGCCTGCCGCGATCACACCGCGGATCAGGCTTCGGTTTTGCGGATTGTTGAGAAAGCGGATGACAGGCTTCGGCACGGCGCCCTTGTCGCCACCCCCGCCATAGGTCGGCGTGACCAACACAAACGGCGCATCCACCTGTGGCGGCTTATCGCTGGCGTCGACTGGCAGCCGGAGCAGCTCAACGCCCAGCTTCTCAACGAAGCGTCGGGTGTTTTCCGACCGGCTGGAGAAGTAGACGAGCCCGCCCATCACGTCAGCCTCAGGCGAGCGCGCTGATCATATCCGGCCTGAAACCGGCCCAATGCTGCTCGCCGGCGACGACGACAGGCACCTGCACATAGCCCAGACCGCGGACCAGATCGAAGGCTGCATTGTCCTTCGAGATGTCGATGATAGTGTAGTCTATGCCCTTGCGGTCGAAGGCGCGGGTTGTCGCAGTGCACTGAACGCAGGCAGGTTTGGAATAAACTGTGATGCTCATGGGTTCCTCGGTAAAAACTGGACAGGGAAAAGCGTTCGGGCACAGTCGATGCCCGACATGAAATCGATAAACCAGAAACGAAAAGTGGTCGCGCAACCCGATGGGTTACGGATCAGCAGGCAAATGGAAAGTCATGTTCATAGCCTTCACCCCGAAGCAGACGAATGACGGGGCAGCAAGGACGGTTGTGGCATCCGGTCGAACCGGACACAATCAGCCGAACCCTGCCGGACACCCCGCCGGCGGACGTTTCGATCAAGGCAGGTCTCCTGGCTCACGGGTCGCAGCACTTGTTCCGCCTTCCCAGGAAAACCCAGTGGCT
>ERZ1034401.82-NODE-82-length-30092-cov-3.719246_pt1 | contig 30092 bp, 25 predicted proteins | sample MGYA00520601_ERZ1034401 | MGnify/ENA primary metagenome ERZ1034401 (study PRJEB33736, sample SAMEA104288476) | Azolla filiculoides | biome: Urban; feature: water surface; material: ditch water | place: Netherlands | collected 2014 ... | reverse complement strand
CGTGCCGATGTCCTTGTGGTTGGTCGACAGAAACCAGCGAGCAAAGAAGCTCGGCTTGTGATCGTGATGGTCATGATGCGCGCCATGGGCGTGATCGTCGTGGGCAACAGGTCCAGCCATTGTCCGCACTCCTTATTAGTTCGAAACGTTTGCGGCGGTCTGGACGGCAGCCGGAGCACCGTCGACAGCTGCCATGAGCGCCTTGTTTGCGCCAGCGAGGTCGCTCGTTGCCGCCTGAGCCCAGGCAGCATACTTTTCTTCCGAGACCACGCGGATGGCGATCGGCATGAACGCATGGTCCTTGCCGCACAGCTCCGAACACTGGCCGTAGTAGAGACCTTCGCGCTCGGCAGTGAACCAAGTTTCGTTCAGGCGGCCCGGGATAGCATCGATCTTGACGCCGAATGCCGGCATTGCAAACGCGTGGATAACATCGGTCGGCGCTGCGGTGACCAGCATGCGGACCACCTTGTTGACCGGAACGACGACTTCGTTGTCGACGGCGAGCAGGCGCGGATAACGTGCAATGTCTTCCTTGCCGGCCGCGGCGCGATCGGTATCTTTGAGCAGATAACTGTCGAAGGCGACAGCCTGCTCGCCCTGATATTCATAGCTCCACAGCCACTGGGTGGCGGTCGCCTTGATCGTCAGGTCGGGATTTTCCGGCATCTTCAGCTGATAGGTCAGCAGGTTGAAGGAGGGAATGGCAATGGCGAAGAGAATGAGTACCGGCGCAACTGTCCAGACAATCTCGATCGCGGTGTTGTGGCTGGTCTTCGACGGCACCGGGTTGGCGCGCGCGTTGAACTTGACGACCACGAGAATGAGAAGGATCAGAACGAAAATCGTGACCGGCACGATGAACCAGAGGGTATATTGCTCAAACCATCTGATCTGCGACATGATCGGCGTTGCCGCATCCTGTAGCGTCATCTGCCAGGGCCTGGGCTGGTCGGCGAAGCTTACAGAAGCGAAAAGCAGACAGGCCAGCGCGGCCAATACTGCATAGGTTCTCTTCATCACGGTTAAGTCTCCCACAAGCGCTTGATCCACATCAAACCATAGCGCAAAAATCATGCTAGTGTCGTCGTTTCAAATCATAGATTGGCCGCATTCGCAATACGCCTCTGGCAAAGCCCGTGCGGCATTTTGCGCTTCATCAATTGACAATGGTCTCAAGTGCATGGCTTTCGCCCGTTGGGGTTGGCGACGGCGCCAATCTTGCTGCCGGAAGGTGAAATGCGGTCCCAATTATGCCGCACTCCCCCTTAAAACAGTCGGCGGGGCTTTCATTTCCCCACCCCCACGACAAGAATGTGCGGGATGATTCGTTTTCCAGAGGTATCCATGGGTCTCCCAAGACTGCTTTGGTCCGGCTTGACCGCAGGCGCCCTGTTCGTTGGCGCGCTTTCCATGCCGGCCCAGGGCCAACAGCCACAACAACCGCCCGGCACGATCCGCTCCAACCATGGCGCATGGTCGGTGATCTGCGACAAGCCGGCCGGCGCGACGGTCGAACAATGCGCGCTGATGCAGAATGTCATCGCAGACGACCGGCCGGAAGTCGGCCTGTCCGTCGTGGTGCTGAAGACCGCCGACCGCAAGGCGCGGATCCTGCGCATCCTGGCGCCGCTCGGCGTGCTGCTGAAAGACGGCATGGAGCTGTTCGTCGACGGCAACAATATCGGGCGGGCCTATTTCACCCGCTGCTTCTCCGAGGGCTGTTATGTCGAGGTCGAGATCGACGAGGAGCTGATGAAGATCCTGCGGGCCGGCAAGGCCGCGGTCTTCGCGCTGCGTGAATCCGCCGACCAGGACCGCGTCGGTATCCCGATCGAGCTCGCCGGCTTCGGCGAAGGCTACGACAAGCTGCCTTGATACAAAGGAGTGGAGTTCCGGCTCCGCTTTTCGTGATGACCGGAATGGTGCGGGCAGGCCGAGCAGGCTTGCCCCTTTTCGTCTGGGCGCCTACATGCAGGGGCCACGGCCAAGGAGACCAGCATGACCCAGGACCTTCTCTCCCTCTTCGATTGCGACGAGGCAACCTTGACGAAGCGCGTCGCGGACGCCCTGGCCGGGGCTGATGACGGCGAACTCTATATAGAGCACGCCCAGGCGGAATCGCTGACCTTCGACAATGGCCGCCTCAAGGGCGGCTCGTTCAACACCGACCAGGGTTTTGGGCTGCGTGCGGTTGCCGGTGAAGCGGTTGGCTATGCTCATGCCGGCGAGCTTTCGCTCAGCGCCCTTTCGCGCGCGGCCGATGCGGTAGGCGCCGTCACGCATGGCCATTCCGGCTCCTACGCAGCAGCACCGCAGCGGACCAATGCCAAGCTCTACGGCGAGGACAATCCGATCGGTTCGCCGACCTTCGAGGAGAAGGTCAAGCTGCTGTCCGAGATCGACGCCTATCTGCGCGACAAGGATGCGAAGGTGCGCCAGGTAACCGCCTCGATCGCCGCCAGCTGGCAGGTGGTGGAGATCCTGCGCGCCGACGGTCACCGGGTGCGCGACATAAGGCCGATGACCCGGATCAACATTTCCGTCATCGCCGGCCAGGGCGAGCGCCAGGAAAGCGGCTCCTTCGGTGTCGGCGGCCGCATGGGTTTTAACGAATTCCTCAGCGAGGAAAGCTGGCACAAGGGTGCCGATGAGGCGCTGCGCCAGGCGCTGGTCAATCTCGAAGCGCAGGAAGCACCGGCCGGCACGATGGACATAGTGCTTGGCAATGGCTGGCCGGGCGTCATGCTGCACGAGGCCGTCGGCCACGGCCTGGAAGGCGACTTCAACCGCAAGAAGACCTCGGCCTTTGCCGGACTTCTGGGCGAAATGGTCGCGGCTCCCGGCGTCACCGTCGTCGACGACGGCACGATCGACAACCGCCGCGGCTCGATCACGGTCGACGACGAAGGCACGCCGTCCGCCTATAACGTGCTGATCGAGGACGGCCGCCTCGTCGGCTACATGCAGGATCGGCAGAACGCCCGGCTGATGGGCATGAAGGCGACCGGCAACGGCCGGCGCCAGGGCTATGCGCACCAGCCGATGCCGCGCATGACCAATACCTTCATGCTGTCCGGCGACAAGACGCCGGAGGAAATCATCGCCTCGGTCAAGAAGGGCATCTATGCCGTTTCGTTCGGCGGCGGCCAGGTTGACATCACGTCTGGCAAATTTGTCTTCGGCTGCACCGAGGCCTATCTGATAGAGAACGGCAAGATCGGCGCGCCGGTCAAGGGCGCCATGCTGATCGGCAATGGTCCGGACGCAATGAAGCGGATCTCTATGATCGGCAACGACACCAAGCTCGACACCGGCATCGGCAACTGCGGCAAGGCCGGCCAATGGGTACCGGTCGGCGTCGGCCAGCCGCATCTGCGGATGGACCAGATCACCGTCGGCGGCACCAAGGCTTGACCGCATGCCGCCGAAGCACAGGCCTCGGCGGCAAATTCGTCTCCCCTCCCCTTCGATCCCTGGAAAGCAATCCGCGCATCATGCTGCCACGCCCACCAAAAGCCGTGATCTTCGACATGGACGGGTTGCTGATCGACAGCGAAATACATTATCGCAACGCGCTGATGGCAGCCGGCGCGGAACGCGGCCTGTCAATGACCACCTCGCTCTACGATGGCATGCTCGGACAACCCTGGTCGGGCAACGCACAACTGCTGAGGGCGCACTATGGCGCCGATTTCGATGCCGAGAGTTTCCGCCCCATCTGGCTTTCACACTTCAACCGCTTGATGGCGCAGGACCTGCGCCTCAAGCCCGGCGTCGTCGAACTGCTCGATCGGCTCGATCGGCTCGAGCTCCCGCGTGCCATCGCCACGTCCTCGGCGCATCATCAGGTCGAGCACCACCTGGCCGGTTTCGACCTGATCCGCCGCTTCGATACGGTGGTGGCGCAGGGCGACTACAAGCGTGGCAAACCGGAACCGGACCCCTATCTTGTGGCAGCGGACAGGCTTGGCATCGCAGCCACCGATTGCCTGGCGCTGGAGGATTCGCACAACGGCATCCGCTCGGCATCATCCGCCGGCATGATGGCCGTGATGGTGCCGGACCTGCTGGCGCCGACGGACGAGATCGTCGGGCTCTGCGCCCATGTGGTTCAGGACCTGCTGGAATGCCTCGCCTTCTTCGAGGGACGGCATGAGGCAAGGGCCTGAGGCGCTTGCGGTTCGGGTGGAATGCGCGATGATCAAAGGATGAACGAAAAGCCGAAACCCCTACCCTTCGATGACCTGACGTTTCCGACGGACGATAATCCGGACGCAGCGCTGGAAGAATGGCAGAAGAAGAAAATCAGACGTGGCCTGAAAGCTGCCGATGAAGGGCGTTTTGCAAGTCCCGACCGCATCAAGGCAATCGTAGCAAAATTCGTCCCAAATGGCTGAGATCCTGTGGACCGATGACGCAGCTCAAGATTTTGAGGATATCGGTACATATGTAGGCTAAGACAGCCCCAAATCCGCAGAGAAGATCACTCGCCGAATTGGTGAAGCGACGAGTTTCCTTGCCCATCACCCCAATGTGAGGCGGTCAGGGCGCGTCGAAGGTACCCGCGAGTTGGTCGTATCCGGAACGCCATACATCGTCATCTACCGTGTCGCGAACTCTCGGGTGGAGATCATCACCATCCTGCATGCCGCACAAAGATGGCCCAATACTTCCGACCAGCCCCCTCACCCGCGGGCGGGCATCAACACACAGTCGTAGCGGTTCTGCACCAGCATGTCGCAGGCCGCGCGGGCTTCGTCCTTGGTGACAAAGCCCGTGAAGCGGGCGCGGTAGAATGTCGTGCCGTTGCGCGTCACCATTTCGGTATAGGTATCGAGACCCTGAAGCGGCTGGCCGATCTTGCTGCGGGCATCCGACAGCATATCCATGGCGGCCTGGGCGCTGGTCGCGGCGGCAATCTGGATCTGCCATTTGCGATCCTTGGCGCTCGTCGACTGTGTTCTGGCCTGGGACGACGCCTGGATTGGCGCTACGTCAGCGCCGATGATGGCGCGCGGTACGGGTGCGGCAAACGGCTGTTCGCTGGAGGCGACACTGCCGCCGGCATAAGCTGTCGCGGTCGAGGCCGGCGCGGCGGAGGCACCCGCCATGCTTTCGACGGCAGCAACCGCCGATGCGCGCGGGGCCGGAACAGGCACGGCGCCATCCAGGCGGGCGATATCCATCTGCACGCCGGTCGAGCGGCTGACCAGCAGCTTGCTGCCGGTGGAAGCCTTGCGGATATTGGCCGTAATCAGCTTTTCCATAACCTTGTCGCGGCTGGCGGCCGTGCGGCCACCCATGACGACGCCGATGACCCGGCGGCCATCGTCCTCGACAGCGCTCACCAGATTATAGCCGGAGGCATTGGTATAGCCCGTCTTGATGCCGTCCATGCCCTTGTAGCGATACATCAGATTGTTGTGGCCATTGATCGTACGACCGCGGAAGGTGAAGCTCTTGGTGGCAAACAGCTTGTAGTCTTGAGGAAAGTCACGCATCAGCGCGATGCCGAGCGTCGACATGTCGCGCGCCGTGGTGAACTGCTGGTCGTGCGGAAGACCGGATGCATTGAAGAAGGTGGTGTTCATCATGCCGAGCGCACGGGCCTTGCGGGTCATCATCCCGGCGAATGCTTCCTCGGAACCGCCCAGCTTTTCGCCAAGTGCCGCCGCGGAATCATTGGCCGACACAATGATCAGCGACAGAACCGCTTCCTTGACAGTGATCTTGTCACCAGCCTTGACGCGCAGCTTGGTCGGCGGGCGGGCGGCGGCGTATTTCGAGAAGGGAACCGGGCTGTCCCAACTGAGTTTGCCGGCGCGGATCGCATCAAGCGCCATGTAGATGGTCATCATCTTGGTCAAGGATGCGGGGTGATTGAGGGTATCGGGGTTTTCTGATGCGAGAACTTCGCCGGTGCGGGCATCAAGCAAGAACTGAGCACTGCCTGCATGAGCCGTCGTCGAAAGTGAAAAGACCGCCACGCAAAACGACAGTACGATCATTAACTTGCTCATGAAAACTCCAATAGCCGCCTAGATCTGGATGACTGTTCCGGCAAAACTGATTCCCGCAACGCACCGGACGCGGGAGTGCGCTTAGGGCAAGAATGGGGCGACAATCAGCCAAGCGGGATCATGTGAAACCAATCGTCCCCAAGAGTTGCAACTTTTATGGTTACCGTCATGTTAATGTCACAGGGCAAGATGATGCCCTGCTGCGATATCGGCCGCGTCTTCTCAATTGCTACATGTTTCACTGCATCATTGAGCGAAGCTTAACCTGTGTCCGCATAGGTTGACGCTTTGAGGAGAGCGGGGCATCGAAATCCCGCGCGGTGTCATGACGAAGGCGGATTTCAAACGGCTGCTGCGACGGCTGGCAATCACTGGTGGGCTGGAGGTTGCTCACGGTCTGGCGAAGCTTGGCGTTCTTGCGTCGGCACGCGGCCGCGGGATGATCCTGACATTGCACCATGTCCAGCCATTCAGGCCGGCTGCGTTTGCACCCAATCGTCACCTGGAAATCACGCCCGAATTCCTGGAAAAGACAATCCTGCAACTGAAAGCCGCCGGATTTCGCTTTGCCCGGCTGGATGACGTGCCGGCGCTTATGGCGGAGGGCGAACCTGGGGCGCCGTTTGTCGTCTTTACCCTGGATGACGGTTTCCGCAACAATGCCGAACATGCCGTGCCGATTTTCGAGCGTCATGGCGTGCCCTGCACGATCTTCGTCTGCAAGGGCCTGTCCGAGCGCAGCCATACGATGTGGTGGGAGACGGCCGCCGCGCTGATCGGCGCGCAGGACCAAGTCACCCTCGATTTCGGCGGTGGTGCGATCGCCTTCGACACGCGCACGCTTTCGGGAAAGCTTGGTGCTTTCGACCATGTGTGCAAACAGATCTTCGTCGGCGATGAGACAAGAGCTATCGAAAGACTAAACGCCACGGCGCAGAGTGCTGGAATAGACCCGCATGCGATCGTCGCGGATACGGTGATGAATGCGGACGAACTGCGTGCCCTGGTGACAGGACATCCGCTGGTCTCTTTCGGCGCGCATACGGTAAGCCATCGCGGCCTTGGCTTTCTGCCGGACGACGTGGTGCTCGACGAGCTCAACCAGAGCGCCGACTATGTGGCAACGCTTTCCGGCTCCCGACCGACGACATTCGCCTATCCCTATGGCGACAGACGCAGCGCCACGCCGAAAACGGCGGCGCTTGCCGACTGGGCCGGCTTCAAATTGTCGGTGACGACACGACCGGCAACGCTTTGCTGCAATGCCATGTCAGCGCCGCAGAGCCTGCCGCGCCTGTCGCTCAACGGCTTTTACCAGAAGCCCCGCTATGTCACCGCGCTGACGTCAGGCATTCCAACCAAACTCGCCTATGGCGGCTGCTGACGTCCGCTGCCGCTACCGTGCCTTATATAAATAGGTCACGGATACATGCGGACCTTTGACCAGGCACCGGTGGATGTCTCGCGACGGAACTCGATGCGATCATGCAGGCGGAACTTGCGGTCGTGCCAGAATTCGATCGATTGCGGCACGATGCGGAAACCCGACCAGTGTGGCGGGCGCGGCACGTTGCCAAGCGCGTAGCGGGCGGTGTATTCGGCGACCGATTTTTCCAGCGCAAAGCGGCCTTCCAGCGGGCGCGACTGCTTCGAGGCCCAGGCGCCGATGCGGCTGCCGAGTGGACGGGTCGCGTAATATTCATCGGCCTCTGCATCGGAGACGACCTCGACCGCACCGCGAAGACGCACCTGCCGGCGCAGGGATTTCCAATGAAAACACATTGCCGCCTTGTTCTGGCCGAGAATTTCCTGTCCTTTCTGGCTCTCGAAATTGGTGTAGAATACAAACCCTCGGCTATCAAAACCCTTGAGCAGAACCATCCTGACATTTGGAAGGCCATCCGCATCCACGGTTGCCAGCGCTACCGCGTTGGGATCGTTGAGCTCTGACGCCACGGCATCCTGCAGCCAGGCGCCAAACAGGGCGAAGGGTTCACTCTCTTCGGTAAAGTCACCACTTGTTAACCCGATATCCGACATATTGCCTCAAATGCTCCTGACCTTCATGATAGGTGTCCAGAACGCGGTATTGGACGGGACCCCATTTGGAAGTAGACATAGCAAAGTCGGTCGAGCGTACAAAGGGTAGGTGCATGAGCAAACGCAAGATCCTTCTCGCTCTTGCTGCGACACTTCCGCTCAGCGGATGCTTCGGCGGCAGCATGGACCTCTTCGGTTCCGACACAGTCGACAGCTCGATCTCGACCAATACCATCTCCAAGGGCCGCGCTTCTGGAAACGGGTCCGACGAACTGACGGTGCAGAGCGCCGTGTCGTCGGCAGATCTGTCGAAGACCGAAGGCAAACCCCTGCCCTGGGCCAATGCCACGACCGGCAGCGCCGGTGTCGTCACCGCGATCCAGGAAGAAAAGGGCCAGGGTGTCATCTGCCGCAACTTTTCGACGACGCGCCATTCCTATGAAGGCATCGCCTATTTCTCCGGCAAGACCTGCACATCCGGCTCCGGCAACTGGCAGCTGCTGAGTTTCGACCGTCAATCCTGATTTCGTTCGGATTTGAAACGTTTGCTTAAGCAAACAGGAAGAAACACCACGTCGCAGCTTCTGACCCGTAAGATTCAATTAGCTCCTTGCGTGCGAACCTCCCCAGACATTGTAACGCCGAGACCGCATGACAATTTCGCGGGACGGCTTTGAGTATTCGCCAGTGACCGCTCCATGATCCGGATGCGCAACTGGTCGATTGATGTTGGTGGCGTTGATGCGAGATTTTTATTCAGTCCTCGGCGTTAAGCGCGATGCGGGCGCAGACGAGATCAAGGCGGCTTGGCGCTCCAAGGCGAAAAGCGTGCATCCCGATCAGAATCGCGATGATCCGCTGGCCAACAACCGTTTTGCCGAAATCGGCCGTGCCTACGAAGTCCTGAAAGATCCAGCAAAACGCAACCGGTATGACCAGCAACGCGTGAAGGTCGAGGCGATGGAACGCGAGCAGACGATCATGCAGCAGCGCCAGTCGGCGCGCGAAGCTGCCGAAAAAGCAAAGCAGGCCAAGGCCAATGCCGAGCGCATCCTGGCCGAACTTGCCCAGGCCGAGGCCGCAAAGGCAAAGGCCGACACGGCGGCAGCGCAGGCGGCTCAGGCCGCCAAGGCCGCGCAGGCACACGCCCAGAAAACCCAGGCACAGGCCCAGACGGCGCAAGCCCAGTCAGCTCAGACAAATGCGAAGGCCGAACAGACAGACGCGAGCCAGGGCCAAAGCACCCATCCGTCCCAGCAAACACAGTCAACGGCCGGTGCCGGCCAACAGGACAAGAAGGCCGGCAGCGCCAGCGCGCAATCCGGCAAGCCCGAGGGTCCGGAAGATCTGGTCAGCAGAATTTTCGGCGAGAGCCCCGAAGCTGCCGCTGTGGCTGAGAGCCTGAAGCGCGACGCCGAAGCCGCCGAACTCAACGAAGGCACGCCGCTTCGTGCGCCAAGTTCACCGCTGCTGGCGCCTATCGAACTGATCAGCTCGCTGGTGCGTCGCATCCGCGGCGTTCCGCCGCCACCGCCGGAAAAAGCACCGGATGTCTTTTCCGAAGCCGTTGTCGCGATCAGCGACCTGCTCGAACAGAAGTCCGTACCGATCACGCTCAATGACGGTCGTGAAGTGCGCGTACCCCTCGATGGCGTGACCGATGGCCATGTCGTTCGCCTGAAGGCGCAAGGGCTGAAATTCCAGGGCATGCAGCGCGGCGATGTCGCGGTCACCATCAAGGTGATGCGGTCCGAGAAATTCCTGGTCGACGCCTATGACATTCGCACCGTCCTGCCGATCACTCTGGAAAATGCCGTGCTCGGTTGCGATGTCGAAGTCGAGGGGCTGCAAGGCATGGTGAAGGTCACCGTTCCCGCCTGGTCGAACTCGGATCAGGTCATCCGCATCGATGCGCTCGGCCTGCCGGACGGCGCCGGCGGACGCGGTGCGCTGCTGGTCGAGCTTCGTGTCATGCTGTGGGAAAAGCCGGACGAGAAGGTCACCGACCTGATGCGGCTGATGCGTGAAGGGCTCTATCTCTAACGCCTCCGACCGCCTGTCGCCTGCGCCGGGATATGGTCTGCGATCGCTGCCCGGCCAGCCGGCGCGGCCCTGGACTGCGTCGATGATCAACGCCCTTTTTCATGAAATTCCACAGCCGAGAATCGTCCGGCCACGCGCGCGACGCACAGAAAAATCACCACGCCTATTCGCCATAAATCGAGCTTTCACGTTGTGTTATGGCGGTTTTTTGATGAACACACCCTTTGTTACGCTACCTAACAGTTGATGATCCGGTTCAATCTTGTACGCCGGAACGGCCTATGCCATAGGCAGTCCATCGAAAGTATCAGGGGATCACAACATGGCTCAAGGTTCCGGCCTTATGGCAGGCAAGCGCGGCGTCATCATGGGCGTTGCAAACAATCGCTCCATCGCATGGGGCATTGCCAAAGCCTGTCACGACCAGGGCGCTGAGATCGCCTTTACCTGGCAGGGCGATGCGCTGAAGAAGCGCGTCGAACCTCTGGCGCAAGAGCTCGACGCCTTCCTGGCCGGCGATTGCGACGTCACCAATCTCGACAGCATCGATGCCGTCTTCAACAATCTCGAAGCCAAGTGGGGCAAGATCGACTTCGTCGTGCACGCGATCGCGTTTTCCGACAAGGACGAGCTGACCGGCCGCTACATCGAGACGACCCGCGACAACTTCGCCAAGACGATGGACATTTCCGTCTATTCGTTCACGGCAGTCGCCGCCCGCACCGAAAAGATCATGAACGACGGCGGATCGCTGCTGACACTGACCTATTACGGCGCCGAGAAGGTCATGCCGCATTACAACGTCATGGGCGTTGCCAAGGCGGCTCTCGAAGCTTCCGTGCGCTACCTCGCTGTCGACATGGGCGGCCGCGGCATTCGCGTCAACGCCATCTCGGCCGGTCCGATCAAGACGCTGGCCGCTTCGGGCATCGGCGATTTCCGCTATATCCTCAAGTGGAACGAGTATAACTCACCGCTGAAGCGCAATGTCACGACCGATGAAGTCGGCACCTCCGGCATGTATCTGCTGTCGGATCTGTCGACCGGCGTTTCCGGCGAAGTCCATCACGTCGACTGTGGTTACCACACGGTCGGCATGAAGGCCGTCGACGCGCCGGATATCTCGGTCGCCAAGGACTAAGTTCAGGGGTCTGTCGCCGTGCTCATCTACATGATCCGACACGGCCAGACCGACTGGAACGCCGAAGGCCGGATGCAGGGTCAAAAGGACATTGACCTCAATGCGACCGGCCGCGGCCAGGCGATGCGCAACGGCGAAATGCTGGCGCATGTGCTGGGCGACAGCGTCGCCCAGTTCGACTTCGTCGCCTCGCCGCTCAGGCGCACGCGCGAAACCATGGAGCGCCTTCGCGCCGAAATGGGTCTGGATCCCCTCGCCTATGGGCTCGACGAGCGACTGAAGGAACTGTCCTTCGGCGACTGGGAAGGCTTCACGCTGGCCGAGCTGGCAAAGGCCGCGCCAGAACGGGTCAAGGAACGCGCCCGGCGCAAATGGGGCTTCATTCCGCCCGGCCAGGATGCCGAAAGCTACGAGATCCTGTCCTGGCGCATCGGCGCCTGGCTGAACTCGGTGGAGCAGCCGACGGTCTGCGTCAGCCATGGCGGCGTCATTCGCAGCTGCTTCCGCCTGATCGGCGGCATGGACGAGGACGAAGCCTGCGAGATCAATATACCGCAGGATCGGATCCTCAAGATCGACCGCGATGCCGGCGTCATAGGCTGGATGTAAAACAACAGGATTGTTCAAATAGAAAACGGCGGAAACCGGTCCGGGGTCTACGCCGTCGCACCGTATTCAGCCGGTCTACTGGATGACTTCGAGATCGTCCACGACACGCTTGCCGTCGACTTCCGTGTAGAACACGATGACCTTCTGTCCGCTTTCCAGACCGTCGAAATTGAACTCCGCCGGCACGGTATAGGTCTTGCCGTCGTCGAGCACGAGACTCATGCTGTCGACGTTGACCGCCTCGATGGTTGCCTCGACGTCATCACTGCCGGCAAAGGCAGAGAGAGGAGACAAGAAGCTTGCCGTAGCAAGCAAGACAGAAATGACGATGCGCATGCGGACCACCCTCGACCAAACGACTAAAAATATATGTTTCAAAATAGCCTCCCGAATGTGGCAAAATTCGCCCGCAGATGTGACCTTTTCGCAAAGATTGTGGACCGTAACGAGGGCGGGGATCAACCCTCCCCACTTTGATATTCGCGGCTGATCGGCAATCTCGCACAAGATTTCCCGCCGAACGCTGAGAAAGTCAAAAATGGTCAAACGGAACCATGGGTTAGATGTGCTGCTGTTTTGTTCGGGCAAGGCTAAATTAACCCGCCGCCTATAGACTTCCCGTAACTTGGGGTGACGGGAATTTTACAGTTGCGTATCTTTGATGCAGGACAGCGCCAAGACGGCGAAGGGTGGAGCAAAGGCGTTCTATGGCTCGTCTTGGGTGGCGTGATCAGCACAGTGATCATCGGCGCTGGCGTGATGATCGACCGCAGTTCCGCACAATACGAACAGCAACGCGTCGAGCATGAAGTCGCTGATGCCCTTCGGCATGCACAGGTATCGATTCGCAACCGATTGAATCTCGATGTCGCCAACGCGCTGGCGATCGCGGACGATATCGCCGACGATCCCATGCTGTCACCGACAGAGCTGAACCGCACGATCAACAAGATCGTCTCGCGCGACCCGCATATCACCACCGTCGCCTTCGTTCCGTTGAATGATATCCACAGGATGGCGTTCCAGCCGAAGCTGTCGCTTGCGCACAATACCGTTGAACTGAGCATTCCGGTGCCGCCGCCGAGCTGGGAGGCGACCAAGGCGTGGAAACTGATGACCGTTTCATTGGACATCACCAAGATCTTCGACGCCGCCGGGCTTTCGGATCTCTCGGCTGCCGATGGCTCCGCCTCTCCCGCAGATCTCGATCACGGACTTGACCGGCTGCATCTGGCGATCGCGACCGCCGGACCCGACGGAAGAATGCTGTTCGGCACGGCCAGCATCCACGACGAGCAACCGATCGCCCAGGAATTCAGCCATCACGATCTCTCCTTCGTGCTTTATGGCGCGCCTGCCGAGGGCTGGGATGCGGCCATGAGCCGTCTGATGCCTACCAGAATGATCGTGCTTTCCACCGTTGCCGCAATGATGGTGCCGGTGCTGCTCGCGCTGTTCCTGCTGCGCGAGCGCAATCGCAATATCAGCCAGCTGCAGGGTCGCGAGGAAAGACTGATCGACCTCTCGCACCGCTTCCAGCTGGCGATGGAAACGTCGAATATCGGCATCTGGGATATCGATGAAGAAACCCATGGATTACATTGGGACGAACGTTCCGCCGGTCTGCATGGCCTTCCCGTCAGCCAGACGGACAATGAGGATCGTCTGGCCGACTGGTACGCCACCATCCATCCCGACGATGTGCAGAAGGCCGAGCAACAGTTCTTCGACTGCGTGATCGCCTGCACGGAAACGGTCTGGGATGTCACCTACCGTATCGAGCTGTCCGACGGGACCTGCCGCTACCTGCGCTCGGCCGGAGCCAGCTCCATCAATGAACGCGGCAAACGGCGCCTGACGGGCATCGTCTGCGACGTGACAACCGATACCCTGGTGACCCAGTCTCTGAGCCAGGCCAAGGAAACCAGCGACATCAAGAATGCCGAGCTTGAACTGGCGCTCGATGAGTTGTCCAGCCGCGAGCATCAGCTGGCGGAACTGTCGCACAGGCTCGACCTGGCGCTGGCATCCTATAACTGTGGGATCTGGGAAGGCGACCCGGTCAGCCGCACCGCCGTCTGGGACGAGCGCATGCACCAGCTTTACGGCCTGCCCTACAGCGAACAGCCGGTGACGGAACATCAATGGATGGCCTGCCTGCATCCTGACGAGCGTGGCGACATCCTGATCACCACCAAACGGGCAACGACCAACGAACAGACACTCAACACCATTCAGCGGGTCATCCTGCCGAACAACGAAGTCCGCTACATTCGCTCGGTCGGGCAGGCGCATTTCGGCCGGGACGGGAAGAAGAAGCTGATCGGCATCGCTTTCGACGTGACAGCGGATTCGCTTCTGGCCGAGCAGTTGCGCTCGGCGAAGGCAGAAGCGGACATGCGCAATATCGAACTGGAGCTGGCCAAGAACCGTATCGAGTTCAATGCATTGCATGACCCGCTGACGTCGCTTGCCAACCGGCGCAAGCTCGATCTGGAACTGGACACGCTGACACGCAAGGGCGAGAGCCAGCGGCACAAGTTTGCCATCCTGCATCTCGATCTCGATCGCTTCAAGGAGATCAATGACACGCTTGGTCATGCGGCGGGCGACGCCATGCTCGTGCATGCATCGCGCGTGCTGATGCGGCATGTGCCACGCGGCGATCTGGTCGCGCGTATCGGCGGCGACGAATTCGTCATCCTAGCGCGGCGGGCGACGACGATGGACGAGCTGACAGACCTGGCGAACCGGATCATCACGGAGATGCGCCATCCGATCGACTTCGAAGGCTTCGACTGCCGTTGCGGCGTTTCGATCGGCATTGCCCAGTCCGTCGGCATGGCCCCCGATGCGCGCAAGGTCCTGATCAACGCGGATATCGCGCTCTACCAGGCCAAGGAAAAGGGTCGCAACTGCTACGAATTCTTCACGCCGGACCTGCAGGCGAACATCATCGCCAAGAAGCGCATGGCCGACGACATGCTGACCGGGCTTGAGCGCGACGAATTCATCGTGTGGTACCAGCCACAGTTCGAAACCAACAGCATGCAGCTTTGCGGCGCCGAGGCTCTGGTGCGCTGGCGCCATCCCGATCGCGGCGTACTGGCGTCCGGCGCCTTCCTCAAGGTTGCCGAAGACCTGAACGTCATGGCCCGCATCGACCAGCTGGTGCTGCAGACGGCGCTCAAGGACCAGATGCGCTGGACGGCGCTTGGCGTGCAGGTGCCACGCATATCGGTGAACGTCTCGTCCAAGCGACTCCATGACGAAAACCTGATCGAACAGCTGGAAGGCCTGAATGTGCCGCAGGGGTCGATCTGTTTCGAACTGGTGGAATCCATCTTCCTCGACGAAAGTGACACGATCGCGACCAGCAATATCGACCGGATCAAGGCGCTGGGCATCGATATCGAGATCGATGATTTCGGTACCGGTCATACCTCGATCGTCAGCCTTCTGAAGCTAAAGCCGAAGCGGCTGAAGATCGACCGGCAGCTAGTCATGCCGATCACCACCCAGCCGCAGGAACGCAGCCTGGTGCGCTCGATCGTCGAGATCGCCGGATCGCTCGGCATCGAGACGGTGGCGGAAGGGGTGGAAACCCACGAACATGCCGCACTGCTGCGCCAGCTCGGCTGCGACTATCTGCAGGGCTATGCCTTTGCCAAGCCGCTGTCCTTCGAGGATTTCAGCCGTTTCGTCACCCGCCTGCCGCAGAGACAGGCGTCCTGACGGCAGTTGCCGTGTCCGAAGCCGCCCGGACACGCGTTTGCCCGCCGAGTGCCCGGCGGATTGCCTGGGCAATTGGATTGCGCCTGTTTGGGCGAAACAAAGAAACATCCGCCTGCTTTTTGGGTCACAACAGGTCGAAAAGCGCTTCACACCCTTCCTGCATTTGCTCTATGAGTGACGCCATCCAAGGCCCCAGTCGGCGAGCATGCCTCGCCGGCCAGAATGGAGCGGTTCGTCACCCATGTCGCATAACACCTTCGGTCATCTCTTCCGCGTTACCACCTGGGGCGAAAGCCACGGACCAGCGCTTGGCGCCGTTATCGACGGCTGCCCGCCCGGCGTCCGTTTCCGCCAGGAAGACCTGCAGGTCTTCATGGACAAGCGCAAACCCGGCCAGTCGCGCTTCGTCACCCAGCGGCGCGAGGACGATATCGTCAAGGTTCTGTCGGGCGTGATGCCACAGGAAGACGGGTCGATGATCACCACCGGCACGCCGGTGTCGCTCTATATCGAGAACACAGACCAGCGCTCGAAGGACTATGGCGACATCGCCAAGCGTTACCGTCCAGGCCATGCCGATTTCACCTATGACCTGAAATACGGCATCCGCGACTATCGCGGCGGCGGACGCTCGTCTGCACGCGAGACGGCGGCGCGTGTTGCCGCCGGTGCTCTGGCGCGGCTTGCCATGCCGGGTGTGACCATTCGCGGCGCGCTCACCCAGATCGGCACCCACAAGATCAACCGCGACAACTGGGATTGGGCGCAAGTCGATCAGAACCCGTTCTTCTGCCCGGATGCCTCGATGGTTCCGGTCTTCGAAGACTATCTCGACGGCATCCGCAAGGCTGGCTCCTCCGTCGGCGCGGTCATCGAAGTAGTCGCAGAGGGCGTTCCGGCCGGCATCGGCGCGCCGATCTATGGCAAGATCGACCAGGATATCGCGGCCAACCTGATGTCGATCAACGCCGTCAAGGGCGTGGAGATCGGCAATGGCTTCGGGGCGGCTGAAATCACCGGCGAGGAAAATGCCGACGAGATGCGGATCGGGCCGGACGGCAAGCCGGTCTTCCTGTCCAACCATGCCGGCGGCGTGCTGGGGGGGATCGCCACCGGCGAGCCGCTGGTCGCGCGCTTCGCCATCAAGCCGACCTCGTCGATCCTGACGGAACGCCGCTCGATCGATTCCGACGGCAACGAAGTGGATGTGCGCACCAAGGGTCGCCACGACCCCTGCGTCGGAATTCGCGCCGTGCCTGTCGGCGAGGCGATGCTCGCCTGCACCATTCTCGACCATATTCTGAGGGATCGCGGCCAGACCGGCCGCCTGAAGTGAGGTTCTCCCATGAGCTATGACCAGAAGCGCGTCGTCGACGCGATCCGTGCCTTCGAAGCCGGCGAGATCGTCGTCGTCATGGACGATGACGGCCGCGAGAACGAGGGCGACCTGATCGTCGCGGCTGTGCATTGCACGCCAGAAAAGATGGCCTTCATCGTGCGCCATACATCGGGCATCGTCTGTGCGCCGATGCCGAAGGAGGAGGCCAAGCGGCTGAACCTCTCGGCCATGGTCGCCGACAATGACAGCGCCCATACGACGGCCTTTACCGTCTCGGTGGACTTCAAGCATGGAACCTCGACCGGCATTTCGGCCGATGACCGGACGCTCACCGTGCGCAACCTCGCCAATCCCAATGTCGGCGCCACCGATTTCGTCCGGCCCGGCCATATCTTCCCGCTGGTTGCGCGCGAAGGCGGCGTTCTGATGCGGTCGGGCCATACGGAGGCTGCGGTCGATCTGTGCAAGCTGGCGAACCTGCCGCTGATCGGGGTGATTTCCGAACTGGTCAATGACAACGGTACGGTGATGCGCGGCCCGCAGGTTGCGTCCTTTGCCGAAGAACATGGCCTGAAGCAGGTGTCGGTCGCCGACCTGATCGCCTATCGCCAGCGTAAGGAAACGCTGATCCAGCTGCATTCGAGCTTCGATATCCAGACACCCTATGGCACGGCCAAGGGCCACAGCTACTCGCTGCCCTGGGATCCGATGCAGCATCTGGCCGTGGTGTTCGGCGACATCCGCGATGGCGAGGACATTCCGGTGCGCCTGCATCTCGAGCATGTCGGCGCCGACGTCTTCGGCAACAACCGGCAGATTGACGGCGTCATGAAGAAGATCGCCGAGAAGGGTCGCGGCGTCATTGTCTACCTGCGCGAAGGCTCTGTCGGCGTCGGTGTCTCGACCACCGCGCGCACCGGCAAGCTCGACCGGGAAGCCCATAGCGAAGCCCAGGTCCGCGAGAGCGAATGGCTGGAGATCGGGCTTGGGGCGCAGATCCTGAAGGATCTCGGCGTCACCTCGATCCGGCTGATGTCGTCGCGCGAGCGTCACTATGTCGGCCTCGAAGGCTTCGGCATCAAGATCTCGGCGACCGAGATCGTCTGAGGAATACCGGGTGCCCTTGGCATCCGGGCGTCCTTGGCATCCAGGGTAGCCATCGCGGGCAATGCCGCAAGGCGTCACACCACCCCGGACCTTCGGCCCGACCCTCCCCCTCAAGGGGAGGGTGCGTGTACTACTCCGCCGCCGGGCGGAACTGGTCATGCTCTGTGGATTCGCCCATCGCCGTCGTCGACGATTGGCCGCCCGAAATCGCCAGCGACACGGCATCGAAATAGCCGGTGCCGACTTCGCGCTGATGTTTGGTCGCAGTATATCCGTTGGCTTCGGCGGCAAACTCCGCCTGCTGCAGCTCCGAATAGGCCGACATCTGGCGATCCTTGTAGCCGCGTGCCAGTTCGAACATGCCGTAGTTCAGCTGATGGAAGCCGGCGAGCGTGATGAACTGGAACTTGTAGCCCATCGCGCCGAGTTCCTTCTGGTACTTGGCGATCGTCGCGTCATCCAGGTTCTTCTTCCAGTTGAACGACGGCGAGCAATTGTAGGCGAGCTTCTTGCCCGGATGCACCTTGTGCACGGCTTCGGCGAACCTGCGCGCCTGCTCGAGATCCGGCTTGGATGTCTCCATCCAGATCATGTCGCAATGCGGTGCATAGGCGATTGCGCGGGCAATGCACGGCTCGATGCCGTTCTTCACCTGGTAGAAGCCTTCTGCCGTGCGGCCGGCATCGTAGTCAACGAAGGGCCGGTCGCGCTCGTCGATGTCGGAGGTCAGAAGCTTGGCCGCTTCGGCATCGGTGCGGGCGATGATCAGTGTCGGCGTGCCCATGACGTCGGCGGCCAGACGCGCCGCGGACAGGTTGCGGATATGTGCCTGCGTCGGGATCAGAACCTTGCCGCCGAGATGGCCGCACTTCTTTTCCGACGCGAGCTGGTCTTCATAGTGAACGCCAGCAGCGCCTGCCTCGATGAAGGCCTTCATGATCTCGAAGGAGTTGAGCGGTCCGCCGAAACCGGCCTCGGCATCGGCGACGATCGGTGCAAACCAGGTTTCGACCGAAAGGCCGTTGCCTTCCTGGGTTTCGATCTGGTCGGCGCGCTGCAGCGTCTTGTTGATCCGCTTGGCAAGCTCCGGTGCGGCATTGGCCGGATAGAGCGACTGGTCGGGATACATCGACGAGGCGGTATTGGCGTCGGCGGCAACCTGCCAGCCGGAGAGATAGATCGCCTTCAGCCCGGCCCGGACCATCTGCATCGCCTGATTGCCGGAGAGCGCGCCGAGCGCGTTGACGAAGTCTTCCTCGTGGATCAGTTTCCACAGACGGTTGGCACCCATTTCGGCGAGCGAATGCTTGATCTCGACCGAGCCGCGCAGACGCTTGACGTCTTCGGCGGTGTAGCTGCGCTGGATGCCGTCATAGCGGCCCTTCGGCGCGTTCGGAACGAGATTGTAAAAATCAGTCATTGCAGTCTCCCTTTCACTCCTCGATACGAGCTCATCGTCAATTTTGCTCGCCTTTGATATGACTATATTTACATCGCGCCGCACAAATCAGCTAGAAAAAACATGAAATCAACGCGTTGAAAGAGGTTAGGCTGTCTTGTCTTTGACAAGCTCGAAGTGTAAAATTGTAAATCCTGTAAAGTTACGACGGGCGGGAATGTTGTCGGAATTTGTAAAGAGGCTGTCGAATGGCTGAGAACAAGATCTTTGCCGGCCCGCGTGTCCGGCGCATCCGCAATGGTCTGGGCCTGACCCAGACGGCGATGGCCGAGGCGCTGGAAATCTCGCCCTCCTATCTCAACCTGATCGAGCGCAACCAGCGTCCGCTGACGGTCCAGCTGCTGCTGAAACTGGCATCGGTCTACAAGGTCGATCTCGACGAGTTGCAGGGCGAGGCCGGCGGCACGGCGAGCCTGCTGCGCGAGGTCTTCGCCGATCCGCTTCTGTCCGGCGAACTGCCGGGCGATCAGGAGCTGATCGAGATTGCCGAAGCAGCACCCAATGCGGCAAACGGCATCGTCAAGCTCTACCGCGCCTATCGCGAGCAGGCCGCGCGCCTGACCGATCTCGCCGATCTTCTGGCCCGCGAAGGCCATGAGACGTCCCTTTCGGGCGCCAGGCTGCCGATTGACGAAGTGCGAGAAGTGATCGAGAGGCGCGCCAATTTCCACGCCCGCATCGAGGATGCCGCCGAGGCCTTCCACGCCGCCCTTGGATTGGTCGCCGGCGATGATCTAGCGGTTGCCCTGAAAGCCTGGCTGAGAAACAAGCACGGCATCGTCGTGCGCGCCCTGCCGGTGCAGACCATGCCGTCACTGCGCCGCCGCTACGACCGCCATTCCATGCGCCTGTTTCTGTCCGAGCGGCTGTCCGCCTTCGACCAGTTGCGCGAAGTGGCGATGGAGGTCTGTCTGCTGGCGTTGAATGACGAGATCCAGGCAGCGCTGGAGGATCTGGCCCTGACCTCCGGCGAGGCGAGGCGGCTCGGCCGTTTCGAACTGGCGCGTTATGCCGCCCATGCGTTGATGATGCCTTACGGCGCCTTCCTGTCGGCGGCCCAGCGCGTGCGCTACGATATCGACGTCCTGCGCGCCCGCTTCAATGTCTCGTTCGAGCAGGCGGCCAATCGCCTGACCATGCTGCAGCGGCCGGGTGCGCAGGGGGTGCCGTTTTTCCTTCTGGAAGTCGACAATGCCGGCAATCGCTTCCGTCGCAGCGGCGCGCAAGGCTTTCCCCAGGCAAAATTCGGCGGCCTCTGTCCCAAGCTCAACATTCATGTGGCTTTCGCCCAGCCGGCCCAGATTCTTGTCGACCATGTCCAGATGCCGGATGGCGCTGGTTTTCTGACGGTCTCGCGAACGCTGGAGGGACCCCAGGCGGGTTTTGGCGAACGGGTGAGGCGCACGGCATTGCTGATCGGCTGCGACATCGCGCAGGCGGACGATGTGGTTTATGCGGATGCCGTCCGTGCGCCGGCGGTGGAGCCGGTTCCGATCGGCACCGCCTGTCGGCTGTGCGAGCGTTCGGGCTGTCTGTCGCGCGCCGAGCCGCCTTTGACGCGTCCGCTCGGCCTTGATGAAATGGTCACGGGATTGAGCGCCTTCGATTTCCAGTAATTCAGGGCAGGCCCAATATTGCCTTTGCAACTGCGAAGAATTTCGCTTGTCGCCCGTCCAATTCCTTTCTAGTCTCTTAAAAAAACAACGGGAATGGCATGCGAGACCCTCGGTCCGCAGGCAGGAACAGGAGAAAAAATGAAGGCTCATTTCATTCGTACAGCGTCGGTGGCCCTCGCGACGATCTTCATCGCATCGGCTGTCCATGCGCAGGAGCGCGTCGTCCACGTCTACAACTGGTCGGATTACATCGATGAGTCCGTCCTTGAGGATTTCACCAAGGAAACCGGCATCAAGGTCGTCTATGACGTCTTTGATTCGAACGAATTGCTGGAGACCAAGCTGCTGGCCGGCGGCTCCGGCTACGATGTCGTCGTGCCGACCGGTCCCTTCCTGGCCCGCCAGATCACCGCCGGCGTCTTCCAGAAGCTCGACAAGTCCAAGCTGCCGAACCTCGCCAATATGTGGCCGGATATTTCTGCGCGTCTGGCCAAGTACGATCCCGGCAACGAATACGCCGTCAACTATATGTGGGGCACGACGGGCATCGGTTACAACGCTGCCAAGATCAAGGAAGCGCTCGGCGCCGACTTCAAGGTCGACAGCTGGGATGCGATCTTCAAGCCGGAAAATGCTGAAAAGCTGAAGGCCTGCGGCATCAACATTCTCGATGCTTCGGACGAGACCTTCGCGATCTCGATGAACTACATCGGCAAGGACCCGGACAGCAAGGCGGCCGCCGACCTCGAAGCCGGTGGTGCCGTCTATTCCCAGATCCGCCCGTTCGTTAAGACCTTCAACTCATCCTCCTATATTGATGATCTCGCCAATGGCGACATCTGCGTGACGATTGGTTGGTCGGGCGATATCCTGCAGGCCAAGGCGCGTGCGGAAGAAGCCAAGAACGGCGTCGAGATCGAGTATGTGATCCCGAAGGAAGGCACATACATGTGGTTCGACAATCTGGCGATCCCGGCGGATTCCAAGAATGTCGCCGAAGCACATGAATTCATCAACTATCTGATGAAGCCGGAAGTGATCGCCAAGGCGTCGAATTATGTGCAGTATGCCAATGGCAACCTGGCCTCGCAGGCTCTGCTCGATGAGGCGGTGATCAAAAACCCGTCCGTCTACCCGACCGAAGAGACCGTCAAGAAGCTCTTCACGATCTCGCCTTATGGGCCGAAGGAGCAGCGGGTGCTCAACAGGGTTTGGACCCAGATCAAGACCGGCAGCTAACGGTCAAAAACACCAGCCGGGCGCCTCAATCGCCCGGCTTTTTCTTGTGGGGCCAAAACAACAAGCAAGAACAACAAGCAAGAACAACAAAACAGTCGGGATCAGGCGATGGCGAAATCTCTGGGGCCAGTTAAGCGTAAATTCTCACCATGGACCGATCCGGACGCGGTTCCCTTCATCCGTTTTGAAAATGTCACCAAGCGCTTCGGCGATTTCGTCGCGGTCGACAATCTGACGCTGGATATCTACGAGCGCGAATTTTTCTCGCTGCTTGGTCCGTCCGGATGTGGCAAGACCACGCTGATGCGCATGCTGGCCGGTTTCGAGCAGCCGACATCGGGCCGCATCCTGCTGCAAGGCAAGGACCTCTCAGGCACGCCGCCCTACAAGCGCCCGACCAATATGATGTTCCAGTCCTACGCGCTTTTCCCGCATATGACGGTTGAAAAGAACATTGCCTTCGGCCTGGAACAGGACAATCTGCCCAAGGGCGAGATCGATGCGCGTGTCCAGGAAATGCTCAAACTTGTCAAGCTCGACCAGTTTGCCAAGCGCAAGCCGAACCAGCTTTCTGGCGGTCAGCGCCAGCGCGTGGCGCTGGCCCGTTCTCTTGCCAAGCGCCCCAAGGTGCTGCTGCTCGACGAGCCGCTTGGCGCGCTCGATCGCAAGCTGCGCGAGGAAACCCAGTTCGAACTGATGGATATCCAGACCAAGCTTGGTCTGACCTTCCTGATCGTCACCCATGACCAGGAAGAGGCGATGACGGTGTCCGACCGCATTGCCGTCATGGACAAGGGCATCCTTGTTCAGGTCGCGACGCCGGCCGAGATCTATGAGGCGCCTAACTGCCGCTATGTTGCGGATTTCATCGGCGACATCAATATCCTTGAGGGCAAGCTGGTCAGCCGCGATGCCGCGACCGGCAACGATATCGTCAAGGTCGATTGCGAAGGCATCAGCGTTGCCGTTGAGCAAAGCTGCGCAGCGTCGCCCGGCGATGCCGTCGCCTTTGCTATCCGCCCGGAAAAGGTCCGCATCTCTCTCGATCAGCCGGCCGATATCTCGGCCAATGCCCTGCATGGTGAAGTTTGGGATATCGGCTATCTCGGCGATTTTTCGGTCTTCATCGTCAAGCTGGATGATGGCCGCATGTTCCGTGCAGCCCAGGCCAATGTCGCCCGTCTGGTCGACCGGCCGATCACCTTCGGCGACATGGTCTGGCTGTCCTGGTCGGCAGATGCCGGCCTTGTCCTGACCCGCTGAGGAGGCGACCATGGCCGAACCAGTCTCGACAAGCAAATCCGATCCGGCCCGCTGGCTGGTCGTCGTCATTCCCTATCTCTGGATGGTGCTGTTTTTCGTCGCGCCCTTCCTGATCATCGTGAAGATCTCGCTGTCGGACACGGCGATCGCGATGCCGCCCTACACACCGGTCTTCGAAGGCCTGGCCTCGATCCGCGACTATCTCTCGCAGCTGGATTTCGAGAACTATTTCTTCCTGCTCGAAGATCCGCTCTACATGAACGCATACCTGTCTTCGCTGCGGATCGCGAGCATCTCGACGCTTCTTCTGCTTTTGATCGGCTATCCCATGGCGCTGGCCATGGCGCGCGCCTCCGTCACGATCCGACCCACATTGCTGATGCTGGTCATCCTGCCATTCTGGACGTCGTTCCTGATCCGCGTCTATGCTTGGATCGGCATCCTGAAGCCGGAGGGCCTGCTGACCATCGTGCTGCACTGGCTGGGTCTAATGGACCCGAACGATCAGGTGCAGATCTTCCGCACCGAGACGGCCGTGTTCATCGGCATCGTCTATTCCTATCTGCCCTTCATGGTCCTGCCGCTCTATTCGGCGCTGGAAAAGCTCGACGGCACCTTGCTGGAAGCCGCGAGCGATCTCGGCTGCCCACCGTGGAAGGCCTTCTGGAAGATCACTTTCCCGCTGTCCATCCCGGGCGTGATTGCCGGCTCGATGATCTGCTTCATCCCGATCACCGGCGAATTCGTCATCCCCGACCTGTTGGGTGGTGCCGAGACGCTGATGATCGGCAAGACGCTGTGGACGGAATTCTTCGGAAACCGCGACTGGCCGCTGGCCTCTGCCGTCGCCGTGCTGCTGTTGCTGATGCTGGTCGTGCCGATCGCGATCTTCCAGAACCAGCAGCAGAAAGCGTGAGGGGAGGGTGCCACGATGAAATCCGGTAAGTTCGACGCGACCATCCTCTCCATCGGTTTTGCCTTTCTCTACATTCCGATCCTGATCCTGGTCATCTACTCGTTCAACGATTCCAAGCTCGTCACCGTCTGGGGCGGGTTCTCGCTGAAATGGTATCGCGAGATGTGGTCGAATGCCGGGCTGATGGATGCGGCCTGGGTGACGCTGCGGGTCGGCCTGCTCAGTGCCTCGCTCGGTACGGTGCTTGGAACGCTGACGGCGCTGGCTCTCGTGCGCTACGGCCGTTTCCCCGGCCGCCTGCTGTTTTCTGGCATGGTCTATGCGCCGCTGGTCATGCCGGAAGTGATCACCGGCCTGTCGCTGCTGCTGCTTTTTGTTGCCGTCGGTGTCGATCGCGGTCTGGTGACGGTGATCATCGCCCATACGACATTCACTATGTGCTACGTGGCGATCGTCGTGCAGTCGCGTCTCCTGACCTTCGACACCAGCCTGGAGGAGGCTGCCCAGGATCTAGGCTGCCCGCCGGTCAAGACCTTCTTCAAGATCACCCTTCCGCTGATCCTGCCGGCGGTGGTGTCCGGCTGGATGCTGGCCTTCACCCTGTCGCTCGATGATCTGGTGATCGCGAGCTTCACCACCGGGCCGGGTGCAACGACGCTGCCGATCAAGATCTATTCGCAGGTGCGCCTCGGCGTCACGCCGGAAATCAATGCGGTCTGCACCATCCTGATCGGCATCGTCACCATTGGCGTCATCATCGCCTCCCTGACCACGAAACAGCGGGAACTGCAGCGCCAGCGCGACGAACATGTCGCGGCACGGGCAACGTCGTAAGATCTGCGAGACATGCCGCCATGCCTAGTCGCGTGGCGGCAGCAGGATATAGGTGATCAGCCACAGCGGCAGGACGATCATCGCGCCAAGCAACATGCGCGGGGCGGCCCAGCCGAACCCGGCGATCATCGCCGAGTAGATCTCGTCGGGCGTGACACCGAAATAGTCGAGAACGGCTCTGGGCGAGAGACCGAAAAACGACAGGAATGTGCCGGCAATCAGCGATGCCAGCGCAACCTTGACCAGTCCCGATAATATTCCCCGCAACGTCCGTTCCCCCAGACACGCTTGATTCGGTCTATCTTAGCGACTGCCGAAACAATGGGAAGCAGTTGGCCTGATCGCTACGGCGCGGGATTGGCTGGCAGACGGGGCGCGATGGATGGCGACGGGGCATTCGGCACCGGAGAGATCACCGGATCGGACCAGACGCCGCCGATGAAGAAGGACAGCGGGCTGTCTGCATTTGCACCGCCTTCATCAGTCGGGGTCAGTTCACCCCGCAGGGCCAGTGCCTGGCGGGTGAAGGGCGCGATCCCGCTCAGTGTCAGGGTTTCGCTGCTGCCCGAGATCTGGGCCTTTTCGATTTCAGCCGACCCATGATCGAAGCGCGCCGTAAGGTCGAAATGGCTGAAAGAAAAATCCTCATCGCCCGCAGCACTCAGCTGAAAATAGGCGTGCCCCTTTGCCATGGCCCGAAGACCCTCAGCATCAAAATTGCGCAACACCCCGTCATCGGCGCGAAACCGCAACGTGCCCGACATGGTCTCGACGCTTTGCCTGAGCCCACCATTCGGTCCGCCGTTCGGCAGGCGTGCCACAAGATCGACCGAGGCCTGTCCCGCTGGCACGGTGCCATCCAATGCCAGGCCCTCCATCAGGTGTTCTATGTCAATGCCCTCGAGCGACAGGCTGAGGTCCGCATCCTGGCCGACGGCGCCATCCGGGCGGGAGAAGCGGGCGCTGAGCGAACCGCCGAGAAATTCCGCGTCGCCGATCACCAGTTTCAGACTGTCGCCCTTGCCGATCAGGCTGGCTCCGAGACCGGTGAGTTCGAACGGTGCCAATGTCGCGATGCGCGCCGATACCGTCACGTCGAAATCGATCCAATCGACAAAACCCGGCAATCGGGCCTCCGCCTTGTCGTCGACATCGAGTTCAAGACCGCGCAGCAATCCGGCAAGGTCGAGCCGGTCAAGCGCCAGCGTGCCGCTGAGCGTCGGGCGTGCCTGATCCGGATGCGTTAGCGCAAGGAACCCGTCGCCGCTAGTGCCGTTGACCTGGAAGGACAGGTCCTCAAATCGCAGTTCATTGACCGCCATCACGAGATTTGTCTTCAGTGCTGCGGTTTGCCAATCCTCGCTGCCGGCAAGACGAAGGCCGCTAAAGGCGGCAAACGCCGGGACATCTGCAGCGTTGAGTTCGAGGCTGCCGTCGCCAAGCCGGCCCTTCATCAGGTTCGCCTTGCCCTGGAAGCGGCCGGTAAGGCCTTTGACATCAATCCCGAGAACCACATCCGCGACGTCGCCACCGATCAGCATAAGAGGTGAATCTGTCTGGATCTGCAGGGTGACCGGCCGGCCTTCGAAACTCAAGGATGCCTTGGCGTCGAAAGCGCTGGACAGTCTGGGCCAGTCGATGTCCGCCTGCAGGCTTTGGGCGACGAACTCCTGTCCGGATGTCTCGTCGACCAGCGTGACCTCGCCATCGACGACCTGCACGCTGTCGACCGCGGCATCCAGGCTGGGATCGATTTCCTGCATGCCGGCTCCGTTCCGGTGCGCGTCGCGCACGGCTGCGGTCAGCCTGCCTTCATTGCTCCAGTCGAGCTTGCCGTCCCTGTTACGCTCGATCCTGATCCTTGGCCGGACAAATCGAAATTCTGAAAACTGTGGCTGGCCACGGATGGCGCTGTAGAAGCCGAACGAAGCTGACAGTGCATCGATTTCAGCCAGCAACTGATCGCTGTTGCCTTCACGCTTGTGCACGCTGACATCGGTCAGCGTCACCCGAGGCTCCGGCCAGAAGCTGATCACGGGTGGCCCGTTGATCGTCACGTCATGCCCTGTCCAGCCACTGACCGCCGATCCGATCGCCGAGCGCACCAGACTGCTGGAAATCAGATGCGGCGCCGCGATCCGAAGCAGAACCGAGGCCAGGATCACGCTGGCTGAAACCACAATGACAAGCCGCAGCAGCCGGCGCCGGCCGGGCTGTTGCCTGTTGTGCAGTTTTTTGCTCATCCGGGCGTCGGACATTCTCGATCCTTCAGGCGGTGGCGTGTCCAACCGTGATTGCCTAGTCTCGCCCGATACAGGAATTGGCGGAGCCGTGCAAACCGCAGGACTGACCATCCTTTATATTGCGATGCGGTATGATATACACATCGACCATGTGAGGAGGAATGCATGACAGATACTATGCCCCTTTGGACGCCGTCGGAAGCCTTCAAGGCATCGGCTCCCATGACGGATTTCATCACCTGGTGCGGCAAGTGCCGCGACAAGACCTTCGATGATTATGATGACTTCTATGACTGGTCGATCAGCGAGCGTGGCCCGTTCTGGTCGGCAGTCTGGGACTATTGCGATGTCAGGGGCGACAAAGGCGGCATCGATCTGGTCGATGGCGATGTCATGCTCAAGGCACGGTTCTTTCCCGAAGCCCGTCTGAACTTCGCCGAGAACCTGCTGGCGAAGGCGGGCGACGGTGACGCCCTGATTTTCCGGGGTGAGGACAAGGTTTCCGAGCGCTGGAGCTGGCAGCGGCTGACCGCGACGGTGTCTCGCCTGCAGCAAGCCTTGCGCGATCTCGGCATTTCCGAAGGTGACCGGGTGGCGGCCATGATGCCGAACATGCCGGAGACAATTGCGCTGATGCTGGCCGCGGCCTCGATCGGGGCGATCTGGTCGTCCTGCTCACCTGATTTCGGCGAACTGGGCGTGCTCGACCGTTTCGGCCAGATCGAGCCGAAACTGTTCATTGCCTGCGACGGCTACTGGTACAATGGCAAGCGTCAGGACGTGGCCGACAAGGTCAGGGCCGTCTCCGAAAAACTGGCCGTTCCCGTCCTGATCGTGCCTTATGCCGGCGATGCACCGGCGCTGGCGGCATCCCTTGCCGATGGCCGCACATTCGATCAGTTCATCGCGCCTTATGCGGTCAAGGACATCGACTATGTGCCGCTGCCATTTGCGCATCCGCTCTATATCCTTTTTTCCTCGGGAACCACTGGCGTGCCCAAATGCATCGTGCATTCCGCCGGTGGCACGCTGCTGCAGCACCTGAAGGAGCAGCGCTTTCATTGCGGGCTTTCGGCCGGCGACAGGCTGTTCTATTTCACCACCTGCGGCTGGATGATGTGGAACTGGCTGGTTTCCGGCCTCGCCAGCGGCGCGACGCTCTGCCTCTATGACGGCTCGCCCTTCCATCCCGACGGCAATGTCCTGTTCGATTATGCCCAGCAGGAGAAATTCGCCATCTTCGGCACCTCGGCGAAATATATCGACGCTGTTCGCAAGGGCGGCTTCACCCCGAAGACGACCCATGACCTCTCCAGCCTGCGCCTGATGACGTCGACCGGCTCGCCGCTGTCGCCGGAGGGTTTTTCCTTCGTCTACGAGGGCATTCGCGACGACGTGCAGCTCGCCTCGATCTCCGGCGGCACCGATATCGTCTCATGCTTCGTGCTCGGCAATCCGCTGAAACCCGTCTGGCGCGGCGAAATCCAGGGCCCCGGCCTCGGCCTCGCCGTCGATGTCTGGGATGACGAGGGCAAGCCCGTGCGTGGCGAAAAGGGCGAATTGGTCTGTACAAAGGCCTTTCCCTCGATGCCGGTGATGTTCTGGAACGACCCGGACGGCGCCAAATATCATGCGGCCTATTTCGACCGCTTCGACAATATCTGGTGCCATGGCGATTTCGCAGAATGGACCGAGCATGGCGGGCTGGTCATTCACGGTCGCTCCGACGCCACGCTCAATCCGGGCGGCGTGCGTATCGGCACCGCCGAGATCTACAATCAGGTCGAGCAGCTGGATGAAGTGGCCGAGGCGATCTGCATCGGCCAGGACTGGGACGACGACGTGCGCGTCATCCTCTTTGTCCGACTGGCGGCGGGGCTCATCCTTGACGAGGCGCTCGACAAGAAGATCAAGACCAAGATCCGCACCGGCGCATCGCCGCGCCATGTCCCGGCAAAGATCATCCAGGTGGCCGATATCCCGCGCACCAAGTCGGGCAAGATTGTCGAACTTGCCGTGCGCGAAGTTGTGCACAACCGTCCCGTGAAGAACAAGGAGGCGCTGGCCAATCCCGAGGCGCTGGATCTGTTTGCGGGACTGGAAGCCCTGCGGAGCTGATCAGGCCGAGCCCTGGGCGCTGGCGCGGGCAGGAATAGGGCGGCGAAACAGCCGCATCTGCGCCGCATAGAGTGCTACCCCCATCACCAGCGCGCTCGAGGCGATGATCAAAGATGTGGAAAAACCGGCCGCATGGCTGGTGCTGTGGGCCAGAATGAAGGCAACCAGCGGCGGCCCGGCGATCTGGCCGATTCCGTAGGCCGCCGTCATCATCGCCATGAAACCGGTGACATGGCCGGGCGCCAGGCGGCGCACTTCCTGCATGGCAAACAGGGTGATGGCGGTGAACGGCAGGCCGACCAGCAGGCTGCCGAGAATGAAGCCGCCGATGCTGGGCAGCAGCAGGCTGACGACCACGCCCACCGCT
>ERZ1034401.81-NODE-81-length-30099-cov-3.686893_pt1 | contig 30099 bp, 25 predicted proteins | sample MGYA00520601_ERZ1034401 | MGnify/ENA primary metagenome ERZ1034401 (study PRJEB33736, sample SAMEA104288476) | Azolla filiculoides | biome: Urban; feature: water surface; material: ditch water | place: Netherlands | collected 2014 ... | reverse complement strand
GACCGACTGGATGAAGCAGGCATGCGGCTGCGGGTGCTCATAGGACGACTTCGACTTCACCAGCTTGCCCGTGAAGGGGTCGACATAGAAATGGCCCTGGCCGGGGCCGTCGATGCCATAGGCCCAGTGCAGGCCGGTGTTGAACCACTGCGGCGAATTCGGTGCGACGCGCTGGGTGGCGAGCATATAGGCGAGCTCGTCCTTGAAGGTCAGGGCATCCTCTTCGGAGGTGAAATACTTGCCCTTCCAGCCCCAATAGGCCCAGGTGCCGGCCAGGCGATCGAAGACCTGGCGGGCATCGGTTTCCGAGCCGTAGCGCTCGTTCTCGGGCAGGGCGGCGAGCGCCTTGTCGTCGGCGACCGAGCGCCAGAGGAAAGACGGAACATCGTTTTCCTCGACCTTTTTCAGGAATTTCGGCACGCCGGCCTTGCGGAAATACTTCTGCGCAAGGATGTCGGCAGCCACCTGGCTGAACTGGTTGGGGACGTCGATGTCGGCAAGACGAAATACGATTGAGCCGTCGGGATTCTTGATTTCGCTGATGGCCTTGCGAAACGCGATCTCCGCATAAGGAGATTGGCCCGGTTTGGTAAAGCGGCGTTCAATGCGCATCTGCCTGTGTCCCTCGATCTAGTGCGCCACTGGCGCGAAAAAGCCCGCCCGGCCTCGCGTCCAAAGCGCGCAGCCGGTTGTGTGTTCATCTCGTCAGGTGAGTCATCCGGAGATGATCAGCTCTGTATATAGTGTTGATGGTGGCTGCAAACACTAAATATAGTATTAACAGTTTCTTTCCGCCAGCCCCAATCCCCTGTTGCGCGGAGAAAAATCGCACAATTTTCCTGTCGGGGAGGACGTCGATAAAACGCCATTCCACCGTGCTGAAAACGCGTGACAATGTGTGGTGAAACCCGGCCTCGTTCATGCCCGGTTCGTCGCCGCCGCAACAGGGGTCATTAACATCGAGAGCACTGATTCCGTCAAGGGGTGGGCTATGAACGAAATATTAACGCTAGATATTGTGGGTGGGGGTGTGGATAACGGGGGAAATTACGAAGTCACGGGAATATCAAGGCTTTCTGGAGCGCTGGAATCGGCGCGATCCCATGGCCTGCCGTGTCAAGCAGCTGAACCTATATTTTTTAGGTGTCATTTTGGCACTGTGGATGGTGGATGCCGCCGGTGCCGCGCCGGCCCGTTTCGTGTGACATGGCGGCGACCGCGATCACGCTGCGGCGTGTGCATCGCAACAAGATTCCCACAGTTTTCTGCCAGTCAACGAAATCGAAAGATCTGAATTATACAAATTGCGGCATGTGAGTGTGGAATGACGTCCATGCGTTGGCCTGTGTATGGCCGCTCTCCAGGATGGAGGGTTTGGAACGGAGTCGTCTCACCCATGAATATTAGCAATCTCTCCATTTTGAAAAAAGTCACCCTGGTCGTCGTCCTGATGGGCGTCGCCGCGGCTGCGATTGCCGCCGTGGGTGCGCAGGGTCTCGGTTCGCTTGGCGCGTCGCTGAAGGATACCGGCGCCCGCGAGGAAGTGGCGCGTGAAGCCATGGACCTGCGTGTCGATATCATCGCCATCAGCCGCATGACCTACCAGCTGGCGCTGGCGCCGGAGAAGGCCGCCGATTTCCAGGCTGAAACCGAAAAGCGTTCGGGCGAAATGCTCGCCCGCCTGCCGAAGATCGCCTCGACCGCCGATGCCAACGAGACCAAGCTGCTGGACGGCATCCGCACAACGCTCGACAGCTACTTCAACCAGATCCGCGCCATGGTCGCCGTTGCCGGTTCCGACGCCGGCAAGGATCCGGCGGTGATGAAGGCCGAGCTCGGCAAGGCGCTGGACGCCCAGAAGATCGTCACCGCCGCCGTCAAGGAATACTCGACCTATTCGGCCACCACGCTTGCCACATCGCGCGCCGATGCGCTTGCCGCCTCGACCCAGACCATGCTGGTGCTGATGGCAACCGCCGCCGTCTGTATCGTCGCCGGCGTTGCCGTCTCGTTCCTGCTCGCCCGCCGCGGCATCGTCAACCCGATCCGCAGCCTGACCGGCATCATGTCCGACATGGCCGCTGGCAAGCTCGGCGAAACCATTCCCGGCACCGACCGCAAGGACGAGATCGGCGAAATGGCCCGTGCGCTGGAAGTCTTCCGCGCCAACGAGCAGCAGATGCGTGCCATGGAAGCCCAGGAAGCCGCCCTTCATGCCCAGAGCAAGGACCTGCAATCCTCGATCAGCGGCATTGTCGCGGCTGCTGCCGCCGGTGACTTCTCCAAGCGTATCGCCAAGTCCTATGACGATGCCGACCTGAAGCGCTTCGCCGACAGCGTCAACGAACTGGTCGAAAGCGTCGATCTCGGCGTCACCGAAGTCCGCCGCGTGATTGCGGCCCTGTCGGAAGCCGACCTGACTCACGACATGCAGGGCAATTTCCAGGGCGCCTTCGCCGAACTGCAGACCAACGTCAACCAGACGATGGCAACGCTGCGCGGCACGATGCAGAACATCCGCCAGGCCGCCGGCACGATCACCGACAATTCCGGTGAGCTGTCTTCGTCCGCCAACCAGCTCGCCCGCCGCACCGAGCAGCAAGCAGCCTCGCTGGAAGAAACAGCCGCAGCACTCGAGGAAATCACTACCACGGTCAAGACCTCGACCGAGCGTGCGCATGAAGCGACCCAGATGGTGCGCGAAACCAAGGACAGCGCCGGCAAGTCGGGCGATATCGTGCGCAACGCCATCGACGCCATGGGCCGCATCGAGCAGTCTTCGCAGAAGATCAGCCAGATCATCTCGGTGATCGACGAGATCGCCTTCCAGACCAACCTGCTGGCGCTCAACGCCGGCGTCGAGGCGGCACGTGCCGGTGAAGCCGGTCGTGGTTTCGCCGTCGTCGCCCAGGAAGTCCGCGAACTGGCCCAGCGTTCGGCAAACGCTGCCAAGGAGATCAAGACCCTGATCAATACCTCGGCTGTGGAAGTGAAGGGCGGCGTGTCGCTCGTTCTGTCCACCGGCGAGGCGCTGAAGGAGATCGAAGGACTGGTCAACCGTGTCAACGACCACGTCACCTCGATTGCCCGTGCAGCCCAGGAACAGTCGCTGGCCCTCGGCGAGATCAACACCTCGGTCAACCACATGGACCAGATGACCCAGCAGAACGCAGCCATGGTCGAAGAAACCACGGCCGCCAGCCAGGTTCTCGCCGGCGAAGCCCGCCAGTTGCAGGCGCAGCTGCAGCGCTTCCAGCTAGAAGCCGGCACATCGGTTGGCACGCAGTATCGCAGCGCTGCCTGATCCATCAGGGGTCGACAGAACGATCAAGGGCGCCGCAGCGATGCGGCGCCTTTTGCATTTGTGTAAAAGGACGGGCTATGTTGCACACACCGTGCTGGCGTCTTTGCCCCATGGTAAAGCTACGTCCGCGTGAGGCGGGATAGCGTTCCGGTGAAGGAGTGGCAGGATCATGCATCTGTTGTTGTTGGGCGCGAGCGGACTTGTCGGCAGCCATGTTCTGAAGCTGGCGCTTGCCGATCCGCGCGTCACCTCCGTGACGGCCCCGACGCGCCGACCCCTGCCGCAACACCCGCGTCTTTCCGCGCCGATCCTCGATTTCGACAATCTGCCTCAGGATCCAGCCGTCTGGGCAGCGGACGCCGTCATCTGCGCCCTCGGCACAACACTGAAAGTGGCGGGTTCGCGCGAGCGGTTTTACCGCATTGACCACGACTATACGGTCGAGATCGCCAGGCTGGCAAAGGCGGGCGGCGCAAAAAGCTTTGTCCTCAATTCGGCGAAAGGCGCCGACGTGAAGTCGGCAATCTTCTATAGCCGCGTCAAGGGCGAGACGGAAAAGGATGTCGTGGCGCTGGGTTTTGAGCGCACGGTGCTGGTCCGTCCCGGCCTGATCGACGGACCTCGGCCCGAGCCGCGTCCAGCCGAACAGTTTTTCGGCTCGCTGCTGCGGCTGCTGAAACCGGTCCTGCCTCGATCACTACAGGCAAATCGGCCGGAGACGATCGCGCGGGTCATGCTCGATCAGGCGTTTTCGACGGTGCCGGGCGTGACCGACATATCGTCCGATGCCTTGGTGTAACGGACGTAGACCGGAATTGTCGTCGAATCAGGACTGCCCCGTCAGAGTTCCCCACCGACATCGTAAGGCGTGGCGATCGCAACCCTCGATGGGGCGATCCTGAAATCGGCGGGCAACATGCGGTGATAGGCGAGCACCATCTGGCAGGCGCTGCGGGCGTCCTGGCGCAGGTCGTGATGGATGACGAAGGTCAGGTCGCCGTTCAAGAGCAATTGGCGATTGTCACTGTCGAGATCATGACCGGCAAAGATGTCGCAAGCGCGTTTCTGCTCGGCAAAGACCTGTCGTATGGCCCGGTTGCCGCCACCAATCGAATAGACCGCCCGGATGTCGGGATGGCTCTCCAGCGCATCCCCTACGATCGTCCGTGTCGTGCGATCAACGCCGAAACCCTCCGAGACCGTCACCGCCGACAGCCAGGGAAACCGCTCCTGCAGGGCGAGGCGAAAGCCGCGTTCACGTTCTTCCTCGCCGGCGAAATGCGCGCTCGACAGGGCGACCAGAACCTTGCCCGGCAGCGTACCCGCCATGCGCCCGAGCAGATAGGCGGCGGTTGCGCCGGCAACATGGTTGTCCATGCCGACATAGCCGGTGCGCACCACGGCCGGCAGGTCGGTGACCAAGGTTACCACCGGTATCCCGGCCTCAAGCAGCGATCCTGCCATCTCCGACATCGCCGGCGTCGCCGGGACCTTCAGCACCACGCCATGACTGCCGCGTCGGCGGATGGATTTGAGGATGGTGATCAGATCGCGCTCGCTCATCGTTTCGGCGACATGGAAGCGGGCTGAAAACGCGGCCGGTCGCATGCCGGCAAGCTCCGCCTCGAAAGCGGCGCGTACCGCATTGGAAAAGCGCTGCGGCGTTTCCATCACGATATCGATGACGAAGCGTCGGCCGGCCAGACCCGATTGCGCATATTGCCGGTCGAGTTCGGCAATGGCCGCATCGATCCTCAGCCGGGTGGTCTGGCGCACGCCGGGCCGCTGATGCACAGCCCGATCGACGGTGGCGAGACTGAGCCCGGCCTGGAAGGCAATGTCCTTCAACGGGTAGGGCGGCTTCATCCTTGCTCCTGAGGTGTTTTTGAGGTGATCTGCGGCTATTCATGCGCGCGCCCTTGCCTAGGATCAAGTCCGGAAACACCAATGGGAGGAAATGCCATGGATGCTCAAATCCTTTCGAGCCGCCGCCGCGACAAGGTCTGGCTGAACGCTGACAGCGGCCAGCTGGATCACTTCAGGGCGGGTGTCGAAAAGACCACCGATCCCGCCGACTGGCCCTTTGCCGTCGGCGTCGAGAAAAATGTCCTGATCTATGACGGGATCAAGCTCCGCCAGATCAGCCGCGACCCGCATCTGCGCCGTGAACTGATGGCCGAATGGGTGGAGGCTTTTGCCACAGGACCGGGGGTGATCGTGATCAAGGGCGCAATGCCGGATCTGACCGTCGTCGACCGGGCCACCGAGGTCTTCGACGCGATCGTTCGCGACGAACGGGAAAAGGGCAAGGTTGCGGCCGACCATTTCGCCAAGGCCGGCGCCAATGACCGGATCTGGAATTCCCTGCAGAAGCATTGCCTGACGGATCCGGAGAATTTTGCCAGCTACTATGCCTCGGAAGCCATTGCCATGGTGTCGCAGGCCTGGCTGGGCGCAGGCTATCAGATGTCGGCACAGATGAACCGCGTCAATCCGGGCGGCGTGGCGCAGAAGGCGCACCGCGACTATCATCTCGGCTTCATGTCGCCAGCGCAGATGCAGGCCTATCCCGGACATATCCATGCGATCTCACCGGTTCTCACACTGCAGGGCGCCGTTGCCCATTGCGACATGCCGATCGAAAGCGGCCCGACCCTGTTCCTTCCCTATTCGCAGACCTTCTTCGAGGGATATCTTGCCTTCGGCCGACCGGAGTTTCAGCACTATTTCGCCGAGCATCATGTGCAATTGCCGCTCGCCAAGGGCGACGCCGTCTTCTTCAACCCGGCCCTGATGCATGGCGCCGGCACCAATGTCTCGACCGACATCTATCGCATGGCAAACCTCCTGCAGGTTTCGTCCGCCTTCGGCCGGGCAATGGAGACGGTCGATCGGGAGCGCATGTCGACGGCCGTTTATCCGGCCTTGCTGGAGGCGAAGAGGTCCGGGACGATGACGGCGCAGGATGTGGCCAATGCCATTGCCGCCACCGCCGAGGGTTACGCCTTCCCGACCAATCTCGACAGTGATCCGCCGCTCGGAGGGCTTGCGCCGAAGACGCAGGCTGCCCTCATGGCCGAGGCGCTTGAGGCCGGGATGGATGCTGCAAGCTTCGCCGACGTGATCGAACGTCACGCCGACAAGCGCAGGGCATGAGGAGCATCATGGGTAGAATGGATGGAAAATATGCGGTCGTCACCGGCGGCACGCAGGGACTGGGCGCGGAAGTCGCCCGGCTGTTTGCCGAACGCGGCGCAAAAGGCCTGACGATCTGCGGTCGCAGTGCCGACAAGGGGCAGGCCAAGGCGGCCGAAATCACCGAGCGTTACGGGGTGCCGGTCGTCTTCATCGAAGCCGATCTCGGCCGGGTCGAGGATTGCCGCAAGGTGATCGCGGCGGCACATGCGCGTTTCGGCACGATCGATGCACTGGTCAATGTCGCGGCGATCACCGATCGCGGCACGATCCTCGATACCGACCCGGACCTGTTCGACCGCATGTTCGCGATCAACACGCGGGCGCCCTTCTTCCTGATGCAGGATACGATCAAGGTGATGCGCGAGCATGGCACAGAAGGCACGATCGTCAACATCTCGTCGATGTCGGCGATGGCCGGCCAGCCTTTCATTGCCGCCTATTGCGCCTCCAAGGGCGCGCTCGACACCTTGACCCGCAACACCGCTTTCGCGCTGTTGAAGAACCGTATCCGGGTCAACGGGCTCAACATCGGCTGGATGTCGAGCGACGGCGAGGATCGTATCCAGCGCGAGTTTCATGGCGCAGCCGAAGATTGGCTGGACAAGGCGGCCGCAGCCCAGCCCTTCGGACGCCTGGTCGATCCGGCCGAGGTGGCACGGGCCGTCGCCTATCTGTCGTCGGCCGAATCCGGCCTGATGACCGGATCGACGATCAATTTCGACCAGTCGATCTGGGGCGCCTATGAGGACAGCCCGCATCCGCGGCATGCGCTTTAGAAACGCCCGCCCACAAAAGACAAAGCCCGCAGTGGCGCGGGCTTTTTTCCATATTGCGCTGGCCGAGGGATTTCAGCCCTTCGTGCCCTTGGCGATTGGTTCCTGGTAGGTGAAGCCCATGTCCCAGGGGAAGTAGATCCAGGTGTCCTGCGAGACTTCGGTGACGAAGGTGTCGATGGTCGGCACACCCTTCGGCTTGGCATAGACGCAGGCGAAATGTGCCTTCGGCATCATCTGGCGCACTTCCAGCGCTGTTTTGCCGGTATCGGTCAGGTCGTCGACGACAAGCACGCCGGAACCGCCATCGGTCATCAGTTCGGCCGTGATGCCCTTCAGCAGGTTCATTTCGCCCTGGTTGACATAGTCATGATAGGAGGCGATGCAGACCGTCTCGATCAGGCGGATATTCAGTTCGCGCGAGATGATCGCCGCCGGCACCAGGCCGCCACGGGTGATGCAGACGATGGCGCGGAACTCCTGGCCGAGACCGGCAAGGCGCCAGGCAAGAGCACGCGCGTCACGGTGGAACTGGTCCCAGGATACGGGAAAGGCTTTATCGGGAAGAGACATGTCGCAAGGCTCCGCAGACAAGGTTTTCGGGCGCCGACACAAGCGGCGTTCAAAACCGGAGCCGGGGAGGCGTTGCATGTCGGGACAATGCCCGAAATGCGTTTCGCGCGGCTTCGGTCTCCGAAAACGGGAGCGGATCCGTTGCGGACGCCGCAGACACTTTCGGGATCCCGCTATACCGCGCGAATGCCGCCCTGATCGGGCACTGGTCTATGGCCGCTGCTATTAGCCGGAATCCCTGCCGCATGGCAAGGCCCGGACATTTTGCCACCGGCCGGAGGGTCTAGCGCGACAGCAGCGTCAGCGCCGTCATCGAATCGAGCACCGTGCGGGTGACGCCGCCGAACAGCACCTCCCACCAGCGCTTGTTGCCGTAGGCGCCCATGACCAGCAGGTCGATGGAACTGTCCGACAGCCGTTTTTCGATCGCCATGGCCGGCGAAAGGCCGCTTTGCTCCGACGTGGCCACAGTGACCCGGACACCGTGCCGGGCAAGGGTCGACGCGATCTCGGCACCGGCGACAGCGGCCGTCTGGATGCTGTTTTCCGGCGGGTCGACGCTGAACACCTCGACCTCGTCGGCTGCCTTGAGGAAGGGCAGGGCATCGAAGGTGGCGCGCGCCGCTTCCCGCGAGCCGTTCCAGGCGACCATAACCCGCTTGATCGGCTTGGGACTTTTCAGGATATGCGGCACCAGCAGCACCGGGCGGCCGCTTTCGAACAGGAAGCTCTCGAGCTCGGCCCGTGTTTCCGACAGCAGGCCATGTTCGCTCTGCGGCGCGATCACCAGATCGGTGGAGCGGGCGCTGTCGATCAGGGCGGCGGAGTTGAGGCCGGCCGAGGTGACGAAGCTGCGCCATTCATGCGACAGGCCCTCGCGGATAGCGATCGAGCGGAACAGCGCCTCGACGCTCTCGGTTTCCTGATGCGCCATGTCCTGCAGCGCCTGGATGGTGGCCGGATCGGGGATTTCCATCGGCGCCACCAGCGGCACCATGGCAATCGCCTCGGCATGCGCGCCGATCACATGCGACTGAAACTGGTTGGCGAGCGCCACCGCAAAATCGGTGACCTGCTTCGTCGTGTTCGGCGTGTCCAATATGGCAAGAAGTGTCCGATAACCCATGGTCGTCTCCTCACGCGGTCCTTATGCAATGTCCGCATGAGAAAACTATGCGCGTCAAGATCAAGTTCCGCTTTGACATCGGTCAAATGGCAAAACGGAACAATGATCTTCAATGCGTGTCACCTCGGGCTCTGTCGTCAGGCGACCTCGCCGGTGCCGAGATCGCGTTTTGCCAGGGCCTCCTTCTCCGCGGCAATCTGCACCACCATGGCGGCGACATCGGCAGCCGCCGCATCCAGTGCCGCCTCGTCGCGGGCGCGCACCAGAAGCTCGGTCGAAAAGCGCTTGCCGTCGAATTGCGGATAGGAGCCGATCGAGGTCAGCGGATGGGCCTTCTGGATCTGCCCGAGCAAGGTGCCGATATCGCCCTCGCCGAACGGGCAGGCGATGGCGCGGGTCAGCACCTTGGCGCCGGTCGGCAGGGTTTCGATGACATGCGCGATCATCGCCTGGAAGACCTGAGGCACGCCGGCCATGACATGCACATTGCCGATGATGAAGCCGGGGGCGGTCGAGACCGGATTGGGGATATGGTACGCGCCTTGCGGCATGCGGGCCATGCGCTGGCGTGCCTCGGTGAAATCCATGTTGCGCGCCGCATACATGTTGCCGAGCAGCATCATTGCATCCGGATCGTGCACGCAGGGCACGCCGAAGGCTTTCGACACGCTGTCTGCGGTGATGTCGTCATGGGTCGGGCCGATGCCGCCCGAGGTGAAGACATAGTCGTAGCGCTGGCGCAGCGCATTGACCGCCTCGATGATGGCGTCCTCCTCGTCGGCGACGATCCGCACCTCCTTCAGGTCGATGCCGGCAACCGTCAGAAGATCGGCGAGATGGCCGATATTCTTGTCCTTGGTCCGGCCGGACAAAAGTTCGTCGCCGATGGCGAGCATGCCGGCGGTCTTGATCGTGGGGCTCATGGAGATCCTGTCAGTCTGGTGGGGCGAGACCCCGGGCCATAACCCGGGAGGCGACGCGCTGGTATCGGCAACAATCGGCAAATCTAGCGCTTTGTGAACGTTCTGAGAAGGGTAAGTGCAATTTGAGTGAACACTGCGTTCCTCTTGACGTGGCTGGTCTGCGCGACAGATTGCGTTAGATCTCAACCCATCGAATACGGGGCGGCGACACCGCCCAGCAAGACAACAGTCCAGCAACATCCAACAGGAGATACGTCATGGCTAAGGTTCTGGTTCTCTACTATTCGTCCTACGGTCACATTGAAACCATGGCGTATGCCGTTGCCGAAGGCGCCAAGTCGGCCGGTGCCGACGTGACAGTCAAGCGCGTTCCGGAACTGGTTCCGGAAGAGGTCGCCAAGTCCTCGCATTTCAAGATGGACCAGAAGGCCGAAATTGCAACGGTGGACGAACTGGCAGGCTATGACGCGATCATCGTCGGCGCCGGCACCCGCTTCGGTACGGTCGCCTCGCAGATGCGCAATTTCTGGGACCAGACCGGTGGCCTGTGGTTCTCCGGCAAGCTGGTTGGCAAGCTCGGCTCGACCTTCACCTCGTCGGCCACCCAGCACGGCGGCCAGGAAACCACCATCCTCGGCTTCATCCCGACCTTCCTGCATCACGGCATGGTCGTCGCCGGCCTGCCTTACGCCTTCCAGGGCCAGATGGGCGTTGAAGCGGTCAAGGGCGGCTCGCCTTACGGCGCCTCGACGATCACCGATGGCGACGGCTCGCGCCAGCCGTCCGAGATCGAACTGGAGGCCGCCAAGTTCCAGGGCGCACATGTCGCCAAGCTGGCTGCCAAGCTGGCCTGATCGCCGCAAGACTGGCTTGATCCAGTCTGGCTTGATCATTGTCAAATCGATGCATCGAGGGCGGGATTTTCCCGCCCTCTTTTGCTGCAATGTTTCCGATCGTTAAGATCCGACTGATTGGCTTCAGCAGCGATTAAACCCGATCTGCGATAGATGGCGGGCACAACATCAATGCGAGGTGCCTTTGCCATGGAACAGGAACGAAGAGACGTACCCCGCACCCGCGCACTCAAGGCCGGCCGCGCCATTCTGGCTGGCGGCCATTCGACCTTTGACTGCATGGTGCGCAACCTGTCGCAAGCCGGTGCCAAGGTGCAGTTCGAATCGACGGTCGATATTCCGGCCGATTTTCAGCTGCGCTTTGAAGACGGCACCACCCATGGCTGCCATGTGCGCTGGCGAACGGCGCGTGAACTGGGCGTCGAGTTCACCGATCGCAAGATCAACTGACAAAGTCCGCTCCAGCGTACCGTGACGTGACCAACGACCCTTGACGACAATCGTCAAGTGGATGAAACAGGGCGCAGTTGCGGGCGTGGCGAAACTGGTAGACGCAAGGGACTTAAAATCCCTCGGCCTCGGCTGTGCGGGTTCGACCCCCGCCGCCCGCACCAACGGCCGTCTGCTTGCCCCTGACGAATTTCTGTTCCATCACCTCGCTGCCCCATTGCCGGCCGGGAGTTTCGTCTGCCAGCACGAACCCGTGTGCCTCGTAGAGTGCGCGGGCCGCATCGAGGCCGCGGAAGGTCCACAGATGCGTTTCGGCGAAATCCCGGGCGTCGACGAAGGCGAGGGCGGCCGAGAGCAGACATCGTCCGAGGCCGCTGCCACGCTGGCCGTCATCGACGATGAACCAGCGCAGATGGGCAATTCGGGGGGCATGGCCGGTGACTTCGCCGGGTATATGGCTGGGAGATGCGTGCCTGTTCAGGTCCTCGCCGTCGATGGCGATCGTGCCGACGATCTTTTCGTCGGCGATGGCGGTCCAGATTTCATTGTCCGGATGTTCGATGCGGGTGCAGAATTCCGACAGGCCGGTGGCGACGATCGCTTCGAATTCGCGGCCAAAGCCGACCGTGCGGGCGTAGTAGCGCGCATGCATGTCGCTGCAACGACCGATCAGGCCCGGTCGGTAGCCGTTGGCGATCTCGGCCAGAGGAAAAGGGGATGAGGAAGAGAGCGGATTGTCCGGCTCTGGCGACAGGGCTTCGGCATAGAGCTGCAGCCCTTGCGTCACGGTCACGCCCTGCGTCGGCGTCAGCCGGGCGAGGGCGGTTTCGACCTGTATCCGAGCAAAGGCATCAATCTGCGCCAGTTTGGCCGCTCCGGACGGTGTCAGCGAAATCTGCTTGGCGCGCGCATCTTCGTCGTCGGGCTGTTCCTGCAGCAGTCCGGCCTCGACCAGCTTGCGCAACATCCGGCTGACGCTGGATTTTTCAAGGCTGAGCAGGCCACACAGGTCCTTCGCCGTGAGGCGGCGTGCCTGGCGCTGTGCTGCGCCAATCTCGATCATGGCGTGAACGGCCGATGCCGGCAGGCCACTTTCGGCCAGGTCGTCGCCGAGAAAGCCGAGCCGGCGCACCAGTGCACGCGCAGCCGAACGCACGGTTTCCACGGTCGAGGGGGTCGCGATTGTCATGCCGAACATCCAAATTGGTTGACTGATGCAACCATATTGTCAGGGACCCCGTCGAACTTCAAGCCCGTTCGATGCCGGTTGCGGCAAGATTGCGCTCTCGGCCAGGCACGGGCGGGATCTTGCCGGCACCTTGCCGGTATCTGTGAGTTGATCAAAAAACAATCAGTCCAAAACTTGACGAAAGTTTGAGCAATCTTTGCTTGCGCTGCAGCACAAACTTGTTTTTGATGGGCAGAACAGCAAAAACGGGGAGCATGGGTTGATGATCAAGAGACGCACTTTCGCAGCGACGGTTCTGTCCGCTGCCCTGTCCACTGCCATGTCGGTCGGTATCTCCGCCGCAATGGGCCTTGCGGCCGGATTGGTCCTGCCGGTGACGGCGGCTCATGCCGAAACGGCGGTCAAGTTCACCCTCGACTGGAAGTTCGAAGGGCCTGCCGCCGGCTTCCTGCTGGCGCTCGACAAGGGATATTTCAAGGCCGAAGGCCTCGACGTGACGATCGATTCGGGCAATGGTTCGGTCGAGGCCATCCCGCGCGTGGCGACCGGTGCCTACCAGATGGGCTTCGGCGACATCAATTCGCTGATCAAGTTCCTCGACGAGGATCCGGCTCAGAAGATCAAGGCCGTGATGATGGTCTATGAGCGCCCGACCTTTGCGGTCGTCGGCCGCAAGGCGCTCGGCGTCACCGAAGACCCGAAGTCGCTGGAAGGCAAGAAGCTCGGCGCCCCGCCGCCGGATGGCGCCTTTGCCCAGTGGAAGGCCTTCAAGGACGTCGCCAAGATCGATGACAGCAAGATCACCATCGAATCGATCGGGTTTCCGGTGCGTGAACCGATGCTTGCCAAGGGCGACGTCGATGCCGTCTTCGGTTTCGCCTTCTCGGTCATCCTGAATCTCAAGGCGCAGGGCGTGCCGGCCGAGGATATCGCCACCATCCTGATGGCCGAACATGGCCTCAATCTTTATGGCAACAGCGTTCTGGTCAACACCGACTTCGCCACGGAGAACCCGGACGCGGTCAAGGGCTTCCTGAAGGCGCTCGCCAAGGGTTTTGCCGATGCGGTCGCCAATCCGGAAGAGGGCGTTGCTGCCGTCCTGAAACGCAACGAGACGCTCAATCCCGAGATCGAGAAAGAACGTCTTGAAATGGCCAATGCCATGAACATCAAGACGCCCTACGTCATCGAGAACGGTTTCGGCGGCGTCGATCCGGCAAGGCTTGCCGCCTCGATCGAGACGCTGAAAGTGTCGATGGGGCTGAAGGGCGCGGTCAAGGCCGAACAGGTCTTCGACGCTTCGTTCCTGCCGGCCAAGGAAGAACGCATGCTGCCGTAACCGAGGTCTGCCCCTCACCCTAACCCTCTCCCCGTAAAACGGGGCGAGGGGACGTGCCCCGCTCAAGGCCGGAGGGAGGCGGAGAGGCCGCCACGAGTCTCCTTCTCCCCGCAAGCGGGGAGAAGGTGCCCGGCAGGGCGGATGAGGGGCAGTCGCCTCGGCAACCCGCCCGCCAAGCACACGTGACCCACAGAGAGAAGCCCCCATGTCCCACCTCGTTTCCATCGACAATGTCGACATGCGTTATGGCGGCGCGGATGGCACGCTGGCCGTCTCGGGCCTGACGATGCGCGTCGCCAAGGGCGAGTTTGCCGCCGTGGTCGGGCCAAGCGGTTGCGGCAAGTCGACACTGATGAAGCTGGTGACCGGCCTGCATATCCCGCAAGCGGGCGTCGTCATCGTCGGTGGCCAGCAGGTGACGAAACCGGTCTCGATCGTCGGCATGGCCTTTCAGAACCCGACCATGCTGCCCTGGCGCACGACGCTGGAAAACATCCTCCTGCCGTTGGAGATCGTCGAGCGCCATCGCCATCGACTTAGGGCGAACAGACGAGAATACATCGAGAAGGCGGAAAGCCTGCTCGAGATCGTCGGACTGAAAGGTGTCGGCTCGAAATTCCCCTGGCAGCTTTCGGGCGGCATGCAGCAGCGCGCCAATCTCTGCCGGGCGCTGATCCACGAGCCGGAACTCCTGATGCTCGATGAGCCCTTCGGTGCGCTCGATGCCTTTACCCGCGAGGAGCTCTGGTGCGTCATCCGTGACCTGCATGCGGCGCAAGGGGTGACCATCGTGCTCGTCACACATGACCTGCGCGAGGCGGTGTTTCTCGCCGACCGTATCTTTGTCATGAGTGCGAGACCCGGCCGCGTCGTCAAGGAACACACCGTGCCGTTTGCCCGGCCGCGCGACATCGACCTGATGTATGACGGGGCCTTCAACGACATGGTGCATGTGCTGCATGGGGAAATTGCCAAGGCGAGGGTGGTGGCATGAGCGTGACATCGGAGACTGTGCCGACCCGACCGCTGGTCAAGCCGCTTCGCGAGCGGATCAACTGGGTCCGGGCGGCCCCCTTCCTTTACACGCTCGGCCTGTTCGTCATCTGGGAGCTTGCGGTCATTGTCTTTGCCCTGCCGCAGACGCTGCTGCCGGCCCCGACGCGGGTGTTCGAGGCGATCGTGCAATACTGGTCGCCGATCTGGAAGAACTCGCTGCAGACGCTTTACACCACGACGCTCGGTTTCCTGATTGCCGTCGTCGCGGGCCTCGGGCTCGGCCTGTTCATCGGCTGGTCGAAGACGATCTATGCCGGGCTCTACCCCCTGATGATCGGCTTCAACGCCATCCCCAAGGTGGCGCTGGTGCCGATCCTGGTCATCTGGTTCGGCATCGGCACGGTGCCGGCGGTGCTGACTGCCTTCCTGATTTCCTTCTTCCCGATTGTCGTCAATGTCGCCACCGGCCTTGCCACGATCGAGCCGGAGACGGAGGACGTGCTGCGCGCGCTCGGCGCCAGGAAGATCGACATCATGCTGAAGGTCGGCATTCCGCGTTCGATGCCCTATTTCTTCGGCTCGCTGAAGATTGCCGTAACGCTGGCCTTTGTCGGTTCGGTCGTCTCGGAAACGGTCGCCTCGAACTACGGGCTCGGCAACATGATGAGTTCCGCCCAGAGCCAGTTCAACGTGCCGCTGGTCTTTGCCGGCCTGATGATGCTGGCGATCGAGGGCATCGCCATGTATACGCTTATGGCCTGGATCGAGCGCCGCATGACCGGCTGGGCGCATCGCTCGACCATGGCCAACTGAGGGCTGGCGCACGGGATCTGCGCGGCTGCCCGGTCGCGCGGAAGGGGCGCGGCGCTATTTCTTGTCGCTGACGGTGAAGTGCTGCTCGAAGGGCGTCGAACGCTCGGCGATGATGTCGTTGACGGTGTAGCGCAGGATATAGGCGCCGGGGGCCGCCCCCGCGACATCGAGCGTCAGGTGGGTGTAGATCTCCTGTGCCTCGACATGGCCGGTGAAGGTGAAGCTGCCGAAATCCTTCTTCAATGCCAGCGTCTTGCCCTTGTCGTCGCTCAGCTCCAGATCGACGCTGAAATTCGACTGCTTGCGGCCATCCTCCAGCGTGCGCCATTTGAGCCCGACCACCTCGAGATAGGTGATCAGCGGTTCGCCGCTGTCAAAGATCGGTTCCTTTTTCGGTGTGTAGGCGCCGTAACCGGTCGGCTTTTCACTGACGAAAAGCGCGCGGGGTACGGTAAGCGGCAGGCTCGCCGAAAACTTTGCCATGCTTTGATGCAGGCCGATAAAGGCGCCGCGCGCATCGCCCGCAGCCGCCTTGCGCTCGGCCTCGCTGGCGCCGTCGAGCAGCGGGCCTGCCTCGACTGTCGCCGCCAGCATCAGGGCGATCATCTGCGCAGCCGTCACTTGGGACAGACGGGCGAGTTTCGAGACGGTCATGTGATTCTCCTGCAGCTGGCGCATCGGCCGAGTTTGGAAAGATCCAGGCTCGGCCGTCAAGTTTGCGGTAAGATCGATGGCGGTTTTACGCCACCGGACCGGTCAATGTAGCGGCAAGTTGGCCGACACCAAGGCAGCGATCAGGACCGCCAGAAGATCGGCACGAGAAGCACGAGCATGGTCAGGACTTCGAGACGGCCAAGCAGCATGGCCAGTGACAGGACGTAGAGTTCCGGGTCGTTCATCATGGCGAAATTGCCGACCGGGCCGATCAACGGCCCGATGCCGGGTCCGACATTCGACAGCGCCGTGATCACCGAGGAGGTAGCCGTGGCAAAGTCATAGCCGAGCAGCGCCATGGCCATGCTGCCGATCACCCAGATGAATATGTAGGCGGAAAAGAACAGGAAAACCGCACGCTGGGTTTCCGCATCGACCGTCTGCTTGCCGTAGCGCACCGAATAGACGGCATTCGGATAGATCAGCTTTTTCAGGCCCGTGACGATCAGGTTGAACAGGATGATGAAGCGGTAGGCTTTGATGCCGCCGGCAGTCGAGCCCGAGCAGCCGCCCATGAAGGTGGCGAAGAAGGCGGCAGTGACGGCAAACGGCCCCCACAGCGTGTAGTCCTCGCTGGCGAAGCCGGTGGTCGACAGGATCGAGGTGAAGTTGAAGAAGGAATGGGTCAGCGCGATGGGCAGCGCAATGTCGTTTTGCAGATGGTTGTAGATCCCGCCGGCCAGCGCGAAGGCGGCCACATAGGCAAGGAAGATAAAGATCTGCGGATCGCGCAGCGCATCGAGCCGTCCGCGGATGACGAAGACGATCAGGATCGAAAAAGGCAGGCTGCAGACCGTCATGAAGAAGGTCGAAATCCACAAAATCGAATAGCTGTCAAAATAGGCGAACGACATGTCATGGGTCGAAAAGCCCGCAGTGGCCACGGTCGAGAAGGCATGATTGATCGCATCGAAATGGCTCATGCCGGCGAAGTCATAGGCAATGATGCAGGCGAGCGTGATGCCGACATAGACCGCCATGAAGGCGCGGGTGAAGGTGGCGAGCCGGGCGAAGGGCTTGTCGCCGGTATCAGACGATTCCATCTTGAAGAAGGACATGCCGCCGACACGCAGGAACGGCAGGACGAAGAGACCGAGGGCGACGATGCCAATACCGCCAAGCCAGGCAAGCAGCGACCGCCACATCAGGATGCCCGGCGCAATGTTGTCGAGACCGCTGATCACGGTCGATCCCGTCGTGGTGATGCCGGAAATCGATTCGAACAGCGCCTGCGCGAATGTCAGGTCGAGATCGGCGAAATAGAGCGGGATGGCACCGACCACGGAAAACACGGCCCAGAGCACATTGACCAGCAGGAAGCCCATGCGCTTGGAAAACGCAGGCGGCGGTCCGCGCGTCGCCATGGCCGCCGTCAGCGAGATACCGCCGACCATGGCCGCCGATACGGTGAATACCGACCAGTTGTCGTCGCGATAGTAGAGATCGACCATCGCCGGGACCAGCATTGCGGTCGAGAGATAGAGACCACAGAGAGCGGCGATGTAGACCAGCGTGCGCAGGAGATTGGTATTCAAGGAATTTCTTCCGTTTGGTTGCGCTGCAAAGAAGCTTTGTCAGTGCCTGATGTCTATGCCATAGCGGGAGGCAGATCAAAATTCAACGGATGGACGCCGTGACGCCAAAGGAAGTCGAGACCGCGCTGGAAGCCATGCGTGGCCTTTTCCCCGAAACACCACTGCAGCTCAATGATCATTTGAGCGCACGTTACGGGGCCAATATCTATCTCAAGCGCGAAGACCTGACCCCGGTCCGCTCCTACAAGATTCGCGGCGCGTTCAATTTTCTGCGCAAGATCGTCGGCGAAAGTCCGGCGAGCACGACCTTTGTCTGCGCCTCTGCCGGCAATCACGCCCAGGGCTTTGCCTTCGTCTGCCGCCATTTCGGCGTGCAGGGCGTCGTCTTCATGCCGGTGACCACGCCGCAGCAGAAGATCGACAAGACCCGCACCTTCGGCGGCGAATTCATCACCATCCGCCTGTTCGGCGATATTTTCGACCAGTGCTATGCGGCGGCCCGCGAGCATGTCGAGGCGATCGGCGGCTATATGGTGCCGCCCTTCGATCACGGCGACATCATCGAGGGCCAGGCGACCGTGGCGGCCGAGATGGTCCAGCAATTGCCCGAAGGCGTGACGCCGGACCTGGTTGTCATGCCGGTCGGCGGCGGTGGTCTGTCCTCCGGCATGACCGGCTATCTGGCGGATCGCGTGGCAGTGGAAAACATGGTCTTCTGCGAACCGGCCGGAGCCCCGAGCCTGCGCCGCAGCCTGGAGGCCGGTGCCGTGGTGACACTGCCCAAGGTCGACAATTTTGTCGATGGTGCAGCCGTCGCGCGTATTGGTGACCACAACTTTGCGGCACTCAGGCATTTTCGCCCCGAACAGGTGGTGATCGTGCCGGAAAATGCCATCTGCGTGACCATGACCGAGATGCTCAATGTCGAAGGCGTGGTGCTCGAACCGGCCGGCGCCCTGTCGATCGCGGCGCTTGATCTGCTGCCGCCGGAACGCATTGCCGGCAAGACCATTGTCGCCGTCGTCTCGGGTGGCAATTTCGATTTCGATCGCCTGCCGGACGTCAAGGAACGCGCGATGCGGTATGCGGGCCTGAAGAAATATTTCATCCTGCGCCTGCCTCAACGTCCGGGCGCCTTGCGCGACTTCCTCAATCTGCTCGGCCCGGAAGACGATATCGCCCGCTTCGAATATCTGAAGAAGTCGGCCCGCAATTTCGGCTCGATCCTGATCGGCATCGAAACCGGCAAACGCGAGAATTTCGCCGACCTCTTTGCCCGTTTCGATCAGGCCGGTCTCGGCTTTGAGGATATCACCGAAAACGAGATCCTGGCGAACCTGATCATCTGACCTCCGGCAAGGTCGTCAGCCAGGCGATGATATGGTCGGCGACCGGCTGACTGGTCTGCGGCGAATAGACGTCGCCGGCGATCACGTGGTTGTTTGCGTCGCCGGTCGGCCCCGGATCGAAGGTCGCATGCGGTCCGCCCCAGCGGGCAGCAACGGCGGCCGTGGCAATCGGGCTGACGACATTGTCCTGCGGCGAATAGACGAACAACGCCGGCACCTTGATCGCGTTGACGTCGGTATGCTGCGCCAATCTCACCGCCTGCGCCATCGGAATCAGCGCCTCGACCGGATAGTCGGTCGTCCAGTTGAAGGCATTCTGTTCATTGACCGGCTCGAATCCGCGCCTTGCGCCGATCAAGAGATGGGCAAGCGGCCCCGCGAAGGGACCGGTGAGCAGAAAGCTGCCGAAGGCACGCAGGCCGTAATTGGGCGAGATGAACACCGTGGCCGCGATATCCCGGCCAAGGGCAGGGCGGGCCAGCGCCCAGGTCACCAGCGAACTGCCGGTCGAGGTCGAGATCACCACGACCTTGTCGCCCAGCACGCGACCGATCGCCAGAGCTTCGGCCATGTCGGCGGTCCAGTCACGCAGTGTCGCCTGTCCGAGGCCATCCGGGTCGTCGAGCCCGTGGCCGGCAAGGCGCGCGTAGAAGAGATTGGCACCTAGCGCCCTGGCGACGAGATCGGGCAGGGGGCGAAGTTCGCCGGACGAGGCGGAAAAGCCGTGGATATAGATCACCGACAGGGCGGTCTTCGCTTTGACCGCCGGATCGGCCCAGATCACCTGTTTGCCGAGACCCTTGCGAAGACGAGGAAAACGCGATTCGGCCGCGGTCAGATAGGCTTCAACCTCATCAAGGCCTTGACCATGGAGGCCTTGGCCGGCGGCAAAGGCTGCCTCGCGTTCGAGATCAAGCCGTGGCGGCAGGCGGTAGACGATGGCAAGGATGGCGACGATGACAAGGATGCCAACCAGAAATCCCATGAACATTCTCATCGATAGTGTCCTCCGCACCAGCCTCTCCCATGCCGTGGCGGAAGTCTAGCGGGGTTGAAACCGGATTGGCATATGGTCGCTCCGGATCGTCGCACATGCCTTACCCAATTCACCGGATCGGCTTTCTCATCGGCGCGAGCTGTGCTATCGAGCGGACATGACCTCGATTATCGCGCGCATCCTTTCGATCTTCACCGGCGGCTCCACATCCGACGCGGCCAAGGCACCCGTTGCCGAGCCGCAGGTCTACAAGGACTGCCTCATCCATGCCGAGCCGATCCGCGAGGGTAGCCAGTATCGCCTGGCCGGCCGCATCGTGAAGGAGGTTTCCGGGCGCACGCTCGAGCGCACCTTCATTCGGGCCGACATTTTTTCCTCCCTCGATGACGCGCTCGAATGCACGTTCCGCAAGGCGCAGCAGATCGTCGATCAGAACGGCCAGGCGCTTTTCGCCGACGGCGAGGAAAAGCGTAGCGCCTGAGGAAAAAAACCTTCTTTTGGTGAAAAAAGGTTTACCGGCACACACGCATTGTTAAATTCTCTGCCATCAAATGAACCCGGCTCAATTTTCCGGGTTCCATAAGTGTTTTCCAATTTTTCGATTGTCAGATCGACCATTTTGCCGTCTTGCCTGGGAGCTGTTCTGGCTGCTCTTGTCGCAACACCGTCCTTTGCGGCCGACGATCAGGCCGCCACTGTCTACAATCCGGCCGATCTCGCCTGGCTGATGGCCGCGTCCGGCATGGTCATGATGATGCAGGTCGGCTTCCTGCTGCTGGAAGCCGGTATGGTCCGGTCGAAAAACTCGATCAACGTCGCCCAGAAGAACCTGCTTGATTTTGTTTTCGGCGTGGTGGCCTTCGCTGCTGTCGGTTTCATGCTGGCCTTCGGCAAGACCGGCTGGTTGCCCTTTGGGGTCGATGGCGACCTATTTTTCCTGCAGAAAACCGACAGCTGGGTCGCCGGCTTCTTCGTTTTCCAGGTTATGTTCTGCGGTACTGCCGCCACGATCGTCTCGGGGGCGGTGGCCGAGCGCATGAAGCTTGTCGCCTATGTCTTTGGTTCGATCGTCCTGTCGGCGCTGATCTACCCGATCTTTGTCCACTGGGCCTGGGGCACGGCGCTGGGTCCCAATTCCGGCGCGTTTCTCGCCAATCTCGGCTTCGTCGATTTTGCCGGCTCGACCGTGGTCCATGCCACCGGCGGCTGGATCGCTCTTGCGGCCTGCATGGTGCTCGGGCCGCGGCTCGGGCGTTTTGATGCCAATGGCCGGCCAGTACGCATTGCCGGCCACAACCCCGTCCTGTCCACGACAGGGGCGCTGATCCTGTTCTTCGGCTGGATCGGCTTCAATGGCGGCTCGACGCTGAAGGCCTCGCTCGACGTGGCGCCGATCATCATGAACACGGTTCTGGCCGGCGGCATGGGAACCTGTGTCGGTTATCTGCTGGGCTTCAAGCAGGACGGGGTCGTGCTGCCGGAAAAATCGCTTGCCGGCATGCTGGGGGCGCTGGTTGCCGTGACCGCCGGATGCCATGTGCTTGAGCCGGGCGGGGCGCTGCTGATCGGCGCGCTGGGGGCGGCTGTCGCCGTCTACGGCAATCAGTTCGTCGAAGAATACATGAAGGTGGACGATGCCGTCGGGGCCATCGGCGTGCATGCCTTCGCCGGCGTCGCCGGCACTTTGGCATTGGCCCTTCTGGCTCCGGTCGAACACCTTCCCGCCGGCAGTCGCCTCGGCCAGCTCTATGTCCAGGTCTTCGGCTCGGCGCTGAATTTCTACTGGTCATTCGGACTGGGCTATGCGTTCTTCTACGCGCTCGACCGGCTGATCCAGATCCGCGTTTCCGCGCCTGTTGAGGAGATCGGCCTCAACATCGCCGAACATGGAACCCGGCTTGGCGTCGGCCATGTCGAGGATGCACTCTCCGAGCTGGTCGGTGGGACCGCCGATCTCAGCCACCGCCTGACGGTCGATCCCGGCGATGAGGCGGAAAAGCTGACGCGGCTGTTCAACAGCCTGATGGATACGATCCAGCAGGAAGAACGCGGGCGCAGCGAGCTGCAGTCACTGATCCGCGATCAGGAGGAATCCGACCGTGTCGCGGCGCTGGCCAATGCCACGTTCGAGGCGATTGTCATGCATGAAAATGGCCTGATCATCGACGGCAACGAGCAACTCGGGCTTCTGGTCGGCCTGCCGCTGGATCAGTTGATCGGTCGTCCGATCGGCGATCTGGTCGATGAAGAGGGGCGCCGGCGCCTGACGGAGGAGCCTGATCCGGACAATGACGTGCTGCGCGAATTCACCATCTTGCGTGACGACGGCCAGCAGATCCCGATCGAGGCGCGCGGCCGCAATATCGAATATCGCGGCCGCAAGATCCGCATCAGCTGTCTTGTCGATCTCAGAGAACGCAAGGCGGTCGAACAGCGCATGCGGCATCTGGCCCAGCATGATCCGCTGACGGGACTGGCCAATCGGACCTTGTTCACCGAGACGCTGTCCCTGCATGTCGACCGCGCGACGTCCAACTGGGGATGCGCCGTGGTCCTTGTCGACCTCGATCACTTCAAGGATGTCAACGATCTTCATGGCCACCCGGCCGGCGACGAAGTCATCCGCGAGGCAGCGCGTCGTTTGAGCCATGCGCTCGGCCCGCGTGATCTGGCCGCGCGCCTGGGCGGTGACGAATTTGCCATCATTCTCGCCAATACCCACTTCAAGACACAGGTCGAGGATTTTGGCCGGCGCCTGGTCGCCGCTTTCCGCCAACCCTTCGATACAGGACAGGGCCAGTTGATCAAATGCAGCGTCAGCGTCGGTGGTGCCTTGTGCCCCGAGCATGCGTCTACGCTGGAGGAACTGATCGGTCGCGCCGACGTGGCTCTGTATCACGCGAAAAAATCCGGCCGCAGCATGTTCCGGATCTTCCGCGACGGCATGGACGAACTGATCGAAAAGCGCCGGGCGCTGGAGGCGGATATCGAACGCGGGCTTGCCGATGGCGAATTCGAGCTGTTTCTGCAGCCGCGGGTGAAGGCCGCCACCGCCGAGATTGCCGGATATGAGGCGCTCGTGCGCTGGAACCATCCCGAGCGCGGCATGGTGCAGCCGAACGATTTCATTCCGGTGGCCGAGGTCTCGGGCAAGATCGTTGCACTCGGCGCCTGGGTCCTGGCCGAGGCCTGCCGCCTGCTGGCCGCAATGCCCAGGGATGTGCATCTCAGCGTCAACGTTTCGCCGGTGCAGTTCCGTCATCCGGATTTCCTTGCCGATTTGAGCCATTGCGTTGCCGTCACCGGCGTCAGGCCGCAGATGCTGGAACTGGAGATCACCGAGAGCGTTCTGATCGATGACGATGACCGCGCGCTCAAGATCCTGACGCATCTGAAGTATCTCGGTTTCCGCATTGCGCTCGATGATTTCGGCACGGGCTATTCTTCGCTCAGCTATCTGAGCCGCTATCCCTTCGACGTGATCAAGATCGACCGCAGTTTTGTCGCGGCCCTCGGCACGGAGGAAACCGCCAATGCCATCGTGCGATCGATCATCGACCTCGGGCGCGGCCTGGGGATGAGTGTGGTGGCGGAGGGTGTCGAGACACTGGATCAGGCGCTCTATCTGGCGGCGGCAGGCTGCGAGGAATTGCAGGGCTATCTGCTCGGGCGACCGGTCCCGGTGGCCGAAGCACCAAAAATAGTGTCGCCGGTAACCGCGAACGAACTGCAAAAAGTCGCAAGCTTCGTTATGCGTACCGGCACGGAGCGGGAATTCGGCACCGGGCACACAGTGGCAGGTCTGCCGCGATCCTTGTCTCTCGGGGCATGAATGACGGCATCGCTGCTGCGGTCGGATCAGCGGTATCGAAAGAGACAATGGAAGCCAGGTCCGGCTTCAAAGCGTGACGCAGGGCGTAGCCATGGAAATGTGGAATCTGGTTCTTTTTGTCTCCGAGGCGGTGCTGTATTTCGCCCTGATGACGACGCTGCTGCACCTGCGGACCTATATCGGGCTCGGCGTCTTCCTGACCGCGCTCGGCGTCATGCACTTCGTCGAGACCTATCTGGCCGCCGTCTTCTACGTCGCACTGCCATTCGGCATCGTGTCCCCGGGCTCGTCGATCTTCTTTGCCGGCAAGCTGATGCTGATCCTGATGCTCTATATCAAGGAGGATGCGTCAACGGTCCGCCAGCCGATCTATGGTCTCTTCCTCGGCAATCTGGTGACCTTGGCCATCGCCCAGTTGCTCCTGCTTCATTACAGCGTCGAGCCGACGGCAAGCCAGCGGGCCGATTTCTCGTTCCTGCAGGACATGGGCGCCCTGATGCTCTGGGGAACGACGCTGCTCTACCTGGATTCGATCGGCATCATCCTGCTCTACGAGCGGCTCGGCCGCTGGCTGCCCCGCCGCACCGTGCTGCGCTTTGCGATTTGCGGTTCGGTGGTGCTGGCATTCGACCAGATCGGCTTCTTCATCATGCTGAACCTGCTCTATGGCGCACCGTCCGACGTGTTCTGGGGTGGCCTGAAGGCAAAGATGGTCGCTGTGTTGATCTATACGGCGCTGTTTGCACTCTACCAGTTCTATCTGAGCGAGGGGCGCCTGGTGGGTCGGCAGCGCACGGTGCGCGATGTCTTCCACGACCTGACCTTCCGCGAACGCTATGAGGATCTGCTGGCGCGCACGGGTCGGGATGGCCTGACCGGTCTTTTGGACCGCAGCCGCATGGAGATCGATGCGCCGCGGCTCCTGGCGACTGCCCTCAGCCAGGACAAATCTGCCAGCATTGTCATCATCGATATCGATCATTTCAAGCAGATCAACGACCGCTTCGGTCATCTCGTCGGCGACGAATTGCTGAAAGAGATCGCCGAGACCATGAGCAAGGCTGTCCGGCCGCAGGACTTCGTCTTCCGCTATGGTGGCGAGGAGTTTGTTCTGGTCATGCCGGATCTGGCGCATGAGGATGCCCTGCGCATCGCCGGGCGGCTGCGCGAGCGTGTCGCCGCCGACATCCGCAATCCGGACGGCGAGCCGGTCACGATCAGCTTGGGTGTTGCAAGCGCACCGATCGACGGCACCAGCCAGCATGCGGTGCTGTCCGTTGCCGATGTCAGGCTGTACCGCGCCAAGAGCGACGGCCGCAATCGTGTTATCGGCCGACAGATGGCATAAAAAATCCGGCGAACCAGTCGCCGGATTTGAAGTCTTTAACCGTGTGGCAGAGTATCAGGCGGCCAGTGCCAGTTCGGCTGCCTTGGCATGAGCTGCGGCAACAGCCTTTTCGGCCGCTTCCGGACCATAGGCCAGGCCTTCGACATAGATCGTTTCGACCAGTTCGATGCCCATGAAGCCGAGAACGGTCTTCAGGTAGGGCTCTGCATGGTTCATCGGGGCGCCCGGGCCGGAGGAGTAGACGCCGCCGGCAGCCAGGACCAGATAGGCCTTCTTGCCGGTTGCAAGGCCGACCGGGCCTTTTTCGGTGTAGGTAAATGTCAGGCCGGCGCGGGCGACGTGGTCGATCCAGGTCTTCAGCGACGAATAGATGTTGAAGTTGATCAGGCCGGTGCCGATGACGATCGTGTCGGCGGCGAGCAGTTCCTGGACCAGCGCGTCGGACACGGCTGCGGCTTCGGCCTCGGCAGCATTGCGGTCTGCGGCCGGCTTGCGGATCGCGGCCGTGAAGGTGCCGTCGACATGGTCAAGCGAGTCAGCGGCCAGGTCACGCGTGACGACGGCGGCACCGGTCTGGGCGCTCAGCTTCGCCGCAAGGTCGGTGGCAACCGAGTTCGAAAGCGATTCCGCACCGCGCGGGCTGGAAGTGACGAGAAGAATGGAAGACATGAGACTTTCCTTGATCGTTGCGTGGCAGCGACTGGAGGTAACGCTGCTGTGACCCCGAGATAGGATGATTGGGGCATCGATAAAACTGTGATAATGTAGATCGATAGTATCGAATAATTGGATGCCTCCCATGGACGCAAACCCCACCCTCGACCAGTTGCAGGTCTTTCTCACGGTTGCCGATGCCGGCAGCTTTTCCGCCGCCGCCCGACAGCTCAACCGGGCACAGTCGGTGATCAGCTACACGATCGGCAATCTCGAAATGCAGCTCGGCGTCAGTCTGTTTGAGCGCAACGGTGCCCGTCAGCCGAAACTGTCGGAAGCGGGAACGGCCATGCTGGCCGATGCCCGCCGGATCGTCAGCGACCTGCAGGTCATGCGTGCCCGGGCAAGCAGCATGAAGCAGGGCCTTGAGGCCGAGGTGTCCGTGGCGATCAGCGTGATGGTGCCGACCGAGGTCATGGTCGGCGTGCTGAAGGAGTTTCGTGATACCTTTCCGTCGGTGTCGCTGCGGCTGGAAGTCGGCGAACTCGGCCGGATCATGGAACTGGTGATGAGCGGTCGATCGACGATCGGCATCGGCGGCGCGCTGCTCAGGCAGGACGATTCGCTGCTCGTCGAACGCATCGGCCACAATTACCTGTTGCCGGCCGCCGCCGCCGACCATCCGCTGGCATTGTTGCAGCGGCCGTTGACGCTGATCGATGTCCGCGAGGAGGTGCAACTGGTGGTCAGCGACGCCTCCGAACTGACGGTTGGTCGTGACTTCAACGTGCTGTCCTACAAGACCTGGCGGGTCAGCGACATCGCGACCAAACACCAGCTGCTGCGCCGGGGCCTTGGCTGGGGCGGGCTGCCGGCCTCGGTGATCCGCGAGGATTTGATCAGCGGTCGACTGGTGCAGCTCGACCTGGATGCCTATGAGCAGGGCTCCTACAATCTTTATGCGATCCGCAAGACAGCCAACCCGCCGGGGCCGGCTGCAAGCTGGATGATCGACGCGTTTCGCGAGCGCCTCTCCAACTGCCCGTCCGATTTGTCCGCCATTGTTCCGGACATGCGACACGAAGTCTTGGCCATACCGGCTTGAATCGACTCGGTGAAACGCTCCTGATCCGAACAGACAAAAAGCCCGCGCTCTGATCGGGCGCGGGCCTAGCTGAGGCTCTTGCTATGGTGCCGTTCGGCGCTGTCAGAGTGTCAGGCGGAACTTGGCGAAGCCATCCGCACCGTCGCCGGCGTCCTCGATCTTCGCACCCTTGATGGCAGCGAGATAGTCACGTGCCTTGGGGCCGGTCTCGAAGGTGACCGTGGTATCGGCGAGCGGTGCAAACGACCAGTTGCCATCGGCCTGCGGGTCGATCGTGCCCTGTTCGACGATGTAGCGCACGATGATGTCGCGATTGGTGTCGGGGCCGACAAAGACGACCTTGTCGCCGGCGATCTCCGGGAACTTGCCCCCGCCACCGGCGCGGTAGTTGTTGGTCGCCACGACGAAGCGCTGGCCGGGATCGATGGGATGACCGGCAAACTGCAGGTTGACGATGCGGCTTGATTCCGGATGGATCGCCTTGCCGTCCTTGTCGAAGCGCGGCGGCTTGCTCAGGTCGATCTGATAAGTGACGCCGTCGATGATGTCATAGTTATAGGATGGGAAATCCGGATTGATCAGGCTCGCGTCCTTGGAGCCGGGGGTGATCTGGTTGAAGATGCCGGCTGACATTTCCAGCCAGTTCTTTACCTGCTCGCCGGTGATGGCGACCGCCTGGATCGTGTTCGGATAGAGATAGAGATCCGCGACATTACGGATGGCGATGTCGCCGGCCGGAACGTCGGTGAAATAGTCGGCACCACCGCGTCCGCCGACCTTGAAGGGGGCTGCGGCCGACAGGACCGGCAGGTCCTTCAGGTCGCCATCCTTGAGCATGTCCTTGATATAGGCGGTCTGCGCGATCGAGACGATCTGCACCGACGGGTCGTCGGCAACAAGGGCGAAATAGGAATAGAGCGGCGCCGATGTCTTGCCGACCGGAGTGCGGACATAGTCGAGCGTCGCCTGATGTTCGGCGCTCACGGCGGCAACCACGTCCGGCTTGTCCTTGACGTCCGCGACCACCTTCTTGTTTTCGTCGCGATGCGAGATCGGCCGGGCTTCGCAGGTGAAGTCGACGATCTTCCAGCTCTTGCCGTCCTTTTCCAGCAACAGGTCGATCAGGCCCATATGCGAGCCCCAGAAGCCGGCCATGACGGCAGGCTTGCCGAGCAGCGTGCCCTTGACCGGATCGGCACCGGGCACATCCACGAAATCCTTCGGGCCGGGGAAAACCAGATGCTGGTGGCCGGTGAAGATCGCATCGATGCCTTCGACGCCGGCGAGATAAAGCGAGGCGTTTTCCATGCGCTCTGTCTGACCGTGACCGTCGATGCCGGAGTGCGACAGCGCAATCACGAGATCGGCGCCTTCTTCCTTCATGCGCGGCACCCAGGCGCGCGCCGTCTCGACGATGTCGCGCGTCTGGGCACTGCCTTCCAGGTTCTTCGCATCCCAGACCATGACCTGTGGTGGAACGAAGCCGATGAAGCCGATCTTGATCGGGCTTTCCGCGCCGGATCCGTCGCGGATCATCTTGTCCAGAATGACATAGGGCTTGAAATGCAACTCATCCAGCTTGGGATCGGCCGCCAGCGCGCCCTTGGTCAGGTTGGCGCAGACGATCGGGAAATTGGCCCCGCCGAGCGTGTTGAACATGAAGTCGAGGCCGTAGTTGAATTCGTGATTGCCGAGCGTGCCGCAATCATAGCCGAGCACGTTCATCGCCTTGATCACCGGATGCAGGTCGCCGGCCTTCATGCCCTTCTTGTAGGCCATGTAATCGCCCATCGGATTGCCCTGCAGGAGATCGCCATTGTCGATCAGCAACGAGTTGCCGGCCTCGGCGCGGATCTGGTCGATGATCGAGGCGGTACGGGCCAGACCCATCGTGTCGTTCGGCTTGTCGGCATAATAGTCATAGGGCATCACGTTGACATGGATGTCGGTGGTTTCCATCAGCCGCAGATGCGCCTGGCTGCCATTCGCCCGGGCGGCAAAGGGATGCAGGGTGACGAGGGCGGCCGTGGCGGCAAGGCCGCCAAGCAAAGAGCGGCGCGAGATCGGATGCAGGTCGAGCAAAGATGACATGGGGGGCATGGGGGCTCCTTCAGGAAATACCGTCTTTAAAGTTGAGGAGTTTAGGTGGCTTCGACGACAGTTGCACCCCGAAAATGTCAGAGGTTTGAATGACTGGCCGGTGATCCGCGTTATTGGTGTTCACAGGCTGCTAGCGGCCGGTCACGTTTCCCGGGTCACGATGGAAGTGGCGGAAATAGGCGGAGATCTGGGCCAGGGTATTGCTGGTCTGTCCGAATTCCAGCCCCATCTTGCCGGCACGGTACCAGCGCACCGTGCCTTCGATCAGGCCCAGTTCCGTTGTCTTGACGATGACCGTGCTGCCGCGCTTGGCCTCGATCCAGCCTTCTAGCTGCAGCGCCATGCCGGTGCGGGAAATGTCGATGACGCGGATGTCGATCTGTTGACTGAGGTAGTCCAGTGTCCCCTTGAAGCGGCAGCGGATGCGCTGGGTCTGGCGTCCGTCCTGGCTGGCGCTGAAACTTTCCTGACGTTTGGCAGCAAGCATGACTAATCGCTCCATGAAAAGGAATGAAAGAAATGCAGCCAAGTGTCGCGATGCGGGTGAACGGGATCTGGATAATCTCGTTAAAATGCGAGAATTTTACCTAGCAAATATCAGGTATTCGGCAGCCCGAGGCGTGGTTTTACCGTAAATCGGCAGAGGTTTTCGCTGGAACGGCAAAAAGGACGGGCGGCGGTGCCGTCCATCGTTTCAACGTTGGCAGGTGGCGGGTTTGTGACGCCTAACGCGTCAAGACGGGACGGACTTCCTTGTGGAAGTTGCGGAAATAAGCCGCCAGTTTGGCGAGCGAATTGCTGTTCTGCTTGATCTGGATGCCCAGCCGTCCGCTGCGGTTCCAGCGCACGGTGCCTTCGATCAGGCCGATATCATCGTTCTCGATGATAACAGAGCTGCCGGCGGCGGCATGAAGCTGGCTGTACAGT
>ERZ1034401.80-NODE-80-length-30183-cov-3.436869_pt1 | contig 30183 bp, 26 predicted proteins | sample MGYA00520601_ERZ1034401 | MGnify/ENA primary metagenome ERZ1034401 (study PRJEB33736, sample SAMEA104288476) | Azolla filiculoides | biome: Urban; feature: water surface; material: ditch water | place: Netherlands | collected 2014 ... | reverse complement strand
CAGGATACATCATCAACGCCATGTTGGCGGACGACATGTATTCGCCGACGGCGACATGCAGCGTGTAGGGCAGGCCCTGGCCGCCGAACTCCGGCGGGACAGCAAGGCCGAGCCAACCACTCTGGCAATAGGCGTCATAGGCTTCCTTGAAACCCTTGGGCACGGAGACCGTGGCGTCGTCGTGGCGGGTGCAGCCTTCCTGGTCGCCGGAGAGATTGAGCGGGAAGAGCTGCTCCTCGGCCAGCTTGGCGGCTTCGCCGACGATCGCCTCGACCATATCCGGGGTCGCGTCCTCGAAGCCCGGCAGATTGTTGTACCGGTCGAAGCCGAGCACGTCGTTCAGGATGAAAAGCGTATCGTTTACGGGGGCCTTGTAGACAGGCATCGGGTATCTTCCTCCAAAGACATGGTTCCGAGATATCGGACTGGTTCTAGCTTATACAAATAATTGACGTGCGCGTAAACGTCAAAATTTATGGGTCGCCCATATTTTACCGATGGCAACCGGCACCCTCCCCTGCACCTTCCTCCCGCCAGCGCTTGCACCGGCTGCTATTCTCGCCCCTGCTCCAGCTGCAACTCTGACTACAACTTTGCCCAAAACTCTGGCTGCAACTCCACGTCAGCAGCATGGCGCAAAAGTCTGAGCAAATCCTCTTCGATGCGATCGCACGGAGTGCAGGCTGGCAGGTGCTGCTTGCGCGGGGCATTTCAGAGAAAGTTAAAGTTTTTTAGGGCCGGGTTAACGGCTTCTTTACCATGTTTCATGAAAGGTTGCTTTTGAAAGCTGGCGATCCGCGTGCCTTGCACCCGTCGCTGCCACGTCCTTCGGAAACAACCGAAAAGACAGGCGGGACAAGAACAAGACGCTCGGAACAAAGGCTCGACAGCGGCAGACGCAGCCGAGCGGAGTAACCGTCGGCCATCATCGAAGCGAGCAGAACCATGAACGGATCTCGATCACCCTCTCAACGTCCCGGCGGCACATCCTCGCTGGACGCGTTGAGTCGTACCATCGAGGGTCTCGAGGCGCGGATCGACGGACTGATCGGTCAAGGCGGACGCAACCGTCCGGTGGAAGAGCCGAAGTCGCGTGCGCCGGAGCCGTCCTCCAGGCCGCAGCGCGAGTTTCGCGATCCGCTGGCGGAAATCCGCGAACGCCAGCGCCTGCTGGAAGAAAGCCGCAACCGGGCGCCAGAGCGCACCCCCTATCGCAGCGAGACTGCCGTGCCTGCTGCAACTGCGCAACCTGCGCTGCGGGAACCAGCACCATCCTACCGCGAGCCGCTTCCGCCGCTGCGCGAGACACCTCAGTCGCTGCGCGAGATGGGGGGTGACCGCTTTGCCACGCGCTCCGATCGCCGGGCCGAAATCGGCAGCCGTGACATTACCGAGGCGCTGCTCGGTCTGCGCCAGGAACTGAAGCAGGACATTGCCGAGAGCATGGCACGCGAGATTGCCGGCCTGCGCCACGAGATGCGCAGCATTCGAACACTGGCCGAGGAAAGCCGGCCGAACGAGGACATGCGCGCCGACTTCGCCAAGCTTGCCGACAGCATTCAACAGCTCGATGCCGCCAAGGCGCCGGGTGCCGATGGGTTGCAGGCGGAATTCAACGAGTTGCGCTCGCTGATGGATGGCCTGGCCCGCGAGGATTCCGTTGCGCGCATGGAGCGTCGCTGGAGCGATGTCGAGGTACGTCTCGGCGAACTCGACACATCGGCGATGCGCGAGGAGATCATCCGGCTGGCAGACCGGCTGGACGATATCAAGGCGCATCTCGGCACGATGGGGGACACGCGCGCCATCCGCGCGCTGGAAGAAAAGCTGATCACGGTCGCGGCCGCCCTCGAGCATATCGGCGCGCATATCGACCCGAACGAACGCATGGTGATGGAGCAGTTTGCCGGCATCGACATGCGCCTCGACGAAATCACAAGGGCGATCGCCGCCGGCAGCCGCAGCACGACGGCTAGCACCGACACGGCCACCCTGCACCGGCTGGAAGACCGGCTGGCCGGCCTTGCCCGACAGATCGAAGTCTTGAACGACCGCCGCGATCCGCAGACGGATGCCTCGGACGAACTGGCCCATCGGCTCGAGCTGTTGACGATGCGCATCGAACAGCTGTCGACCAGCCAGAGCACCGCGCCGCTGGAAGACCGTCTCGACCAGCTCTCCTACATGCTGGAGAGAACACAGACGCCGGTGCCGGCCCCGGAACTGACGGGTTATCTCGCCGACATTTCACGCAAGATCGACGCACTGGACAACGGATCGGTCAACGATCGGCTGGCCGACAGGCTCGAGGTTCTGGCACGACGGATCGAGGAACTGGATCTGCCGGTGGCCGCCACCGCACAGATCGACGACAGCGCATTCCGCGACCTGGAAGACCGGCTGAATGCCGTCGTCTACCGGCTCGAGGAAACCAGCGCATCCACGCCGGCGTCCGACGGCGCCAGCCTGCGTGGGCTCGAAGAGCAGATCGCCCATCTGTCGATGTTGATCAGCCAGCCGTCGAACGATCCGGAAGTCGCAGGGCGGATTTCGGCACTGGAAGACTATGTCGCAACCAGCGACGAATACATTATCGAAGCCGCCCGACAGGCTGCCGAGACGGTGATGGCGAATTTTGCTCATCGCGGATCGTCTTCCGCTGCAAGCACGGCCGACCTCAGCGCGCTCACGGCATTGTCGGACCACCTGCGGCAACTCGAAGACTTCTCGCGCAATTCGGAAGAGCGGACCCACCGCACGTTTGAAGCCCTGCATGGGACGCTGGTGCAGATTGCCGGCCGTCTCGACGAATTGCAGGACGGCGCCCAGAGGCATGAACCCGCTCTGTTTGCACAGGCTCCGATTGCCCAGCATCAGGACCGACGCCCGGAGCCGGCGCACGCGGAGCCGGTACGCTCCGGGACTGTACGCCACCCGGTCATGGCCGAGATGGCGACGACAACCGAAGCGGCCGTCACCGAAGCCCACCCGATCGATGCCGAATTGCAGGCAGCCGCCGATGCCTTTGCCGAAACGATGACAGCCCTGCCGGTCATCCAGTCTGCCAGAAACGAAAAGAAACCGGCCAAGCCGAGCCTGCTTGCCGGACTGGGCAAGAAGCTTCTGCCCTCGAAGAAGGAGCCGAAGCCAGCCGAGACCCGGCAGTTGATCGATCCGGTTCCCTCGATCGATCCGGTCGACATGGTTTCGGCCGATGAAGACAACGAGTTGCTGGAGCCAGGTTCGGGCGCACCCGACGTGCGCAAGATCCTGGAACGGGTTCGCGCCAGCCAGCAGGCACCGCGCAACGACGCCAGCGGCAAGGACGGCACCGATCGGACCGATTATATCGCTGCCGCCCGACGCGCCGCCCAGGCCGCCGCGATGGAAATGGACCGCGCGCAGAAGGCGCCGCCGGCGGCACGCGCCGTTGCCGGTGCCAAGGCGAAGGCCACGGCTACGGGCGCGGAAAAGGCATCCCTCTTCGGTCGCTACCGCCGGCCGATCCTGATGGCCGTCGGCGCGATCCTGCTGGCTGCCATGGCCATGCCGCTGATCAACACGTTGACGCGCGACGACAGCGACAGCCAGCAGCCAGCGCCGATCGAGGCGCCTGCGGCAGACGAAAACAGCCAGATCGAGCAGGCGCCCGGCGCAATCGACACTGCGACCCTGGACACCACGGCTGCCGATGCGTCCACGACCATCAACACCAGTGCTGCCCCGACCGAGGCCGCGATGGCCGTTCCCGGCCTTGAAACGACCGCTGCGCCGGAGGTGCCGGCAACGACAGCGCCTGCAACAGACGCGATCGAACCGGAGATACCGGCGGCAGACGCGACTGTCGGCGAGACGCAGGCTGCGGCCGAACCGGCATCAGCGCTGATGGCACCAACGGAGACGGCACCGCCGCAGGCGCTGGACAGCAATCCCGCACCGGCTGCCGAAACCTCTACGCTTGCACCGCCGCCGGCTGAGACCAAGGCGGCAGCCATCGTGGTTCCGGCGACGATTACCCCGCCATCGCTGTCGATTGCCGCCAAGGACGGCGATCCTGTGGCGCTGTTCGAGATCGGCGCGCGTTATACCGATGGTCGCGGCGTGACCAGCGATTTCGCCGAGGCGGCCAAGTGGTACCAGCTGTCGGCCGATCGTGGTTTCGTGCCGGCGCAGTACCGGCTGGCCAATCTGTATGAAAAGGGAACCGGCGTGCCGCGCGACATCGCGACCGCCAAGCGCTACTACGAGATGGCGGCCAATGCCGGCAATGCCAGCGCGATGCACAATCTCGCCGTGCTGTTTGCGTCCGGCGCCGACGGCGCGCAGGACTATGCCAAGGCGGTGGAGTGGTTCGAGAAGGCTGCCGAATTCGGCATTTCCGACAGCCAGTTCAATCTGGCCATCCTCTATGCGCGCGGCAATGGCGTGAAGCAGGATCTCACCGCCTCCTACAAATGGTTCGCCGTGGCGGCCAAGGAAGGCGACAAGGATGCGGCGCAGAAACGCGACGAGGTCGCCAATGCGATGAAGCCGGACCAGCTGGAGCGCGCCCGCGCCGAGGTGGACCTGTGGAAGGCAAAGCCCGTCGATACCGATGCCAATTCCGTCAACACACCGGACGAATGGGCCGGCAAGGGCCTGAAAACGGCCAGTGTCGACATGAAGAAGGCGATCTTCAACATCCAGGCGATCCTGAACAAGAACGGCTTCGACACCGGCAAGCCGGACGGCGTGATGGGTGCCAAGACCGTGACGGCGATCAAGGCTTTCCAGACGTCGATCGGAGAACAGCCGACCGGTCAGGTTTCGGATAAACTGGTCAATGCGCTGCTCGCACGCAACAAATGACGGCACCGTCATAAAAGGCGGAAAATCAGGGCTTATGGGTGGCTGCAGAATTGACTTGCAGCCCTCACGGGCGCAAGAAAAGACCAGCCTGGGATCAAATCCAATCAAGGACTTGCGCCCGTTTTAGACGATTTGTGAAACGGGCCGCGATCCGGTCTCCAGAGATCCGCGCCGAGAGCGCGGATAATCGCATTTGAGGTCAGCGCGTGACGATCTATCTGCCGATCGCCGAATTGTCGGTGAATATCTTCATCATCCTCGGCATGGGCGCGGCTGTCGGCTTTCTCTCGGGCATGTTCGGCGTCGGCGGCGGCTTCCTGATCACGCCGCTTCTAATCTTCTACAACATCCCGCCGGTGGTCGCGGTTGCAACCGGGGCCAACCAGGTGGTGGCCTCATCGGTCTCGGGCGCGATCACGCATTTCCGCCGTGGCTCGCTGGACATCAAGCTTGGCATCGTCCTGCTGATCGGGGGCCTAGCGGGCGCGACCGTAGGCGTGGTGATCTTCTCCTGGCTGAGGCGTCTTGGTCAGCTCGACCTGATCATCTCGCTGCTCTACGTCGTCTTTCTCGGTACGGTCGGTGGACTGATGCTGATCGAAAGCCTGCGCGCCATGCGCCGGGCATCGCGCAATGAAACGATCTCGCTGAAGCGGCCCGGACAGCACAACTGGGTGCATCGCCTGCCGTTCAAGATGCGCTTCAAGAAATCGAAGATCTATCTGAGCGTCATTCCGCTGCTCGCGTTGGGTTTTGCCATCGGCATCCTGACCTCGATCATGGGTGTCGGCGGCGGCTTCATCATGGTACCGGCGATGATCTATCTCCTGCGCATCCCGACCAATGTGGTCGTCGGCACCTCGCTGTTCCAGATCATCTTCACCACGGCCTATACGACGATCGTGCAGGCGGCGACGAACTTTTCGGTCGATATCGTGCTGGCTTTCGTGCTGATGGTGGCCGGCGTGATCGGCGCACAATATGGCGTGCGCGTTGGGCAGAAGCTGCGTGGCGAGCAGTTGCGCGCGCTGCTCGGGCTGCTGGTTCTCGCCGTCGGGGTGCGCCTGGCGATCGAACTGGTCGTGCCGCCAGAAGACATCTATTCTCTGGCGATCGGGGGCTGACATGCTGATGAAGCTGATCGCAGCCGCCGCCTTTTCCGCCTGCATCGCAGCCGCCCTGCCGGCTGCGGCGCAAAACCCGCTGGCCGCCGAGATCATCGGCCAGGAAACGCTCGACATCGGCACGTCGACCAGCGAAATCGCCATCACCTCGGATTTTTCCGGCGCAGACCTGACGATTTTCGGGGCGCTGGCCAATGCCGACCAGCTGCTGCTCGCCATCGGTCAGTATGATGTGGTGGTGACGCTGGAGGGACCGCGCGACTGGACAACGGTGCGGCGCAAGGAGCGGATGTTCGGGATCTGGGTCAACCGTACCTCGATGACCTTCGAGCAGATGCCGACCTCCTATTCCCTGGCGAGCACGCGGCCGGTGAGCGAGATCGCGTCCGCCGCGACGCTGACCCAGCTCGGCATCGGCATCGAACACCTGGCCCTGACGCCGACCGGCTACCTGAGCAATGCCGCCAATCTCGGCGAATTCCGCGATGCCTTCCGGCGTCTGAAGCAGACGGCGGGGCTCTACCAGGGCGACACGAACGGCGTGCGCTTCGTCTCGTCGAGCCTGTTCAAGGCGACGTTGCAGCTGCCGGCGAATATTCCAGATGGGGTGCATATGGTGCATGCCTATCTGTTCAAGTCGGGCGAATTCATCACCGAACGGGAATTGCCGCTGCGGGTGATCAAGACCGGGCTCGAGGATGCGATCACCCAGGCCGCCCACCAGCAGCCGCTGTTTTACGGCATGTTCTCGGTGATGCTGGCGCTGATCACCGGCTGGCTGGCGAGCCTGATCTTCCGCAAGGACTGAAGACGTCTCACCCGAGCAGATTGCCGAAACGTACCGAATAGATGCGGTCGCGGCCGAGCAGGTGGGCGATCAGGTCGGCGCGGGCAAACAGGCCGGTGAAGGCCTTGTGGCGCAGGTCAAGGCCGCCGGTCAGGACGCCGAAGGCCGGCATCAGCAGGCGGGTGCCGTCGGTGGCGAAACACGGGCGGCGGACGGATTTTTCCCGGCGGCGCACGGTGGCGCAGGGGTGCAGATGACCGGCGATCTCGCCGGCGCCATGGGCAAGCGACGGCTCGTGGCGGAAGGTGAGGCCCGACAGGGCGATCTCGTCGGCAGACATTCCCAGCAGATCGGTGGTGCCATCCGGATCATGGTTGCCGTTGATCCAGATCCATTCGCGGCCACGCGCCATGGAGGCGATCATCTCGCGGAACGGCAACGGCATCAGGGCGGAGCCGGCGCGATCATGGAAATTGTCGCCGAGGCTGATGACGGTCTTCGGCTGGTAGCGGGCGATCACCGCATCGAGCAGCTTCAGCGTGGCGAGCGTGTCATAGGGCGGCAGGAGCTGGCCGCGACGGGCAAAGGCGGCTGCCTTTTCCAGATGCAGGTCCGAGACGACGAGAAGGTCGAGATCGGGGAAATAGAGCGCACCCGACAGATCGGCAAAGCCAAGCTGTCCGGCGATCACAAGGCTTGCGCGCCGTGTCTCATCCTCTTCTTCACCGATTGCCCGTGCCAGTCTGTTCATGCGGCTCTTCTAACGTGTTTCGGTGCGGATGCCAGCCCTGTTCGGGCCAGTCCTGTTCAGGCCAAGCCTGTTCACGCCAGGGCTTCCGCCATCAGATCTTCGGCGGCATAGGCCAGCAGGTGTTCCTGGGCATCGCCGGCGACAGGTTCCTTGCCTATCTCCATCATGACGGGTACCGCCAGCGGCGAGATCTGCTCCAGGCGTTTGTGCAGGATATGTCCCTTGATTCGTTTTAGCATATCGGCAAGCCGGGCGATGTCCAAAAGTCCGGCGGCGGCATCCTGTCGCGTGGCCTGCATCAGGATATGGTCCGGCTCGTGGGTGCGCAGAACGTCGTAGATCAGGTCGGCGGAGACCGTGACCTGGCGGCCGGACTTTTCCTTGCCGGGATGGCGTTTGTCGATCAGGCCGGCGATGACGGCGCAGGTGCGGAAGGTGCGCTTGAGCATCCAGCTTTCGTTGAGCCAGGCTTCGAGATCGTCGCCGAGCATGTCCTCGTCGAAGAGATCCGACAGGCTCAGCGCCTTGCGGGCGATCATCGAGCCCATGTCCTCCAAACCCCAAATGGCCAGCGCATAGTCTGTCGCGACAAAGCCGAGCGGCTTGGCGCCCCGGCGCTCCAGGCGGCGGGTGAGCAGCATGCCGAGCGTCTGGTGGGCGAGCCTGCCCTCGAAGGCATAGATCACCATGTAGAAGCGCTCGCCGCGCGGGAATGTCTCGATCAACAGGTCGCCGCGCTTCGGCAGGACGGATTTTTCCTGCTGCAACGCCAGCCAGTCACGCACCTGGTCGGGAAGCTTGGCGCGGCGGGCGGGATCGTCGAGCATGGCGCGGACCTGATCGGCAAGATAGGTCGACAGCGGGAACTTGCCGCCGGCATAGGCGGGGATCTTCGGATCCTGGGAGAAGGCATTGGAGACAAGGCATTCATTGTCGCGGATGCCCTCGAAGCGCAGGACCTTGCCGGCAAACAGGAAGGTGTCGCCCGGGGTCAGCTGTTCGAAGAAATACTCCTCGACCTTGCCGAGCGTCATGCCGCCACGGCCGATCGAGCCCAGGTGATTGCGCTTGACGAGGCGGACATTGAGCATCGGCATCTCGACGATGGTGCCGAGGTTGAGGCGGTATTGCTGGGCGACGGCCGGATTGGAGACGCGCCAGGTGCCGTCGGCGGTCAGGCGGATGCGGGCATAGCGCTCATAGGTCTTCAGCGCATAACCGCCGGTGGCGACAAACTCGACGATGCGGGCAAAGGTTTCACGCGGCAATGCTGCATAGGGAAGCGCGCTCACCACCTCCTCATAGAGATCGTCTTCGACAAAGGGGGCCGCACAGGCCATGCCGAGCACGTGCTGGGCAAGCACATCGAGCGAACCTTCGCCGACCGGCGGTGTATCCTGGGCGCCGATATAATTGGCATCGAGCGCCGCCTGACATTCCATGACCTCGAACCGGTTGGCCGGAACGAGGATGGCGCGGGACGGCTCGTCCATGCGGTGATTGGCGCGGCCGATGCGCTGGGCGAGCCGCGAGGCGCCCTTGGGCGCGCCGACATGCACGACGAGGTCGACATCACCCCAGTCGATGCCGAGATCGAGCGTCGAGGTGGCGACGACGGCACGCAGCTTGTTTTCGGCCATGGCGGCCTCGACCTTGCGACGCTGGGACACATCGAGCGAACCGTGATGCAGTGCGATCGGCAGGTTATCGTCATTGACCGTCCACAGTTCCTGGAAGAGCATTTCGGCCTGGGAGCGCGTATTGACGAAAAGCAGCGTCGTCTGGAAATCCTTCAGCACCTTGTAGAGATCGGGGATGGCATAGCGGGCCGAATGGCCCGACCAGGGGATGCGCTCCTCCGTCTCCAGGATGGTGATGTTCGGCTTGGCGCCCCCATCGACGGTGATCACGCCGGATTCCGCCGTTGCATCCCGCGGCTGGGCGATAAGCCAGCGGCGCAGGTCGAGCGGTTCGGCGACCGTTGCCGACAGGCCGATGGTCTGGAGACCGGGCGCCAGCCGGCGCAGGCGGGCAAGGCCAAGCGACAGAAGATGGCCGCGCTTGGAGGTGACCAGCGAATGCAGTTCGTCGAAGATGACGTAGCGCAAGTCCTTGAAGAAACGTCCGGCATCGGCATGGGAGATCAGCAGCGCCAGCTGCTCGGGTGTGGTCAGGAGGATATCCGGTGGATTGAGCTTCTGGCGCTGGCGCTTGGCTTGCGGCGTATCGCCGGTGCGGTTCTCTACGGAAATAGCCAGCCCCATTTCGGTCACCGGCTTCATTAGATTGCGTTCGATATCGACGGCGAGCGCCTTCAGGGGCGAGATGTAGAGCGTGTGAATGCCGGTAAACGCGGATCCCGGAGGCAGCTTGCCGCGCTCGGTGAGTTCGGTGAGCGCCGGCAGGAAGCCAGCGAGCGTCTTGCCGGCACCGGTCGGGGCGATCAACAGCAGGCTTTCGCCCGACCGTGCGCGGGTGAGCAATTCCAGCTGATGGGCGCGCGGCTGCCAGCCCTTTTCGCCAAACCAGCGAAGGAAGGGGGCAGGCAGAAAAATCTCGGCGGCGTGATTCATCAACACTCTCTCAACCTAGCGCAGTGGCGGCGAAAAAGAAGCGTCCTTGACAACCGCAATAATCACGGATAAATATTATCCACGATAAAGGAGCAAGTGATGAAACTCAGCGACGGCATAGAACAGGCCATCCACTGCATGACGATGCTGGCCAGCCTTGAAGAGGGCAGCACGCTTTCGGCAGCAGCCCTTGCGGAGTTTCATGGCGTGTCGCCGAGCTATCTGCTGAAACATCTGCAGGCGCTGTCTGCTGCCGGGCTGGTTGCCACCGTTCCCGGCCCGAAGGGCGGCTATCGCCTCGGCCGGGCAGCCGATGAGATCACCCTGTTCGACATCGTCATTGCCGTGGAAGGACCACAACCGGCCTTTCGCTGTAACGAAATCCGCCAGCGGGGGCCCAATCCCCTTCCCGCCCGGTATTTCGACAAACCCTGCGGAATTGCCGCCGCGATGCTGGCGGCGGAGCGGGCCTACCGCTCGGAACTGAAGAAAACCAGCATCGCGGATCTAATCAACGATCTGACGGCAACAGACGATGGGGGAATTGCCGCACGCGGCTGTGCCTTCCTCGACATCAACGAACGCAAAGCCGCCCGCTGAAGGGCCATCCTGAAAGGAACCATCATGCATCCCCGTCTCGATATGCAGAAGGCAGCACCCGCCGCCTTCAAGGCCGTGCTCGGCCTGGAAAACTACGTTCAGTCCAGCGGCCTTGCCCGCTCGGAAATCCACCTGATCAAGCTGCGCGCCTCGATCATCAACGGCTGTGCCTTCTGCGTCGACATGCATATCAAGGAATCCCGCCATGACGGGCTGTCCGAGCAGTGGACCAACATGATGTCGGTCTGGCGGGAATCGCCGGTCTATTCGGCCCGCGAACGCGCCCTGCTCGGCTGGGTCGATGCGGTGACGAACCTTGCCGGCACCGGCGCACCCGACGCTGACTTCGAGGCCCTGAAGGCGCATTTCAGCGAAACCGAAATCGCCAATATCACAGTGGCAATCGGTGCCATCAATGTGTGGAACCGGCTCGCCGTCGGCTTCCGCTTTCAGCATCCGATCGACAAGCCGCGCGCAGCGGCCTGAGGTCGGTCCCGAAAGACAATAGATTGGAAGGCGGCGCAATTTCTGCGCCGCCTTGCCTCGTTTGCAGACCGACTGGCGGTCAGGCCGCCAGGTCGAGCACGATACGGCCGTCGATCTGGCCCTTTTCCATGCGCTTGAAGATGTCGTTGATGTTCTCGAGCTTGTCCCAGGAGAAATGCGAGGCCACCTTGCCCTCGCCGGCAAATTGCAGGCTCTCCTCGAGATCCTGGCGGGTGCCGACGATCGAGCCACGCACGGTGATGCGCTTCAGCACCGTCTCGAAGACCGGCAACGAGATGAAGCCCGGCGGCAGGCCGACCAGCGCCATCGTGCCCTTCGAGCGTAGGAAGCCATAGGCCTGTTCCATCGCTTTGGGCGACACAGCCGTGACCAGCGCGCCATGCACGCCGCCGGTTGCCTTCTGCACCTGTTCGATCGCATCCCCGGCCGTGCCATTGACGACGATATCGGCACCCAAGTCCTTGGCGAGCTTCAGCTTGTCGTCAAAAATGTCGGCAGCGACGACATGCATGCCCATTGCCTTGGCATATTGCACGGCCATGTGGCCGAGACCGCCGATGCCGGAAATGACGACCCATTCGCCGGGGCGCACTTCGGTTTCCTTCAGGCCCTTGTAGACGGTGACGCCGGCGCAGAGGATCGGGGCTGCCGCGCCGAATTCGAGATTGTCCGGCAGGCGGCCGACAAAATCGGGATCGGCGAGGCCATATTGGGCAAAGGTGCCGTTGACCGAATAGCCAGTGTTCTGCTGGCTGCCGCACAGGGTCTCCCAGCCGGTCCGGCAAGGATTGCAGCAACCGCAGGCGGTGTGCAGCCAAGGCACGCCGATGCGGTCGCCTTCCTTGATGCGGGAGACGCCGGCACCCAGTTTGGCGACATAACCTGTGCCTTCGTGGCCGGGAATGAACGGCGGATTGGGCTTGACCGGCCAGTCGCCGTTGGCGGCATGCAGGTCGGTATGGCAGACGCCCGTCGCCTCGTATTTCACCAGGATCTGGCCCGGACCGGGTTCGGGGATGGGGTGTTCTTCAATTACCAGCGGCTTGCCGAACGCACGCACCACCGCAGCTTTCATTGTCGATGCCATCATATCCTCCAGTCAAATTTGACGATTGCCCCATTGCATGGGCCATACCCCGCGGGATCGCCCGGCGGGTATGACAGGAGACTATGCGCGTATGGAGAGAAGGCGATTGATCAGTGTCAATCTGTCGGCAATTTCATCGAAATGACATGAAACAGTCTTGAGCCAAGGTGGCGGGGGAGATTTCCCCCCCGCCGGCAAGCTCAGGCGAGGTTCTTCTTGAGAAACTCGACCGTGCGCGACCAGGCGAGATCGGCGGCGGCCTTGTCGTAGCGGGCCGACGAGGTGTCGTTGTTGAAGGCGTGGTTGACGCCGTCATAGACGAACAGCTCATAGGTCTTGCCATTGGCATCGAGCGCTGCCTTGTAGGCGTCGATGCCGGCATTGATGCGCTCGTCGAGCCCGCCATAGTGCAACATCAGCGGCGCCTTGATCGACGGCACGTCTTCAGCCGGCGCCTGGGCACCATAATAGGCGACGCCGGCTCCCAGTTCCGGCGAGGCAACCGCCATGCGGTTGACCATGCCGCCGCCCCAGCAGAAGCCGATCGCGCCGACCTTGCCATTGGTCTTTTCATGACGGCTGAGGAAAGCGCGGGTCGCCTCGCCATTGGCAACGGTCGCGACCATGTCGAGGCCGGAGAACATTTCGCGGGCCTGATCCTCGTTTTCCGGCGTGCCGCCCAAGGGAGAGAGGAAATCCGGCGCAAGCGCCACGAAGCCTTCCAGCGCCATGCGCCGGGCGACATCGCGGATATGCGGGTTGAGGCCGCGGTTTTCATGGATGACGATGACGGCCGGGAGCCTGTCGGTCGCACCCTTGGGCATCACCAGATAGCCTTTCATCTCGCCGCCGGCACCCGGATAGGTGATGTCCTGCGCTTCGAGACGATCATCGGCTTCCGGAACGATGGTGGCATTCGCCTGGTTGGCGGCCAGAAGCGGCATGATGGCGGCGGCCGCAGCACCGGTGCCGGCGAGCCGGGTCAGCTTTTCCATGAAACCACGGCGATCGAGCGTCAGGTGGGTGTATTCATCATAGGCGTTGATCATCGCCTGGGTAATCTTCGGCTTGTCCATGTTCTTCTCCCACGTTGAATTCAACACCGGGAAAGATAGGCGTGGCGGCTGCCAAGCCCAGACAAAACTGCGTTACCACAGGTTCACGAAAAGGCCATCCACGCCACAAGCCAGACCCAGAGGGCAAACAGCGCCGCAAAGCCCAGGCCGAACAGCGGCCGGCGCAGATGCAGCCGGTTCCCGAAGACATGCACATAGGCATGGGCGCAACGCGTCGCGACGAAGAACCAGGCCAGCACCACGGCGACCAGATTGTCGGCTTGTGTGATGTAGAGCAGAATCGAGACGGCATAAAACAGGATCGGCAGCTCGAACTGGTTGGCGATCGATCTGTTGACCACGCGGCTTTCCTCGGGCTCGGCCAGGTTCTCGCGAAAGGCGATACGCTCCACCTTGCCCGAGCGCACGACCTGGCTCCGGCGCAGGACCAGCAGCGCGTAGAGGCAGAAGACGAGGAAGACATGGGCGACCAGGGGCCAGAACATTTCAAAACCGGTCATGGCAAAATCCTTGTTCAAATCACTGTCATGAAAAAGCCCGAGGTCGTTGCCGACTTCGGGCCTTGAATATCTCTAGCGGCTTGCAGAAATCATGCACCGCCCGGATAGTTCGGGCTTTCGCGGGTGATCGTCACGCCATGCGGATGGCTTTCGCGCAGGCCGGCGCCGGAAATGCGCACGAAGGTGGCCTTTTCCTGGAAATCCTTGATGTCCTTGCCGCCGACATAACCCATGGCGGCCTTCAGGCCGCCGGCGAGCTGGTGCAGCACAGCCGAAACCGGACCCTTGTAGGGAACCTGGCCTTCGATGCCTTCCGGCACCAGTTTCAGCGTGTCGCGCACTTCCGCCTGGAAGTAACGATCCGCCGAGCCGCGTGCCATGGCGCCCACAGAACCCATGCCGCGATAGGCTTTGAAGGAGCGGCCCTGGTAGAGATAGACTTCGCCCGGGCTTTCGTCGGTGCCGGCGAGCAGCGAGCCGACCATGACGGCCGATGCGCCGGCGGCAATAGCCTTGGCCACGTCGCCGGAGAACTTGATGCCGCCATCGGCGATGACAGGAATGCCGTGCTTGTTGGCTTCCTCGACCGCCGCCATCACGGCTGCAAGCTGCGGAACGCCTACGCCGGCGACGATACGCGTGGTGCAGATCGAGCCCGGGCCGATGCCGACCTTGATGCAATCGGCACCGCTGTCGATCAGGGCGCGGGTGCCTTCGCTGGTGGCGACATTGCCGGCAATGATGCGAATGGCGTTCGACATCTTCTTCACTTCGGCAACCGCGTCCAGCACCTTCTGGCTATGGCCGTGGGCGGTATCGACGACGATCACGTCGACGCCGGCCTCGATCAGGCGCTCGGCGCGTTCGCGGCCATCGTCACCGGTGGAGATGGCGGCGGCGACGCGCAGGCGGCCTTGCGCATCCTTGGCGGCATGGGGATTGAGCTGCGACTTCTCGATGTCCTTGACGGTGATCAGGCCGACGCAACGGCCTTCATTGTCGACCACGACCAGCTTTTCGATGCGATGGGTATGCAGCAGGCGTTTTGCCTCCTGCTGCTCGACGCCATCCCTGACGGTGATCAGGTTCTGATGGGTCATCAGCTCGTGGATCTTCTGGCTCGGATCAGACGCGAAACGCACGTCGCGGTTGGTCAGGATGCCGACAAGGCGGCCCGGGCGACCACCGTTCTCGACGACCGGAATGCCGGAAATGCCATGCGACTTCATCAGCGACAGCGCTTCGGCCAACGTCGCATCCGGGCCGATGGTGACCGGGTTGACGACCATGCCGCTTTCGAATTTCTTGACCTGACGGACCTCTTCGGCCTGCTCGATCGGAGTCAGATTGCGATGGATGACGCCCATGCCGCCGGATTGTGCCATGGCAATCGCCAGACGGCTTTCGGTGACGGTGTCCATCGCCGACGACAGGATCGGCAGCGACAGGTCGATGTCCTTGGCAATGCGGGTGGCGATATTGGTCTGACCCGGCATGATCTCGGAATGGCCGGGCTGCAGCAGCACATCGTCGAAGGTAAGCGCTTCTGCGCCGGTTGCCGAAATTACGATGCGTGCCATTGCCATTTCCTTCGTTTGATAAAAAGCCGGAGGCTCCGGGACGAAATATACGTCCGGCTGCTCCTGCAAAAACTGCTTGGAAGTTGGCGAGGGCTGGTAACACGTTCATGACAGGAAGGGAATAGCAAAATGGATTTCACCCGTAACGCCCGGATTTCTGCGCCTGCCGCGATCAAAACTCGCGTTTAACGGGAATTAAATCATGCTAATGAAGAGATCTTCAAGTGTTCTCCGCTAGAAGAGCCTGGATCGCGCCGAAAACGGCCGGCATCTGAATAAAAAGCAAGATCAAAACGGGGGACACGACACATGACAGCAATCAGAAAACGCGCAGTTGCGCATGAGAACCAATTTGCCCGCGATCAGGAACTCCTGTTCAAGACGGAAGCACGCCGCAATGCGCTGATCGGCCTCTGGGCGGCATCCGTGATCGGCGACGGCGACGGCGAGGCCTATGCAAAGGAACTGGCCATGACGGCGGTCGAAGGCGAGCACAAGGTGCTGGAACGCCTGCGCCATGATTTCGATGCTGCCGGCGTGGCCGTGCTCGACACCGACATTCAGGACCGCATGGTCTCGATGCTGCGCACGGCAGCCGAGGATCTCTACAAGGGCCGGTAATTGCTGCTGTCGTGACATTCAAAGGCCTGCACGCGATCTCGCGATGCAGGCCTTTTTCAGGTTTCTGACCCAATCCGGTCAGATGTCGAACTGATAGGCCTTGGGCACGAAGCGGTAGCCCTGGTCGACCTTCTCGACATAGCCGACCGCCGGGAACGGCATGTGATAACCGAGGAAGGCGAGCTTGTCGGTTGCCAGCATGTCGAAGACCTTCTTGCGGCTTGCGGCGGCAGCAGTCTTGTCCATATCGAACCGCACTTCCCAATCCGGGCGCTGCAACGACAGGACGAAGTGGTTTGCCGTATCGGCGGTCAGGACGAGCTGTCGGCCTTCCGATTCCACACTGTAGATCATGTGGCCCGGCGAATGGCCGAAGGCGGCCATGCCGGTGATGCCGGACACGACTTCTCCGCCATCGCCGATGAAGGTCATCTTGTCGGCCAGCGGCTTTACATTGGCGAGCACGCCCTTGTGACCGCCTTCGGCCGGTGTGCCGGCGCGGGCCGGATCGACCCAGAAATCATATTCCGTCTGGCCGGTGATATAACGCGCATTGGGAAAGGCCGGCGCGCCGCCTTCCATCAGGCCGCCGATGTGGTCGCCATGCAGATGGGTGAGCACGACGATGGTGACGTCCTCGCGCTTGTAGCCGGCAGCGGTCAGCCCTTCCAGCAAACGGCCATTGCCATTGGCGCGGCCGGCTTCGCCAAAGCCGGTATCGAACAGGATGACATCCGAACCGGTGTTGACCAGGGTCGGCGAGAAGCTGTTGACGAACTTGTCGGCAGGCAGGAAATTGGCTTCGAGCAGAGCGCCGACGACTTCCGGCGTCTGGTTGGTGCCGAATATCTCCTGCGGATTGTCCGAGGGACGCGCGCCATCCTTGACGACGACGATCTCGAACGTGCCGACCTTGAATCGATGGGTCTCGGGCGGCATGGCATGATTGATATCCATCGAGGTATCGGCTCCGGTCTGCGCGCTCGCCGCGGCCATGATCATCGGCGATGCCAGAGCGACACCCGCGCCACCCAGCAACATTCTTCTCTTTAGCGAAATCATTGAAAACTCCCTCGTTGAACACTCCTCTGCCCGGCAAGCCAAGCTCTCGTGGCGAGATAGGGTTGCCGGCGCCGGAGGAAAGTCGCCTCACACCATCGTGATCCGCAGATTCGAAGAGACATGGAACAATCGGTGCCGCTCAGGCATGTCTGCTGGGCAGCTCATCATCCGGTGGCGAACGCGCGGGAGACGATTTCGCAGCGGTCGCGAATAGGATAGAAGACGCTCCACACACCCTGCCCGCCGCATTCCCCAGGACAATTCGATGAACCGCATCACACCGCTGATCCTTGCCGTTGCACTGTTCATGGAGCAGATGGATTCCACGGTGATCGCCACGGCACTGCCGACGATTGCCGCCGATCTGCATGTCGGCCCTATCACCCTGAAGCTGGCACTGACCGCCTATATGGTGGCATTGGCGATCTTCATCCCGATCAGCGGCTGGATGGCGGATCGCTTCGGTGCAAAACGCATTTTCCGCGCGGCGATCGTCGTCTTCATGCTGGGCTCGGTGTTCTGCGCCATCTCCGGCTCGCTGACCACCTTTGTCGCGGCGCGGTTCCTGCAAGGCATCGGTGGCGCGATGATGACACCGGTGGGACGTCTCGTGCTGTTGCGCACGACGAAACGCAGCGACCTGGTCTCGGCGATGGCGCTCTTGACCATTCCCGGCCTGCTCGGCCCGATCACCGGACCGCCGGTCGGTGGCTTCATCACCACCTTCTTCAGCTGGCACTGGATCTTCCTGATCAATATCCCGATCGGCCTGGCGGGCCTATGGCTCTCCAGCATCTACCTGCCCGAGATCGACCCGGTGGCCACCGCACCGATCGACTGGAAAGGCTTCGCGCTCAGTTCGATCGCCGCCTCCGGACTGGTCTTCGGACTGTCCGTGATGAGCCTGCCGGGCCTGCCGATCATCGTCGGCATCGGTGCAACGGTGACCGGCCTGCTGTGCCTGCTGCTCTATGTCGGCCATGCCCGCCGGCACGCGGCACCGCTGCTCGACCTCAGCCTGTTTGCCAATCGCAGTTTCCGCGCCTCGATCATCGGCGGCACCGGTTTTCGGCTGGCAGCAGGCGCTACACCGTTCCTGCTGCCGCTGATGCTGCAACTCGGCTTCGGGATGAGCGCTTTTCAATCCGGCATGACCACCTTCATTGCAGCGGTCGGCGCGATCACCACCAAATTCGTAGCGCGGCGCGTCTTTGCGGCTGCTGGCTTCCGCAATATCCTGATCGCGGCCGGCCTGGGCGGCACGTTGACGACCGCCGCCAATGCGTTCTTCACGCCGGCTACGCCGATCGCGGTGATCATGGCGTTCCTGCTGATCGGCGGCTTTTTCCGGTCCTTCTTCTTCACCGGCGTCAACACGCTCGGCTATGCCGAGATCGATGACCAGCATGCCAGCCAGGCCACGTCGCTGACATCGGTGCTACAGCAGATCAGCCTGGCGCTCGGGGTTGCCGTGGCGGCCGCCATTCTCGAAACCAGCACGACGCTGTCGGGCGGTCCGTTGTCGCTCGGTGATTTCCACGTCGCCTTCGCAGTCGTGGCGGGCCTTTCCGTCTTCGCAATCATCCCGTTTTTCGGGCTACCCCGCGATGTCGGATCGGCGGTCTCCGGCTATCGCCGACCCACCGAGACTGAGACCGTTGCGGTGAAATGATGCTGTGATCGCCGTTCACGGCGTCTCGCACACGGCCGACAGCTTGTTGCCGTCGGGGTCGCGGACATAGCAGGCATAAAAGCTTGCGTGATAGGGCCTGAGGCCGGGAGCCCCCTCGTCCGTGCCGCCATTGGCGAGCGCTGCCGCATGGAAGGCATCGACCGCAGCGCGGCTTGGCGCATCAAGCGCCGTCATTGCGCCGTTGCCGAAGGTTGCCGGCCTGCCATTGACGGGCGTCAGGACCCAGAGCCGGCAGCGGCTGTCCGCTTCGCTGCCGTAGCCGAGTTCATCGTCTTCAGTCACGCGGCGTGTCACCGAAAGCGTTGCCAGCACGGCATCATAGAAAACCTGCGAGCGGACAAGATCGGTGGAGCCGAGGGTGATGTAAAGCAGCATCCTTGCGTTTTCCCGTCCTGTTGAGACTGTAGTCTCCTGGTTGCCCGCCGGTTCTGAGCCGGTCAGTCCTGGTTCTCGTCGGCCGGCGCATCCTCACGCGGATCGTAGGCGAACTCGCCATCGTCTTCGCCGTGCTCGAGAATGCGTGTATCCAGGCCGATGCGCTTGCCCTTGAAATCCTTGGCAAGCAGGAACATCTCGACCGATTCCGAGCGCGACGATGGCGGCTTGATATGCAGGACCTGGCGGAAATTCTGCTTGAGCATGTTGAGCAGGTCCTTTTCCGTGCCACCCTGGAAGGTCTTGGCAAGGAAATGCCCGCCCTCGCCGAGAACTTCGACGGCAAAATAGGCCGCGACCTCGCACAGATGCATGGTGCGCAGATGGTCGGTTCTCTGGTGACCGGTGGTCGGCGCGGCCATGTCGGAAATGACCAGATCCGGCGTGCCGCCGACGGCCTCCATCAGCTGGCGCGGCGCATCATCATCGAGAAAGTCGAGCTGCAGGATCTTGACGCCCGGAAGCGGCGCCATCTCGAGGAAGTCGATGGCGGCGACGCGGATGTCGTCGTCGGTGGAATCGGTGACCTTGGCGGCAATCTGCGACCAGCTGCCCGGGGCAGCTCCGAGATCGATAATGCGCCGAGCGCCTTTGAGGATCTGGTGCTTCTCGTCGATCTCGAGCAGCTTGAACGCAGCACGGGCGCGGTAGCCTTCAAGCTTGGCGCGCTGCACATAGGGATCATTGATGTGGCGCTCGATCCAGCGTCTGGACGAGGCCTTCAGCTTGCCCTTCTTGACCTTCTGGCCAAGTTTGCGGCCGGTGCGATTGCCGCCGATCGGTGGCTTGCTCATGGCTCAGCGCTCCCTGAAATGTGGTGGGCGACGATTGCGGCCGCGGCGCCAAACGCCGTCATCCGCCATCATGTCGGTCAAAAGGCCTTCGCGCAGGCCGCGGTCGGCAACCCGCATGCGGGTCGACGGCCAGCGGCGGCGAATGGCCTCGAGAATGGCACAGCCGGCCAGGACCAGATCGGCACGATCCGGCCCGATGCATGGATTGGCGGCACGGCCGGCAAAATCCCAGGACAGAAGCTTGGCCTGCATGGCCGTGACTTCGTCATCCGACAGCCACACACCATCGACCTTGCGACGATCGTAGCGCGGCAGGTCGAGATGCACGCCGGCAAGCGTGGTGACCGTGCCGGAGGTGCCGATCAGATGAAAGTCTTCCGGCGCGCCGCCGGGACCGAGCGGCACGGGCGGGCAATCGAAATTGGACAGCATGCCGACAACCTCGGAGGTCATCGCCTCGAAGACCTCCGGCGTGACATCGCGGCCGCCATGGCGCTCGGACAGGGTCACGACGCCGACCGGCAGCGAGGTCCAGTGGGTGATGTGATTGGCCAGCCGGCTGGAGCGGTTTTCATTGATGCGGATCACCGCGATCTCCGACGAACCGCCACCGATATCGAACAGCACGACCGAACGCGCCTCGCGGCCGACCAGCGACGAGCAACCGGACACGGCAAGCCGTGCCTCGGTTTCGCGGTTGATGATCTCCGGTCTCGACCGTGACGCGGGCGAGGAACTCCTCGCCGTTTTCGGCGGCACGGCAGGCTTCGGTCGCGATCAGTCGCATGCGGCGGATTTCACGCCCGGCGAGCTTGGTGGCGCAGATGCGCAGGGCCTCGACGGCACGATCCATGGCGTCCTGCGACAGACGACCGGTGGCCGCCAGCCCCTCACCCAGGCGGACGATGCGCGAAAAGGCATCGACGACGCGAAACTGGCCGGGCCGGGTCGGCTGGGCGATCAGCAGGCGGCAATTGTTGGTACCGAGATCGAGCGCCGCGTAGAGATCGTCATGCGAACCTTCAGGGGCGGTTGAACGATTGCGATCCGGATGGGGGCGATCATGGACCCGATCAGCGCGGCGGCTGGCTGTCAGGCTGCGGCTGGATCTCGGGCGGACGCGCCTTGGCACCTGCGGCATGACCGCCGGAGGAAGCCGGTTTGCCGGAAGGCGCATGCTTGCCGGCAGGCGGCTGCGAGCCGGCGAGCGGGCGCACTTGGCCGGGACGGGCAAGGGCCTGGGCACCGCGCCGATTGCGCCGGCGCTTGCGGCCGGAACGCGGCTCGCCGGCGGCCTGGCCGGGGTCACGGGCCGCGTCCCGACCATACTGCGGGGCCGCCTCGCGCCCGCCGACGGACGAGACATCCTGCGCCTGCACGGCTGCGTTGCCAGCCGGCGCCGACCCTGGACTGGAACCCTGACCTGACAATGAGTAACCCTCAGACTTTACATCTTGAGGCGCAACATTCTGAAATGACGTCTGTTTTGATGCAGCGGATGCACCCGACGTCACGGGTGCACCTGAAGCCGCCTTGCTGCGACGACGGCGCTTTCGCTTGCGGATGGGGCCATCCGCAACGACTGTTTCGGAACGTCGAACCAGAACCTGCTCACCAGCCGATCCTGCCAAAGTCGAAAGTTCCGCACCGGCTTGCGCCGCCGCTGTCTTTCTTCCCTTGCCGCGCCGGCGAGAATTCCCGCCCTTGCGCTTGCCCGTCGACGCCCCCTCGCTTTTCGGCTTTCCGCCGCGGTCGGGGTCTGTCACTGAGTTTTCCACTGCACCGCGCAAGGCATCAAGATTGACGCATGCCGCTGGTGTCATATCCATTTTCGTTGGCGCCAGCATACCAGCGCAAGACCCTCAAGCCAAACGGTTTTTCTCGCCAAGTCCGGAGCTGCCGCTTTGCCGCCCGGGACACATGATCCGGCCGGCAAAGTGTCACCCGTAAACAATCGACATCATTCGCGATTTTTTTTCGCAGCAGGTATTTGCAATCGTCCACCTTTTGGTTATAAGCCCGCCTCACCGACGGGCGCACGATCTTCGCACCCGAACCCTGCTGGGGAATAGTTCAACGGTAGAACGACGGACTCTGACTCCGTTAATCTTGGTTCGAATCCAGGTTCCCCAGCCAATCTCTCTTTTCTCCCTGCAATTTGAATTCGTTAACGCGGTACGGCAGTCGCTGAGATCGACTTCGTGTCGTCGTTATGGCGCATACATGCTACTCCTCGCTGCGACCGATGGCCTCGCGGTCATGGGCGTATCGTCTCATCCGTGGAAACGGCGGCAGCCAGGATTCGCGGCGGACGGTCCATAATTCGTAGGTCGGCAGCAACTGGTCAGGGGCATCGAGAGAGCCGAGGTTGACTTCGATTTCATCGGCCGAGCGGGAAAAGACGGAGGAGCCGCAGCGCGGGCAGAAATGCCGTCCGGCGTATTCGCCTGTTTCACCCTCGATCCTGACCGCATCTTCGGGGAAGATCGCCGAGGCGTGAAACAAGGCACCGTGATGCTTGCGGCAATCGAGACAATGACACAGCCCCACCCGGAAGGGCTGTCCCGAGGCGACGATTTTGACATTGCCGCATAAACAACCGCCGACAAACCGGTGCATGGGTGCCCTCCTTCATCACAATCATCATCATCAGCTTACGACCAACACCTTACGACGGCCGAGGATGGCGGGGCAATTGCCGCGGCGGGAGGGGCTCGCTGTCCCAGACTGTGATCTTGATCGGCGCGCGCCATTAGCGCGACCAAGATCCGCGCGACCATCATCAGCAGGCTCAACGTCGGCAGGCTCAGGCGATCCGCGAACGTGCATCGTTTTTCAGCCGTGACGTCGGCGATGCGCGTGGTGATGCGTTGCGGGGAGTTGTTGCGATCCCACACATTTCTCTGTCGACAAAAAGAATACAAAGATGTATATCAGCCCTCAAGGTCACGCCGCGACAGTCTGCGGGCCAAATATCGCTTCGTCGCAAGGAGGAATTCGACAATGAAGGCAACGATTTTTTCGGGTGTAGTTCCCGCGCTGATGACACCCTGCAAAGCTGATCGCAGCCCGGATTTCGACCAGCTGGTGCGCAAGGCAAAGCAGCTGATCGCTGACGGCATGTCGGCTGTCGTCTATTGCGGGTCGATGGGCGACTGGCCGCTTCTGACCGATGCACAGCGCATGGAAGGTGTCGAGCGCCTTGTTCAGGCCGGCATTCCGGTGATCGTCGGCACCGGCGCGGTCAACACGGCCACGGCCGTTGCGCATGCGGCACACGCCCAGAAAGTCGGCGCACAGGGCCTGATGGTCATTCCGCGCGTGTTGTCGCGCGGCTCGTCGGTGACGGCGCAGAAAGCGCATTTCAAGGCAATCCTCGCGGCGGCACCCGATCTTGCAGCGGTCATCTACAACAGCCCGTATTACGGCTTTGCCACACGCGCCGACCTGTTCTTCGCACTGCGCGCCGAACATCCGAACCTCGTCGGCTTCAAGGAATTCGGCGGCCCGGCCGACATGCGTTATGCGGCTGAGCACATCACCAATCACGACGACAGCGTTTCACTGATGATCGGCGTCGATACGGCTGTGTTCCACGGCTATGTCAATTGCGGTGCGACCGGCGCGATCACCGGCATCGGCAACGTGCTGCCCAAGGAAGTGCTGCATCTGTGCAACCTGGCGCAGGCTGCGGCTGCCGGCGATGCCGATGCGCGCCAGCGGGCGCTGGAACTGGAACAGGCGCTGGCCGTGCTGTCGTCCTTCGACGAAGGTGCCGACCTCGTTCTCTACTTCAAACACATGATGGTGCTGAAGGGTGACGCGGAATACACGCTGCATTTCAACGAGAGCGACGCCCTGACGGCAAGCCAGCGCGGCTATGTCGAAGCGCAGTTCAAGCTGTTCAACAGCTGGTATGGCGAATGGAGCAAGCTTTCCGGCGCCGTGGCCAAGTACAAGGCCTGATCGAGCGGCCGGGAACCGGATTAGGCCCTCCACCCGGAGGGCCTGAGCGCTGCGATTGCGCCCACAGCGGCAATCAGTCGAACCGCTTCCCGTTATGGATTGGGCAGCGGCCGGCTCAGCACGAAGGCGGCGCAGGCGATCAGGATCGCGCCGATCGCCAGTTTCAGCCAAATCTGCGGCGGACCGACGAACCAGACGACCAGATAGCTCGCGCTCATCAGCGAGACCGAGGCGATTTTCGCCGGCTTTGAAATCGCGCCCTGGCGACGCCAGTCGGTCAGCGGCTGGCCATAACGCGGATGCTCCAGCAGCCAACGCTCGAAGCGCGGCGACGAGCGGGCGAACAGGGCGGCGGCCAGGATCATGAACGGGGTGGTCGGCAGAACCGGCAGGAAGACACCAATGATGCCGATCGCAACCAGCAGCCAGGCTGCGGCGAGTGTCAGAAGACGCATCAGGGACCTTTCCTAAAAGCTGACTGATGCAGTCATATACCTGCAGCAGCAGTGTCGGAGATAGTGAACGATCGCCGCTTCGCCAAGGATTTTGCGGATTTCCGCGGATGCGACCATTTTTCGTTTGCGCCGCAACCGTGGCAATTGCATCCTTGTATACATCTTGCCCTCAGGGAACTGAAAATACCATGTCCAAGGTTACTATCGTGCTTGGCGCCGGCATCATCGGCGTGTCCACCGCAATTCATCTGGCGCGTCGCGGACGCACTGTGGTTTTGGTGGACCGGCGCGATCCGGGCGAAGAAACCTCGTTCGGCAATGCTGGCCTTATCCAGCGCGAGGGGGTTGTTCCCTATGCCTTCCCGCAGGATCTCGGACTGCTGCTGCGCTACGGCCTGAACAACCGGATCGACGCGCATTATCATGTCAGTGCGCTGGCGAAACTCGTTCCGTTTCTGGCGCGCTACTGGTGGCATTCCAACAAGCCGCGGCATGAGGTGATTGCGCGCGCCTATGCGCCGCTGATCGAAAATTCGATCTCCGAGCACCAGGTGCTGATCGAGGCTGCCAATGCCGGTCAGTTCATCCGCAAGGATGGCTGGATGGAGTTGTTCCGCACGACGGCCAAGCGTGACGGCGAAGTGGCGGAGGCCGAGCGGCTCGGCCGCGAATACGGCATCAGCTTCAAGAGCCTGACGCGCGAGGAACTGGCCAGGGAAGAGCCGCATCTTTCGGACGATTTCGTCGGCGCGCTGAAATGGAACGATCCGTGGTCGGTGACCAATCCACATGGATTGACGGCGGCCTATCTCGCCTATTTCCAGTCGCTCGGTGGCCGCTTCGTCAAGGGTGACGCGAGCACGCTCGAGCCGGGTGCCAACGGCCGCGGCTGGAGGGTCAAGACCGACGACGGCATGATCGAGGGCGAAGAGGTGGTGCTGGCCGTCGGTCCCTGGGCGCAGGAGATGACCGCCAAACTCGGCTACCGCTTCCCGCTCGGGGTCAAGCGCGGCTATCACATGCATTATGCGCCGGCCGGCAATGCGGTTTTGAACAACTGGGCGATGGATGGCGAGCGCGGCTATTTCCTCGCGCCGATGGAAAAGGGCATCCGCCTGACGACCGGTGCGGAATTTGCCGATCGCGATGCGCCGAAATCGCCGGTCCAGCTGGAGCGGGCCGAAAAGGTGGCGCGGGAAATCTTTCCGCTCGGCGAACGGCTGGATGCCGAACCGTGGATGGGCGCCCGCCCCTGCACACCGGACATGATGCCGGTGATCGGCAAGGCGCCGCGCCATGAAGGACTGTGGTTTGCCTTCGGGCACGCACATCACGGCCTGACGCTTGGACCTGTCACGGGCCGTCTGATCGCGGAGATGATGGACGGCGAAAAGCCGTTCCTCGACACCACGGCCTGGCGCCCTGAGCGGTTCAATCCTTAGGGTCGTGCAGGAGGCCAAGATGAGATCAGCCGCGACAAAAGGCCAGCGCGGTCGGTGCGGGCTAGCCTTTGTCGCGTCGGAATGCTAAACGAGATTTGGTCATATGACCAAATTGTCGCTCGAAAGGGTGGCTGATCGGATAAAAACCGGCCTCAAAAAAGAGGCCACCGGTCGAGGGGAAATCTAGAGGTTGCCGAGGCATGGTCCGGTTTCTGATCTATAACGTGAAAAGCGTCTATCGTTAGCGGCATGTCCCGCTGGCGTGGCGACACGTGTTTAAAGATCAAGCAGACCATCTACCCAAACGGTGCCCTATGGACATTGCCGAGCAGGCGCGAGAATTTTTTGCGCAAAACCCCGATATTGAAGTTCTTGAAGCCTTTGTCATCGACGTGAACGGCGTGCCGCGCGGCAAATGGATCCCGCGCGAACGGGCGATCGATGTGCTGACCAACGGCATGGCCATGCCGCGCTCGGTTTATGCACTTGATGTCTGGGGCCGCGACGTCAATGCCGCCGGCCTTGCCGAAGGCACCGGCGACCCGGACGGGATCTGCTTTCCGGTGCCCGGCACGCTGTCGCGCGTCACCTGGCTGTCGCGCCCGACGGCCCAGGTTCTGCTGCAGATGCGCACAACCGAGGGCGATGCCTTCTATGCCGATCCGCGCCAGGTGCTGGCCAATGTGCTGGAGCGCTACAAGCGCGAGAAGCTGACGCCCGTCGTTGCCACCGAACTCGAATTCTACCTGATCGACCCGGTGCGTTCGGCGCTTGATCCGGTTCGCCCGCCCAATACCCGCGACGGACGCTGGCATACCGGGCAGACGCAGGTGCTGTCGATTTCCGAACTGCAGGATTTCGAAGAGGTGTTCCACGGCATTTCCAGCGCCGCCAAGGCGCAGAACGTGCCGGCCGATACGACGCTCAGGGAAAACGGTCCCGGCCAGTATGAGATCAATCTCAACCATGTGCCGGATGCGCTGGCCGCCGCCGACTACGCGGTCCTTTTGAAGCGCATCGTCAAGGGCGTGGCGCGCGCCAACGATCTCGACGCGACCTTCATGGCCAAGCCCTATGGCATGCAGGCCGGCAGCGGCATGCATGTGCATTTTTCGGTGCTGGATGAAAGCGGCCGCAATATCTATGTCGGCGAGAACGGCCCGGCCGACACGCTGTTGCATTCGGTCGGCGGGCTGCTGGAAGCAATGGGCGAGAGCATGGCTGTGTTTGCGCCGCACCAGAATTCCTATCGCCGCCTGCGCCCTTCCGAACATGCGCCGACCTATGCGTCCTGGGGTTTCGACAACCGCTCGGCGGCCGTGCGCGTGATCACCGCATCCAAGCCGGCGACCCGCATCGAGCACCGTGTCGCGGGCTCCGACACCAATCCCTATCTGGTTCTGGCGATGATCCTGTCGGCGGCGTTGGCCGGCATGAAGGAGAAGACACCGCCGGGCGGTGCGATCTCCGGCGACGACCATGCCGTCAGCCACGAGCCGCTGCCGACCAATTGGGATTATGCGATCCAGCGTTTTGCCAAGTCGAGTTTTGCCTATGCGGCGCTCGGGCCGAAATATCGCGGGCTCTATACCGCCTGCAAGCAGCAGGAACTGTCGGAGTTTTCCCAGCGTGTGACAGACGTCGAATATGACGCCTATATCCGGACCGTGTGAGGTGCATGCCATGACCAAGTCTATCGGAGCCAATCCCGGCCATGCGGCCACCTACTACGCAGCCTCTGCCCGCGACAAGCGTATTCGTCCCAGCCTGGAAGGCGAACTGAACGCCGATATCTGCGTGATCGGCGCCGGGTTCACCGGGATCTCGGCGGCCCTGCAACTGGCGGAGACCGGCTATTCGGTGATCGTTGTCGAGGCCGACCGCATCGGCTTTGGCGCGTCCGGCCGCAATGGCGGGCAGATCGTCAACGGCTACAGCCGCGATCTCGACACGATTGCCAAACGCTACGGCCCGGACCGTGCCGCCCGGCTCGGCGAGATGTCGCTCGAGGGTGGCAGGATCATTCGCGAGCGGGTGGCGAAATACGGCATAGACTGCGATCTGATCGATGGCGGCTTCTTTGCCGCTTTTACCGACAAGCAGGTGCGCGAAATGGGCGAGGTCCGCGCCACCTGGCAGAAGCACGGCCATGACGGTCTGGAAATGGTGTCCAAGTCCGAGGTGTCGAAATACGTGAAGGCCGATCGCTATGTCGGCGGCATGATCGACCGGCATGGCGGCCATATCCATCCGCTCGACCTGGTGCTCGGCGAGGCAGCCGCAGTGGAAAGTCTTGGCGGCAAGATCTTTGAAAACTCCAAGGTTATCGAAATCGACACCGGCGCGCAGCCCTATGTGCGCACCGAGCGCGGCATGGTGCGGGCGAAATTCGTGCTGGTCTGCGGCAATGCCTATATGAGCGGGCTGGCGCCGAAGATCACCGAGAAGATGATGCCGGTGTCCTCCCAGGTGATGGCGACGGAACCGCTCGATGCCAAGCTGATCGAGGAATTGCTGCCGGCCAATTACTGCGTCGAGGATGCCAATTACGTGCTCGACTACTATCGCCGCACGGCCGATAACCGGCTGCTCTATGGCGGCGGCATCGGTTATGGCGGCCAGGATCCGGCAAACCTGACCGGCGTCATTCGGCCGAATATGCTGAAAACCTTTCCGCAGTTGAAGGACGTGAAGATCGACTATGCCTGGAGCGGCAACTTCGCGCTGACGCTGACCCGCATTCCGCATATGGGCAAGCTGTCGGACACGGTCTATTTCTCGCATGGCGACTCCGGCCATGGCGTGACCACCACGCATCTGCTCGGCAAGATCCTCGGCGAGGCCGTGCATGGCCAGGCCAGCCGCTTCGATGTCTGGTCGTCGCTGCAGGCCTATCCTTTCCCCGGCGGGCGGATGTTCCGCGTTCCGCTGACGGCGCTCGGTGCCTGGTGGTACGGCTTGCGCGACAAACTCGGCGTCTGAGGAGCACAGCATGACACGCATCGTAACCGTCGCCGCAACCCAGATGGCCTGCAGCTGGGATCTCGCCGGCAATATCGCGCGGGCCGAAAAACTGATCCGGGAGGCTGCCGGCAAGGGCGCGCAGATCATCCTGATACAGGAACTGTTCGAGGCTCCCTATTTCTGCCAGGACCAGATTGCCGAATTCTTCGATCTGGCAAAGCCGCTCGAGGGCAATCCGCTGATCGCGCATTTCTCCAAGCTCGCTGCCGAGCTTGGCGTCGTGCTGCCGATCAGCTTTTTCGAAAAGGCCGGCCCAACCTTCTTCAACAGTATCGCGATCATCGATGCGGATGGCTGCGTACTTGGTCTCTATCGCAAGAGCCATATCCCGGATGGTCCGGGCTACACGGAGAAATTCTACTTCTCGCCCGGCGATACCGGTTTCAAGGTCTGGCAGACCCGTTACGCCAAGATCGGCGTCGGCATATGCTGGGATCAATGGTTCCCGGAAGCGGCGCGATCCATGGCGCTGATGGGCGCCGAACTGCTGTTTTATCCGACAGCGATCGGCTCGGAGCCGCAGGATCCGACCATCGACAGTGCCGCCCATTGGCAGCGCGTGATGCAGGGTCATGCAGGCGCCAACCTGATGCCGGTGATCGCCTCGAACCGTATCGGCGTCGAGCCCGGCCGCAAGGGCACGGAACTGACCTTCTATGGTTCGTCCTTCATTGCCGACCAGACCGGTGGCAAGGTCGCGGAAGCCGGACGCCTGGAAGAGACCGTGCTGACGGCCAGCTTCGATCTCGACGGCATTGCCAAGCAGCGCGCCTCCTGGGGCCTGTTCCGTGATCGCCGGCCGGATCTCTATGGAGGGGGGCTGACGCTCGACGGCAACGCCTGAGCCATCATCACATTCCCGGCAGACAGATAACGGATATATGACCAAGCCATCGCACGGATCACCGTACGGCGGCCTGCCCTATCGTGGCTGGGCGTCGTAGGCCTGCTGGGCGACAAGCACGGCATCCATGTGCTTTTCAGCCCAATGGGCCATGGCAGCGACGGTTTCCGTCAGAGTCCTGCCCAGCGGCGTCAGTGCATATTCCACCGTCACCGGCACTGTCGCGAAGGCGGTTCGCGAGACCATGCCGTCGCGCTCCAGCCGCTTGAGCGTCTGCGACAGGACTTTCTGCGACACACCCTTGATATCGCGCCTCAAGTGATTGAAACGCACCGCCTCGCCATCCAGACGATCAAGGATCAGCAAGGCCCATTTGTCCGCCACGCGGGCGAGCACCTGACGGGTCGGGCAGTT
>ERZ1034401.79-NODE-79-length-30409-cov-3.423206_pt1 | contig 30409 bp, 27 predicted proteins | sample MGYA00520601_ERZ1034401 | MGnify/ENA primary metagenome ERZ1034401 (study PRJEB33736, sample SAMEA104288476) | Azolla filiculoides | biome: Urban; feature: water surface; material: ditch water | place: Netherlands | collected 2014 ... | reverse complement strand
TGTTAGACGACCCAAAACTCGTTCAGGCCGGCGTCACGCGCCGGCCTGAACCATGATCTTGATGCCTGAAAGAGAGTTTCGGTCAATCGGGACCGACATCCACTTCGCGCGTGCCGGAATCGGGCAATGCTCCCGTTCCGGGCGTCTTCATGTCGTCCTGCAAATCCTTGCGCGCATGCGGTCCAGCCACCGGCCCGCTGCTTTTCGTCTGCTTTTCATCCTCCGCGATAGCCCCCTTCCGCTCCCCTGAAGGCTCGCGTTCGGCTGGGGCCTTGCCGCCCTGTTCGGCGCGGTGCGCCTGCGGGCCGGCCACCGGACCACTCGTTGTCGGCGACTGGCTGTTGTGATGTTTTGCTGCTTCAACGTCGGCCATGTTCGATATCTCCTCTGTTGTCATGGGAGAACAACACAGCGACCGCCAAAGAGTTCCTCAAGGGTTCCACTGGCCTGACATGCGTTCCGGCGACATGCGAAGCGGCGACCGTCTCCACGGCGCAACAGCAACCGACCTGCCCCGCCTTGTGTTGACGCCAGCCGATCCTACATGTCCCCCCGCGAAACGAGCAGGAAATGAGATGAGCGACCCTGACATGTCACCGAACAATGACCGCAAGCCCGGCGTCGCTTCTTTGCGATTGGCGATGCTGGTGAGCCATGCGGATACCGCAGGTTCGGTCAGCCTTGACGAATTGCTGGCAGCCATGGGCCGGACCAGCATCGCCTTCGCCATTCTGATCTTGTCCCTGCCCGCGCTGACCCCGATACCCGGTCCCTTCGGCATGGTCTTTGGCACCTGTCTCGCCATCATTTCCGTGCAGGTCATGGCCGGCTTCCAGCGCATATGGCTGCCCGCGTTTCTTGGTCGACGACGCATATCGGCAAAGGTGATAAGCCTGATGGTCCGCTATACCAGCCCGCTGGTCCTGCGCGTTGAAACGCTCCTGCGCCGCAACCGCATGCGCCATTTTGCCGGCCGCACGGCACAAGCGCTGCTGGGCATTCCGGTTTTCCTGCTGGCCATTGCCGTCGCCCTGCCCATTCCGTTCGGCAACTTCCTGCCGGTTGCCGCCCTGGTCATGATCGCCCTCGGGCTGATGGAGCGGGATGGCTTGGTGGCCATGCTCGGAGTTGCGCTTGGCATCATTGCGCTGGCAACCTCCGGCGGCCTGATCTATGGCGCACTGCGCAGCCTTGGTTGGGCAATCGGCGCATAATCGAGCGGGCCAAAATATTTTTGATCATCGGGGAATAAACATCTCCCGGGGTTCGTATACTGAGGCATGAAACCCGGAACGCACCCTTTCAACGTGATTGGACAGCTCGCAGCCTTGCGACGCTATGCACGATCCCTGGCGCGTGATCCGGATGAAGCCGAAGATCTGGTGCACGACACGCTGGTGCGCGCGCTTGAAAAGCAATCGACCTTCCGCACCGGCGCCAATATCCGCAACTGGCTGCTTTCGGTCCTGCACAACACGCATATCGACCGCTTGCGCTACAAGCGCGCCACTGTGAGACGCGATGCGGCTACGCTGGACCTGGTGCCGCAGTCGATACCGGCCGACCAGGAACATTCCGTTCGGCTTAAACAGGTTCGAAATGCGTTTCTGGCTCTGCCGGAAGACCAGCGCGAAGCGCTGCATCTCGTGGCCATGGAAGAACTGTCCTATCAGGAAGCCGCAAATGTGCTCGGCATTCCGGTCGGAACGCTGATGTCGCGCATCTCGCGGGCGAGAGCCCGCCTTCGCGCAATTGAAGACAAGGAAGGGACCGCTCAGGTGACCCACCTACGCATCGTTGGAGGCACCCCCGATGACCAGCAATGATCCCGTAATCGAAGCCGACCTGCACGCCTATGTCGACGATCAGCTCGATGTCGGTCGCCGCATCGAGGTGGAAGCCTATCTGTCGGAGCGCCCTGAAGTAGCCGCCCAGGTGATGGCTGACCTGCGCGTGCGCGACGAACTTCGGCTGTCGCTTGCCGGCCTGCCGAGCGTCAGCAAGATCGAAACCCGCGATGCCGCACGAACGCTTGAAAGAGCGTTCAGCCGTCGCCGGACCTTCGACCTGTTTCGTCGTGCCGCGATGATAACGCTGTTCGTCGGCGCGGGCTGGGCCGCCCACGGCTGGATCGCTCCGCTGGGTGTCGGAGAGGTCGTCGCGTCCGTACCGCCGCCGGCATTTGTCGAGGAAGCCATGCGCGCCCACCAGACCGCGGAACTGCGCCAACAGATGCCGTCGCAGTCAGAGGTAGATGCCTTCGACCCGGCGGACATCCGTTCGGCAACCGCGATCGTGATGCCGGAGATGCCGGCGCACTGGTCGATCCGGAACGCGCAGGTTTTCCCCTCGACCTATGGGCCGAGCGTCGAGCTCGAAGTCGAGGCCGGCAAGGGCGAGCGTCTGTCTCTTTTTGCCGTTCGCCCAGGCACCTTCGCCGTCCAGCAGGTCTTGCTGCAGCAGGAAGGTGAAACGCAGGCAGCCTATTGGCAGATTGGCGAAGTCGCCTACGCGCTGATCTCCGAAACCCGAAACGCGGATGCGCTGGCCGACAAGGCCCGCAAACTCGCACGCACCCTTTATTGAACGCACGTTTACTGAACTCACCAAGGAGGTACTTGACGATGGATCCTATCCAGAACCGCTTCGGCTACGGTAGCCAGGCACAGTCCGCTGCCCTTTTCGACGAGGGCCTGCGCCAGCACATGCTGCGCGTCTACAACTATATGGGGCTTGGCCTGGCCATCACCGGCCTGGTCGCCTACTTCGTCGGCTCGACGCCCGCCCTCTATGTGCCGATCTTCTCGTCCCCATTGAAATGGGTCGTGATGCTTGCGCCGCTTGCCTTCGTCTTCTTCTTCTCGTTCCGCATCCAGACCATGTCGGCTTCGAGCGCACAGATGGCTTTCTGGGCCTTCTGCGCAGTGATGGGCCTCTCGCTGGCATCGGTGTTCCTGGTCTTCACCGGCGCATCGATCGCACGCACCTTCTTCATCACCGCCACCATGTTCGGCGCGACCAGCCTCTATGGCTACACGACCAAGCGTGATCTGGCGAAGATGGGTTCGTTCCTGATGATGGGCCTGATCGGTATTGTGATCGCCTCGGTCGTCAACATCTTCCTCGGCTCGAGCGCCCTGCAGTTCGCAGTCTCGGTCATCGGTGTTGTGGTCTTCGTCGGCCTGACTGCCTACGACACGCAGAACATCAAGGAACAGTATGCCGAGAACGTCGACCAGGAGAGCCAGCAGAAGCTGGCCGTCTTCGGCGCGCTGTCGCTTTATCTGAACTTCGTCAACTTGTTCCAGATGCTGCTGAGCCTGACCGGCCAGCGCGAAGAATAACAGAACGCTCAAAATAGCGTCGGGAGAAGCACCCAAAGAGAGACGCCCGGACCTTGCGGTCCGGGCGTTTTCATTTGCGCCATCGAATGGGACCGCTCAGACGATGCCGCCCGAACCGCCCTTCACTGCCGGACGTTCGGCCGCGACCTTTGCCCGGTAACCGCTGGCGCGATAGGATGCGATCGGATCGATAGCCCCACCGGTGCGACGACGGGCTTCGGCCAGGATCGCTTCGACATCGGTGCGGTAGGCACGCTTCAATGTTTCCGTCGCCATCAGCGCGTCATTGCCGTTCTGGTAACCTTCAAGTGCTGCACGATCGACCAGAAGCGCCTGCGCATAGGCGCGACGGATTTCATTGGCACTCGAGATCAGGCTTTCGATCGGATCGGTCACATTGTGGCTCTGGTCGATCATATGAGCCGGATGGAAGCCCTTTACGCCGCGATACTCGGCGTCGACCAGCTCGTTGAACACCAGGAACAGGCGGTAAGGCTCGACAGAACCGGCATCGAGATCGTCGTCGCCATACTTGGAATCGTTGAAGTGGAAACCACCGAGCTTGCCGAACTGGATCAGTCGGGCAACGATCATTTCGATATTGGTATTGGGCGCATGATGCCCGAGGTCGACGAGGCATTGCGCCTTCGGGCCAAGCGTCTGGGCGATCAGATAGCTCGTGCCCCAGTCCTGCACGACCGTCGAATAGAAAGCGGGCTCGTACATCTTGTGCTCGGAAAACAGCCGCCAGTCATCCGGCAACGCCTTGTAGATATCCGCCATGGCCGCGAGATAGCGCTCGAAGCTCCTGGTGAAATTCGTCTGTCCGGGGAAGTTCGAGCCATCACCAACCCACACGGTCAGCGCCTTCGAGCCGATCGCATTGCCGATCTCGATGCATTCGATGTTATGTTCGACGGCCTGCGCGCGGGTCGCCGCATCCACATGGCTGAGCGAGCCGTATTTGTAGGAATTCGCCTGATCCGGCGCGTCGGAGAATGTATTCGAGTTCATCGCGTCGAAGCCGAGACCGAGCTGGTCGCCCTTGGCCTTCAACTCCTTAGGATCGGTCTTGTCCCACGGTATATGCAGCGAAACCGTCGGTGTCGCGCGGGTCAGTTCGTTGATGACAGAGCAGTCATCGAGCTTGTCGAAGATATGGCGCGGTTCGCCAAGGCCCGGAAAGCGGGCAAATCGGGTGCCCCCGGTACCCACACCCCAGGACGGAACGGCGACGAAGAATTCGGCGACCTTGGCGGTAACCGCGTTGATGTCAATATTGCTACGCGCCAGCTTCTCGCCGAGCGCCGCGTAATCGGATTTGAGCGCAGCTGCGCGCTTGTCATTGTCTTCGGCGATGAAATCGCCGAAATCTTGCTGTCCGTCATTATTTCCTCCTCCTCACGCGAACGATTTTGTTCCATCCGCGTTTAACTGAACCAATCCAGAGAACCGGAGTCATCATGGACGTTCTACGCATTCTGCTTGCCATTATCCTGCCGCCTGTCGGCGTTTTCCTCCAGGTCGGTATCGGCCTTCAATTCTGGCTGAATATCCTGCTGACACTCTGCGGCTATGTGCCGGGTATAATCCATGCAATCTGGGTTATTCTCAGAAAGTAAGGTCAGTCCCGCAGCGGCATTTGCGCCGCCGCGGGACCCAGGAGGATAGCTTATCGGGTAAAGCTCTGGGCGTTGCCGGCATCGACATTAATGATGTTGCCGGTCGACTTGGCTGAAAGGTCGGACGCCAGGAAGTAGATCGCCTCGGCAATGTCTTCCGGGAACACGTTGAGCTTCAACATCGAGCGCTTGCGGTAGTGCTCCTCGAGATCGTCCACCTCGATCTTCGAGGACGCCGCACGCTGCTCGCGCCATTCGCCGTTCCAGATCTTCGAACCGCGCAAGACGGCATCCGGGTTGACTGTGTTGACGCGGATGCCGGCATCTGCACCTTCCAGTGCCAGGCACCGCGCAAGATGGATTTCCGCAGCTTTGGCCGTGCAATAGGCCGAAGCATTGGGTGACGAAGCAAGACCGTTCTTCGAAGCGACGAAGACGACGTTGCCGCCCAGCCCCTGACGGCGGAACAGGCGGAAGGCTTCGCGCGAAACGAGGAAATAGCCGGTCGCGAGAATGTCGATATTCTTGTTCCACATCGCAAGCGTCGTATCTTCGACCGGAGCCGAGGACGCGATACCGGCATTCGAGACCAGAATGTCGACGCCGCCGAATTCGACCGAAGCTTCGAGGAAGGACTGCAGAACCGCATCTTCCTGGGTCACGTCGAGCGGCACCGAACGCACAGCATCGCCGCCGTGACGCTTGGTAAAGTCTGCCGTCGTATCCGCAAGCGCCTTGGCATCGATATCGGCCAAGACCACGCAGGCGCCTTCCGAGACCAGCCGTTCGGCCGTAGCGCGGCCGATGCCGCCGGCACCGCCGGTGACGAAGGCGACTTTGCCAGCCAGGCTCTTCGGCTTCGGCATGCGCTGGAGTTTCGCTTCTTCCAGCAGCCAGTATTCGATGTCGAAGGCTTCCTGTTCCGGCAGCCCCTGATATTCGGAAACCGTTGAGGCACCCTTCATCACGTTGATCGCATTCACATAGAACTCGCCGGCGATGCGGGCCGTTGCCTTGTCCTTGGCAAAGGACAGCATGCCGACGCCCGGCACCAGGAAGATTACCGGATTGGGATCGCGGATCTTCGGCGAGTTGTCGTGCTTGCAGGCTTCATAATAGCGCGTGTAGTCGGCGCGGTAGTCCTCAAGCGCCTTGTCGAGACCGGCAAGAACGGCATCGACATCCGGCTTGGCCGGATCGAAATCGACGATCAGCGGACGGATCTTGGTGCGCAGGAAATGGTCGGGGCAAGACGTGCCGAGCGCACCGAGCGGCTGCAACTGCTTGGAGTTGACGAATTCGAGCACGGCGTCCTGATCGTCGAAATGGCCGAGCTTGCGCTCCGCCTTGCCGATCCGGCCGCGAATTTCCGGCATCAGCCTGGCCGCGATGGCGCGACGCTCGGCAACCGGCAGGCTCTTAGAAATGGCGCCGCCGAAGATGGTCTTGCCTTCGGTTTCCTTGGCAAACCACTCGATCGCCTTGTTGATGATTTCGAGCGTCAGCAGGTAGCAATCCTTGGCGTCATTCGCCCAGGTGAAGAGACCGTGGCTTTCAAGCACCACACCCTTGGCATTCGGGTTCGCCTTGACGAAGGCTTCGAGATCGAGACCGAGCTGGAAGCCCGGACGGCGCCAAGGCAGCCAACCGATATCGGCACCGAAGATGGCTTGCGTCAGTTCCTTGGAATTCTTGGAGGCCGCGACCGCAATGATCGCGTCCGGATGCATGTGGTCGACATGCGTGAACGGCACGAAACCGTGCAAAGGCGTGTCGATCGATGCCGCGCGCGGGTTCAGGTTGAAGGTGCAATGGGGCAGGAAGCCGACCATGCGATCTTCGTCATGCACGCCCTTGTAGATTCCCTTCAAGGCTTCGAGCTTGTCTTGGTAGAGGGTGGAGAAGCCATCGAGCTTGATCGTCCCGACGTCGCCCCCCGAGCCCTTGACCCAGAGAACCTTGACCTTTTCACCGGTCAGCGGATCGGTTTCCATCACCTTGGCCGAGGTATTGCCACCGCCGTAGTTGGTGATGCGCTTGTCCGCACCGAGCAGGTTCGAACGATAAAGCAGCTTGCCCGGCTCATCGAGCTTGGCAGCATAGGCATCATCCCAACGATTATCGAGAAGGCGGGTTTGGCCCGTCATGACATCCTCCCAGGTAGTTGTTCATGGGCCGAAATGCACGGACCCATCTCCTTCTTGCCGAACGGTATCGCGCATCGAATCGTCGATTGTCAATCAATTTCGCTCATCTCTTTTCATTGTGCGCTGCAATATTATCTTTTTTGATCGTTTCTGATTGACAGGATAAAAACAATACGAATAAATCAGGATTAGGAGGAACCCCATGCACGAACGCGAACGCCACCGCATCATACTCAGCGCGATCCAGGAAAAGCCGGTTGTCACCGTGCAGGATATCGCTGAATTGACCGAGGCATCCGAAGCCACAATCCGCCGGGACATCGCCTCTCTGCATGTGCAGGGAAAGCTTCGTCGTGTCCGCGGGGGCGCCGAGGCCGTGCACCCGCCACAGCTGGGAAATCTGGCCGCGCGCCCCTTCCGGGTTTCCGAATCGGTCAACATCGACAAGAAACGCGCAATTGCGCGCGCCGCCGTCGATTTGTGCGAGGAAGGCGATTCGATCATCATCAATGGCGGCACCACAACATTCCAGATGGTGCACTTCATGTCGGCCCGCCGCCTGCAGGTGATGACCAATTCCTTCGCCATTGCCGAACATCTGGTCAAACATTCGAAATGCAACGTGTCGGTGCCCGGCGGCGCGATCTATCGCGACCAGAGCCTTATCCTGTCGCCTTTCGAAAATGACGCGATCCGCAATTTCTACGCCCGACGCATCTTCATTGGCGCGCAAGGCATCAACGCCCTCGGCGTGATGGAATCCGATGCCCTGGTCATCCAGAGCGAGCAGAAACTGGTTCGCCAGGCGGAAGAGCTGATCGTCATGGTCGACTCGAGCAAGTTCGCCAAGCGGTCCAGCCTCATTCTGTGCCCGCTCGACAAGGTTTCGACCATCATTACCGACGACAGAATTTCCGACGAGGCGGCCAATATGGTCACCGACGCCGGCATCAAGCTGATTACGGTGAGGCCGGCGGCTTCATCGGAAAAGGAGGATACCACGTCAGTCGCCTGACCTTTATCTGGCTGACGCGGGGGAGTTCAGCAGTTCATCAACCTGGGAGGAAAAATATGAAACTGTCTAAGACATTGCTGGCGGGCGTGGTATTTGCCATCGCCTCCATGGGCTCGGCCGTACAGGCCGCCGACATGAAGATCGCACTGGTCGTCAAGTCGCTCGGCAACGGCTTCTTCGAAGCCGCCAACAGGGGCGCAGAGGAAGCCGCCAAGGAGCTCGGCGGCGTCGAGATCATCTATACCGGCCCGACCTCGACCACGGCTGAAGGCCAGATCGAAGTCATCAATTCTCTGATTGCCCAGGGCGTCGACGCGATTGCGATTTCCGCCAACGATCCGGACGCTGTCGTCCCGGCCCTCAAGAAGGCCACCCAGCGCGGCATCAAGGTTATTTCGTGGGACAGCGGTGTTGCCGCCGAAGGCCGCATCATGCACCTGAACCCGTCGTCCAACGAACTGATCGGCAAGATGTGCCTGCAGCTCGCCGCGAACCATCTTGAAGGCGGCAAGGGCGACTTCGCCATCCTGTCCGCCACCACGACCTCGACCAACCAGAATATCTGGATCGAGGAAATGAAGAAGCAGCTGAAGGACTTCAACGGCCTCAACCTCGTCACCACCGTCTATGGCGACGACTTGGCCGACAAGAGCTACCGCGAAGCCCAGGGCCTCCTGACCTCGCAGCCGAGCGTCAAGGTCATCGTTGCTCCGACAACGGTTGGTGTTCTCGCCGCCTCGCAGGCAGTCAAGGATGCCGGCAAGATCGGCCAGGTCTATGTGACCGGCCTCGGCCTGCCATCCGAAATGGCCGGCGCCATCAAGTCCGGCGCGACCAAGGAATTCGCCATCTGGAACCCGATCGACCTCGGCTACTCGGCAACCCAGATCGCCTATCGCCTGGTCAAGGGTGAAACGGACGGCGCTCCCGGTTCTGAAGTGGAAGCGGGCCGCATGGGCAAGATCAAGATCGGCGACAATGGCGAAGCCGCCATGGCCGATCCCTTCGTCTACGACGCGTCGAACATCGACGAATTCTCGAAGATCTTCTGATCGAGACAAAACTGACCACCCGGCGGTCCTAGCCGCCGGGACTTTCCCCATTTTCTGGTGCACGGAATGATGACCGTTCAAGCTTCAAAAATCGGCACGAATGCCGAGCCTGCCGACACGCCCATTCTGGAGATGTGCGGTATCTCGCAGATCTTTCCCGGCGTCAAAGCGCTGGATGGTGTCAACATCGCGCTTTATCCCGGCAAGGTCACGGCACTGATCGGCGAGAACGGTGCCGGCAAGTCGACGCTGGTCAAGATCCTCACCGGCATCTATCGTCCCAATGAAGGCGAAATCCTGATCGACGGCAAGCCGACCGCCTTTGCCAATGCCCAGGATGCAATCGACGCCGGCGTGACCGCCATCCACCAGGAAACCGTCCTGTTCGACGAATTGACCGTCGGCGAAAACATCTTCCTCGGCCACGCGCCGAAAACCCGCCTCGGCCTGATCGACTGGCGCCAGATCAACGAACGCTCCCGCACCCTGATGCAGGCGCTCGAAAGCGACATCGATCCGACGACCAAGCTCAAGGATTTCTCCATCGCCCAGCGCCATCTGGTCGCGATCGCCCGTGCTCTTTCCGTCGAAGCGCGCATCGTCATCATGGACGAGCCGACGGCCGCCCTTTCCCGCAAGGAAATCGACGATCTCTTCCGCATCGTCGAAGGCCTGAAGCGCCAGGGCAAGGCAATCCTCTTCATCAGCCACAAGTTCGACGAACTCTACGAGATCGCCGACAACTACGCCGTCTTCCGCGACGGTCGCATGGTCGGAACCGGTGTGCTGAAGACAACCCCACAAGACGAGATCGTCCGCCTGATGGTCGGGCGCGATGTGCATGACGTTTTCCCGAAGACGCCTGCCGTCATCGGTGCATCCGTGCTCTCCGTCCAGGGCTACAGCCATGAAACCGAATTCCGCAACATCTCCTTCGAACTAAGAAAGGGCGAGATCCTCGGCGTCTACGGCCTGATTGGCGCCGGCCGCTCCGAACTGTGTCAATCGCTCTTTGGCATCACCCGTCCCGCTTCAGGCACCCTGTCGTTGGAGGGCAGCCCGATCATCATCAATTCGCCGGCCGATGCGATCGCCGCCGGCATCGTCTATGTACCGGAAGAGCGCGGCCGCCATGGTCTGGCCCTCGAAATGCCGATCTACCAGAACATATCGCTGCCCTCGCTGGTCCGCACCTCGGTTTCGGGTTTCCTGAAGGCGGCCAATGAATTGAAGCTCGCACGCCGCTATGCAGAGAGGCTGGATCTGCGCGCCGCAGCCCTGTCCGTGCCGGTCGGCACGCTGTCGGGCGGCAACCAGCAAAAGGTCGTCATCGGCAAGTGGCTAGCGACCGCACCCAAGGTCATCATTCTCGACGAACCGACCAAGGGCATCGACATCGGCTCCAAGGCCGCGGTCCATGGCTTCATTTCCGAACTCGCCGGCGAAGGCCTGTCAATCATCATGATTTCGTCCGAACTGCCCGAAATCCTCGGCATGTCCGACCGCGTCATGGTCATGCGCGAAGGTCAGTCCGCCGGCATCTATGAACGCGAGGGACTGTCCGCAGAGACGCTGGTGCGTGCGGCGACAGGCAATGCGTAAGGATAGCATCATGCAAAATCTGCTGAAAAACCGCGAACTGCTGCTGGGCCTGATCATCGTCGGGATGATCCTCGGCTTCTCGACCCGCGCCGACAATTTCGCCAGTCCCGGCAACCTTGCCAATATCTTCAACGATACCTCGATCCTGATCATCCTGGCGCTCGGCCAGATGGTGGTCATCCTGACCAAGTCGATCGACCTGTCAGTGGCAGCAAACCTTGCCTTCACCGGTATGGCGGTTGCCATGCTCGACGCAGCATATCCCGGCCTGCCGCTTGCGCTGCTCATCGTTGTGGCGATCGGCATCGGCGCCATGCTGGGCGCCATCAACGGCTTTCTCGTCTGGGCTCTGCAGATCCCGCCGATCGTCGTGACGCTCGGCACCTTGACCATCTACCGCGGCATGACCTTCGTCCTGTCGGGCGGTGCCTGGGTCAACGCCCACCAGATGCAGCCGGACTTTCTCGGGTTCCCGCGCACGGTGGTTCTCGGTCTGCCGATCCTGTCCTGGGTCGCGATTGCCATTGTCATTCTCGTCTCGTTCATTCTGACCCGCACCAGCTTCGGCCGCTCCACCTATGCCGCCGGTGGCAATCCGGTTGCTGCGATCTATGCCGGCATCGACGTCGGCCGCGCCCGCTTCCTCGCCTTCGTCCTGTCGGGCGCGCTCGCTGGTCTCTCCGGCTATCTCTGGGTCTCGCGCTACGCCGTCGCCTATGTCGATATCGCCGGCGGTTTCGAACTGGACAGCGTCGCGGCAAACGTCATCGGCGGCATCTCGATCGCCGGCGGCATCGGCACCGTCATCGGCACGGTGCTCGGCGCCCTCTTCCTTGGCGTCATCAAGAACGCGCTTCCGGTCATCGGTATCTCGCCTTTCGCCCAGATGGCCATTTCCGGCATCGTCATCGTCCTTGCCGTCGTCTTCAATGCCCGCGCCGAGCGCAAGAAGGGCCGTATCATCCTGCGCGATCGCGCCGCCAAGACCGAGGTGACGGCATGAGCACCACCCCTATCGAAGCTCGCGAAAAGCGCATCATCCCAGACCGGCTCGGAACGCCCTTCCGCCGTATGCTGGCCAGTTGGGAAGTCCTGCTCTTCTGTGTCGCCGTTCTGATCTTCATCGCAAATTCTCTCGCCTCGCCCTACTTTCTCGATGCCTGGAACTTGTCGGATGCGACCTTCAACTTCACCGAAAAGGCAATGATCGCCTTTGCCATGGCGCTGCTGATCATTGCCGGTGAAATCGATCTCTCTGTCGCCGCCATCATCGCATTGGCCTCGACCGCCATGGGCTACGCCGTGCAGATGGGCGTCGGCACGCCGGGTCTCGTCGCCATCGGCATCACCACGGGGCTCGCCTGCGGCGCTTTCAACGGCTTTCTGGTCGCTGCCCTCCGCCTGCCCTCGATCGTCGTCACCATCGGCACGATGAGCCTGTTCCGCGGCATTTCCTACATCGTGCTCGGCGACCAGGCCTTCGGCAAATATCCGGCCGATTTTGCCTATTTCGGCCAAGGTTACGTGTTCTGGGTCTTCTCTTTCGAATTCATCCTGTTCCTCGCGGTGGCGCTTGCATTCGCCATCCTGCTGCACAAGACGAATTTCGGCCGCCATGTCTATGTCATCGGCAACAACCCGCTCGCCGCCCGCTTCTCCGGCATCCCGGTGGAACGGGTGAAATTCATCCTTTTCCTTCTGACCGGCCTGATGAGCGGCATCGCCGCCGTCTGCCTGACCTCCCGTCTTGGCTCCACCCGTCCATCGATTGCGCAAGGCTGGGAACTGGAAGTGGTCACCATGGTGGTGCTCGGCGGCGTCTCCATTCTCGGGGGTGCCGGCACCATCATCGGCGTCGTCATTGCCGCTTTCGTCATGGGCCTCGTCACCTTCGGCCTCGGCCTGCTCAACGTCCCCGGCATCGTCATGTCGATCTTTATCGGCCTGTTGCTGATCATCACCATCGCCCTGCCGATCATCGCCCGTCGGATCAAGCATGCGAGGAAAGCCTGATGGCCCAGCTTGAGAAACATGCGTTCAAGATGAAGCTGAACCCTGGCATGGAAGCCGAATACAGGAAGCGCCATGACGAGATCTGGCCCGAACTCGTCGATCTCCTGCATGACGCGGGCGTCAGCGACTATTCGATCCATCTCGATCCCGAGACCAACATCCTGTTCGGTGTACTGACCCGCCCGAAAAACCATAAAATGGCAGCGCTGCCCGATCATCCGGTGATGAAGCGCTGGTGGGCACACATGGCCGACATCATGGCCTCCAATCCCGACAATTCGCCCATTGCCAAGGATCTGGTCACGGTGTTTCATCTGCCATGATGAAGCCTGCCACCCTGCCGAAATATAGACGTGTCGCCGTCATCGATATCGGCAAGACCAATGCGAAGCTGGTTGTCGTCGATGCAGAGACCGGCAAGGAAATTGCTGTCCGCAAGACCGCCAACTCAGTTCTTGCAGGCCCGCCTTATCCCCATTTCGACATTGAAGCGCTCTGGCAATTCATCCTTGAGACCTTGGCGGACTTCGCCAGGGTGCCGGGTTTTGATGCGCTCTCGATCACCACTCACGGCGCCAGTGCCGCCTTGCTGGATGAAAATGGCGACCTTGCCCTGCCGGTGCTCGACTACGAACATCTCTACCCGCAGGACATCCAGTCCGCCTACGAGACCCTGCGACCGGCTTTCGCCGAGACCTATTCGCCGAAACTTGCCGGCGGGCTGAATGTCGGGGCCCAGTTGCACTATCTGCAGACGGCATTTCCCAACGCTTTCACCCGCGTCGCGACCATCCTCACCTACCCGCAATACTGGGCCTACCGGTTGACCGGCATCGCCGCCAACGAAGGAACATCTCTCGGCTGCCACACCGATCTCTGGCAACCCTTCACGGCCAGCTATTCCAGCCTCGTCGATCGCCTTGGCGTCCGCAAGCAGCTTGCTCCGGTCCGGTCCGCCTTCGATGCGCTCGGCGATATCCAGCCGGAACTGGCCGAGCGCCTCGGCCTGCCAAAGGCGGTACCCGTCTATTGCGGCATCCACGATTCCAACGCCTCGCTCCTGCCTCACTTGCTCGGTTTCGGCTCGCCCTGCTCTGTTATTTCAACCGGCACATGGGTCATCAGCTTTGGCGTTGGAGCCAAGCCGGACCACCTCGACCCGAACCGCGACAACCTCGTCAACGTCGATGCCTATGGCAGCCCGGTTCCCACGGCGCGCTTCATGGGTGGACGCGAATGGGACATGCTGACAAGGGATCTGCCGAAAGCAGCGCCGGGCAAAATGGCAAATGCCCTGAATTCGGTGCTGGACAAGCACATCATGCTTCTCCCGAGCGTCGTTGAAAAGACCGGGCCGTATCCGGACCGCAAGGCAGAATGGATCCTCGAGCCGACAGATCCAGCCGAGCGTCGCGTCGTCGCAAGCCTCTACGAAGCGCTTATGACGGTCACCTGTCTGGAACTGATCGGTGCCGACAGTCCGCTCATCGTCGAGGGACCCTTTGCGTCAAACGACCTCTATCTGGAAGCATTGCACAGCCTGACGGGCCGTCCGGTCTTCGCGTCGGAAGCCACCACCGGTACCGCCATTGGCGCCGCCCTTTTGACCGGCCTTCAGCTCAAGGTGCCCATGCATCCCGTTACCGGCACGATCGAAAAGCTGAAGACCTATGCTGCAATCTGGCGCGAGCGGGCCAACGGCGGACGCACCTCCGTCTAAATTTTATCCATCCGGATTTTTGCATTTCTTTTGTGCAGTGCAGCTTGTCAAACATGCTGCACTGCTCCATCAATGCGCCATGAGCAATACCGACCTCACCATTCTTGTGATCGATGAGAACGCCGTGCGGGCGGCGATCATCGATGAAGGATTGCGCGAAGCGGGCCACACGCATGTCACGGTCGTCCATGAGGTCAACGGCATTGCCCGCATCGTCGAGACACTGGCGCCCGACGTCATCATCATCGATATCGAGAACCCCAACCGCGACATGATGGAGCATTTGTTCCAGCTGACCCGCACAGTTGCGCGTCCGATTGCAATGTTCGTAGACCGGTCGGACACCACCTCGATCGAGGCCGCCGTCGATGCAGGCGTCTCGGCCTATATCGTCGATGGCCTGAAGAAAGAGCGCGTCAAACCCATCCTCGACATGGCCGTCAGCCGCTTCAACGCCTTCAGCCGCTTGCAGCGCGAACTGGCGGAAGCCCGCAGTGCCCTGGAAGAGCGGAAAATCATCGAGCGCGCCAAGGGCATTCTGATGAAAATGCGTGGCTTGAGCGAGGAAGAAGCCTTCGCGCTGCTGCGTCAAACCGCGATGAACGAAAAGAAGAAACTGGCCGACATCGCCCAGAGCGTGGTCACCGCAGCAGGGCTGCTACTTTGACGGATCGCCCGAGAGGACGCCGGAGGAACCGGAGTGCATGACATGACGAGCAGGCGAAACGATAGCGGCGGACTGGCCGCGCCGGGTCTCGGTCCCGGCAAGCAGCAGCGCGTTCTGCGCGCCGGCTTCATCCCACTGATGGACGCCTCGGTTCTGGTCGCCGCTGCCGAATGCGGTTTCGCCGAGCGCGAAGGGCTGACCCTCGATCTTGTGCGCGACGTCTCTTGGGCCAATGTCCGCGATCGCCTCGCCTTTCGCCAGTTCGACATTGCCCATATGCTTTCACCGATGCCTGTCGCCTCGATGCTTGGCCTCGGATCCAACCCGTCACCGACAATCACTCCATTTTCGCTCGGTCGCGGCGGCAATGCGATCACACTGTCGCTGAGGCTCTTCGAACGCATGCAGTCCCTGACCGGTATCGGCGAGGACGCGTCCGCGCTCGACAATGCCAGGGCGCTGGCTTCCGTGCTCGCCGACATGCGCATTCGTGGCGAACAGCCGCCGACCTTGGGCATGACCTATCCATTCTCCTCGCACAACTACGAGTTCCGCTACTGGCTGGCAGCCGGCGGCATAGACCCGGACCGGGATGTAAAGCTCGTTGTCGTGCCGCCACCGCTGACATCGGATGCGTTGGCAGCTGGCGCCATAGACGGCTTCTGTGTCGGCGCGCCATGGAACATGGTTGCCTCCGAGCGCGGCGTCGGGCGGATCGTTGCGGCCAAGCAGGACATATGGCCATCGGCCCCTGAAAAAGTGGTCGGCATACGCCCCGATTGGGCAGCAACCAACAGCGACACCGTCTCACGCCTGATCGTCGCCCTCGACGCCGCAGCCAGATGGTGCGACACCCCCGAAAACCATGACCATCTGGCGGAAATGCTGGCCGACACCCGCTACATCGCGACCGAAGTCAGCATCATTCGCCGCGTTCTGGCCGGCGAATTCAGCCTCGACGCAAAGGGCAATCAGCGGTTGCTGCTGGATTATTTCGTCTTTCACCGCCAGAATGCCAACTATCCGCGCCCGAGCCAGGCGCTGTGGATCTACAGCCAGATGATCCGCTGGGGGCAGGTCGGCTTCAGCGAAAAGGGATCGCAGCAAGCCGCCAGCGCTTTCCGGCCGGACATCTACCGCCAGGCCCTGGGCGATGCCGCGGCGCCCGATGATGGCGACATCCGCATCGAGGGCACCACGGAGGGCGATCGCTTCATGGATGCAATGGTCTTCGACCCTGCCGATATCGATGCCTATGTCGGGGCTTTTCCGGTCGGCAGCCGGCATCATCAAACCTCGACATCGCACGACTTTTAATATTGCACTGCCCAATGCTGCGGCGTCGAAATTTGTGCAATGCGGGCATTCGCACAAGTTTTACGCACCCGCAAGGCAATGCAGGTGTCGATTCGCAGCAACGCAAAATTAGATTTTCGCAATAAGAAACAACGACTAAAGTCACCGAACACGAAACTGGCACGCTGCTTGCTTCGTTAAAAACAATCCGGTCAACGGCGATCGGATATACAAGAGTGCACATAGCGCTCACCAGAGACATCGAAGTCGCTTGGTCTTGCATTCCGGGAATCCTCCTTTCCCGTGAACGCAAAAACCGGGCGGCTTTTTTTTGTTTTTCCGGATCTCCGTCACCACCAGAGGGACACGCACAATGACGAAGACTACAGGAACGGGCATCAGCCGTCGCAATATCCTCAAGACCACCGCCGCGGCCGCATTGGTCAGCGCGGTGCGCTCCGCCTTCCCATCCGGCGCCTTCGCGGCTTCCGCCGGCCCTGAAGTCACCGGGCTGAAGCTCGGCTACATCGCGCTCACCGATGCCGCACCGCTGATCATCGCCAAGGAAAAAGGCTTGTTCGCGAAGCACGGCATGGCCGATGTTGAAGTGCTCAAGCAGGCTTCCTGGGGGGCCACCCGCGACAATCTGGTGCTCGGCGGCGAGGCCAACGGCATAGACGGCGCGCATATCCTCACCCCGATGCCCTACCTGATGGAAACCGGCAAGGTGACGCAGAACAATGTGCCGGTGCCGATGTCGATCGTCGCCCGGCTCAATCTCGACAGCCAGGGCATTTCGGTTGCCCAGGAATATGCCGCAACCGGCGTCCAGCTCGACGCCTCCAAGCTCAAGGAAGCCTTCGCCGCCAAGAAGGCTGCCGGCAACGAGATCAAGGTCGCCATGACCTTCCCCGGTGGCACGCATGATCTCTGGATCCGCTACTGGCTGGCCGCCGGCGGCATCGACCCGGACAAGGATGTCTCCACCATCGTCGTGCCGCCGCCGCAGATGGTCGCCAACATGAAGGTCGGCAATATGGACGCCTTCTGTGTCGGCGAGCCTTGGAACGAGCAGCTCGTCAACCAGGGCATCGGCTTTACCGCCTGCACCACCGGCGAGCTGTGGAAGGGCCATCCGGAAAAGGCGCTCGGTCTGCGCACCGAATGGATCGAGAAGAACCCGAATGCCGCGAAGGCCCTGATGATGGCCGTCATGGAAGCTCAGATCTGGGCCGACAGCATGGACAACAAGGAAGAGATGTCGGCGATCCTCGGCAAGCGCCAGTGGTTCAACGTGCCGCCGAAGGATGTCGCCGGCCGCCTCAAGGGCACGATCAACTACGGCAATGGCCGACTTCTGGAAAACACCAGGCTCGAGATGAAGTTCTGGAAGGACCACGCTTCGTACCCCTTCAAGAGCCACGATGCCTGGTTCCTCACCGAAAACGTTCGCTGGGGCAAGTTTGCCGCCGACACCGACATCAAGGCGCTGGTCGACAAGGTCAACCGCGAGGACATCTGGCGTGCGGCGGCCGCCGATCTCGGCATCGCCGCCGCCGACATCCCGGCATCGAGCTCGCGCGGTCCGGAAACCTTCTTCGACGGCAAGGTCTTCGATCCGGAAAACCCGCAGGCCTATCTCAACAGCCTGGCGATCAAGGCCGGGGCGTAAGGCGGCATTGCCCCTCACCCGGCTGCTGCCACCCTCTCCCCACAAGCGGGGCGAGGGGAGTGTGGCAGGGGGATGAGGGGCTACGCTCCTCCACAACGAACACCACTCGAAAGAGGATCACACCATGACCGCAACAGCCCGCAAGGCAGACCAGTCGGCGACACCGAAAACAGTGTCCGAATCGTCGTCTGACAAAAGCGCGACAGTCGTCGTGATGGCCCAGCGCCCGGCCCGCAAGCTCAACATCCAGCCGGCGCTGGCGGCCATCTGTCGCAATGTATTGCCGCCGCTTGTGGTGCTGATCGCGCTGCTGGCCATCTGGCAGATCGCCTGTTCGCATCCGGGCGCCACCCTGCCGCCACCGTCGCAGGTCTGGATCGACAGCTATGACCTGATCGCCTTTCCGTTCTTCGACTATGGCTCGCAGGATATCGGCCTTGCCTGGCGCGTTCTGATCTCCCTGCAGCGTGTCGCGATCGGTTTCGGCCTCGCCGCCATCGTCGGCGTTTTCCTCGGTGCCGTCGTCGGCCAGAGCATCTGGGCGATGCGCGGTCTCGACCCGATCTTCCAGATCCTGCGCACGGTGCCGCCGCTCGCCTGGCTGCCGCTGTCGCTGGCTGCCTTCCAGAATTCCAACCCTTCCGCGATCTTCGTGATCTTCATCACCTCGATCTGGCCGGTGATCATCAACACCGCCGTTGGCGTGCGCAACATTCCCGACGACTACCGCAACATCGCCCGCGTGCTGCGCCTCAACCCGCTGGAATTCTTTATCCGCATCATGGTGCCGGCGGCCGCCCCTTACATCTTCACCGGCCTTCGCATCGGCATCGGCTTGTCCTGGCTGGCGATCGTGGCCGCGGAAATGCTGACCGGCGGCGTCGGCATCGGCTTCTTCATCTGGGATGCGTGGAACTCCTCGCGCCTGTCCGACATCATCGTGGCGCTCGCCTATATCGGCGTGACCGGCTTCGTCCTCGACAAGCTCGTCGCGCTTCTCGGCAACGTCATCACCCGCGGCACCGCGAAGAACTGAGGAGAGCGAGCATGAACGCCTATCTCAAGATCGACCATATCGACAAAAGCTTCGAACGCGGCGGCACGAAGACGGAAGTCCTCAAAGACGTCAGCCTCACCATCGACAAGGGTGAATTCGTCTCGATCATCGGCCATTCAGGCTGCGGCAAGTCCACCCTGCTCAACCTGATCGCCGGCCTGACACGGGTCACCGCAGGGGCCGTCCTCCTCGAAAACGTCGAGGTCAATGCACCGGGCCCGGAACGCGCCGTCGTTTTCCAGAACCATTCGCTCCTGCCCTGGCTGACCGTCTATGAAAACGTCAACCTCGCCGTCTCCAAGGTCTTTGCCGGCCGCAAGACAAAAGCGGAAAAGCATGAATGGGTGATGCGCAATCTGGATCTCGTCCAGATGGGTCACGCCAAGGACAAGCGCCCGGCGGAAATCTCCGGCGGCATGAAGCAGCGTGTCGGCATTGCCCGGGCGCTTGCCATGGAGCCGAAGATCCTGCTGCTCGATGAGCCCTTCGGCGCGCTGGACGCGCTCACCCGCGCCCATCTGCAGGATGCGGTGATGGAGATCCACGCCCGCCTCGGCAACACGATTATCATGATCACCCATGACGTCGATGAAGCCGTGCTGCTCTCCGACCGCATCGTCATGATGACCAACGGCCCGGCCGCGCGCATCGGCGAAGTGCTCGAAGTCCCGATCCCGCGTCCGCGCGACCGCATCGCGCTCGCTGCCGACCGCACCTACCTCAAATCCCGCGAAGCCGTGTTGAAGTTCCTCTACGAACGCCACCGCTTCGTCGAAGCCGCGGAGTAACCGACATGACGCAAAAACTCGCTATCATCGGCAACGGCATGGCGCCCGGCCGCATGCTGGAAGAACTGTTCGAAAAGGCCCCCGGCCTCTACGACGTAACCATTTTCAACGCCGAGCCGCGCGTCAACTACGACCGCATCATGCTCTCGCCGGTGCTGTCAGGCGAGAAGGCCTATGAAGACATCGTCATCCACAATGACGGGTGGTACGCCACCCACGGCGTGACCCTGCACAAGGGCGCCAAGGTCACCGAGATCGACCGCCACGCCAGGACGGTGACCTCGGCCAACGGCATTACCGCGTCTTATGACAAGCTGGTCATTGCCACCGGCTCTCTGCCTTTCATCATCCCGCTTCCCGGCCATCAATTGCCCGGCGTCCTGCCCTATCGCGATCTCGACGACGTCGAAAAGATGCTCGAGATCTCCAAGGGCAAGGGCCGCGCCATCGTCATCGGCGCCGGCCTGCTCGGCTTGGAAGCGGCCTATGGCCTGAAGCGCCAAGGCATGGACGTCACGGTCATCCACCTGATGCCGACGATCATGGAGCGTCAGCTCGATCCGGCCGCCGCCTATCTGCTGGAAAAGGCGCTGACCGAACGCGGTATCGACATCATCACCAAGGCCAATACCAAGCAGATCCTCGGAACTGACAAGGTCGAGGGCATCGAGCTGGAAGATGGGCGCGTCATCGCCGGCGACATGGTGATCATGGCCGTCGGCATCCGCCCGGCCTCGAGCCTTGCCAAGGACGCCGGCATCGCCGTCAATCGCGGCATCGTCGTCGACGACGGCATGATGACCTCGGACCCCAATGTCTTTGCGCTCGGCGAATGCGCCGAACACCGCGGCACCTGCTATGGCCTCGTCGCGCCACTCTACGAGGCCGCCCGGGTTCTCGCCGATCGGCTGACCGGTGGTTCGGCCGAATATCATGGCTCCGTCGTCAACACGAAGCTCAAGGTCACCGGCATCAATCTGTTCTCAGCCGGCGACTTCGCCGAAGCGCCGGACCGTGAGGAAATCGTGCTTCGCGATGCCTCTGCCGGCATCTACAAGCGCCTCGTGCTGAAGGACAACAAGATCCTCGGCGCCGTGCTCTATGGCGAAACGGGAGATGGTTCCTGGTTCTTCGACCTGATGAAACGCGGAACCGACATCTCGCAGATGCGCGAAACCCTGATATTCGGCCAGTCCTACCAGGGGGGCACCCCGCTGGACCCTATGGCGGCCGTTGCAGCCTTGCCGGATGATGCAGAAATCTGCGGCTGCAACGGCGTCTGCAAGGGCAAGATCACATCCACGATCTCGTCCAAGGGCCTGACCTCGCTGGATGACGTGCGCGCCCATACCAAGGCATCCGCCTCCTGCGGCTCCTGCACGGGCCTTGTCGAACAGCTTATGACCCTCACTTTGGGCGACAGCTACAACCCGGCCGCGGTCACGCCGATGTGCACCTGCACCGAACTCGGCCATGACGACGTCCGCCGCCTGATCAAGGCCAAGGGCCTGAAGACCATTCCGGCTGTCATGCAGGAACTGGAGTGGAAGACCTCATGCGGCTGCGCCAAATGCCGCCCGGCGCTCAACTACTACCTCGTCTGCGACTGGCCGGACGAATATGCCGACGACTATCAGTCGCGTTACATCAATGAACGCGTGCATGCCAACATCCAGAAGGACGGCACCTATTCGGTCGTGCCGCGCATGTGGGGCGGCGTCACCAATGCAGCCGAACTGCGCGCCATCGCCGATGTTGTCGACAAGTTCGAGATCCCGCTGGTGAAGGTCACCGGTGGCCAGCGCATCGATCTTCTCGGCATCGAGAAGGAAGACCTGCCCGCGGTCTGGTCCGATCTCGGCAAGGCAGGTTTCGTCTCCGGACAGGCCTATGCCAAGGGCCTTCGCACGGTGAAGACCTGCGTCGGCTCCGACTGGTGCCGCTTCGGCACGCAGGACTCGACCGGCCTCGGCATCCGCATCGAAAAATTCATGTGGGGCTCGTGGACGCCGGCCAAACTCAAGCTGGCCGTCTCGGGCTGTCCGCGCAACTGCGCCGAAGCCACCTGCAAGGATATCGGCGTGATCTGTGTGGACAGTGGCTTCGAGATCCATTTCGCCGGCGCCGCCGGCCTCGACATCAAGGGCACCGAAGTGCTCGGCCTGGTGAAGACAGAGAACGAAGCCCTCGAGTACATCGTCGCCCTGACCCAGATGTACCGCGAGCAGGCCCGCTATCTCGAGCGCATCTACAAATGGGCCAAGCGCATCGGGCTGGATGAAATCCGCCGCCAAATCATGACCGACGAGGAAAAGCGCAAGGGCTATTACGAGCGCTTCGTCTTCAGCCAGTCCTTCGCCCAGGTGGACCCCTGGTCGGAGCGCGTCTCCGGCAAGGACAAGCACGAGTTCAAGCCGATGGCGACCATCGGCTACAGCCAGGCAGCGGAGTAAGATCATGGACCAGAACTGGATCGACATCGGCCATATCGACGATATCCCGTTGCGCGGCGCACGCTGCGTGAAGACCCCGCAAGGCAAGATCGCCGTCTTTCGCACCGCCGACAACGAGGTCTTTGCCATCGAGGACCACTGCCCGCACAAGGGCGGGCCGCTCAGCCAGGGCATCGTCCACGGCAAGGCCGTTACCTGCCCCCTGCACAACTGGGTGATCTCGCTGGAAAGCGGCCGGGCGATGGGCGCTGACGAAGGTGCCGTGCGCACCATTCCCCTGCGCAACATCGATGGCCAACTGTCGATGTCGCTCGAACGGGCGCTGATCGCCGCCGAGTAATCGTCCTGCCGCGCCGGCACCCCGAATGGGGTGCCGGCAACCACTAGCGGAGACACGCATGTCCACTGAAGTCAAAACCACTTGCCCCTATTGCGGCGTCGGCTGCGGCGTCATCGCCAGGGTCGACGACAATGGCGAGGTCAGCGTCAAAGGTGATCCGGAGCATCCGGCCAATTTCGGCAGGCTCTGTTCCAAGGGCTCGGCACTTGCCGAGACGCTTGATCTCGACAGCCGGGCACTCCATCCCGAGATCATGGGCGAGAGAACAAGCTGGAACACGGCTCTGGACATGGTGGCGCAGACTTTCCGCCAGACGATCGCGGAGCATGGCCCGGACTCGGTCGCCTTCTACGTCTCCGGCCAGTTGCTGACCGAGGACTACTACGTCGCCAACAAGCTGATGAAGGGTTTCATCGGCTCGGCCAATATCGACACCAATTCCCGCCTCTGCATGGCCTCCTCGGTTGCCGGCCATCGCCGCGCATTCGGTGCCGATACCGTGCCCGGCACCTATGAAGACCTGGAACTGGCCGATCTCGTCGTGCTGGTCGGCTCCAACATGGGCTGGTGCCATCCGGTCCTCTATCAGCGGCTGGTGGCAGCAAAGGCGGCTCGCCCCGGGCTGAAGGTCGTCGTCATCGACCCGCGCCGCACGGCGACATCCGATATCGCCGATCTCCACCTTTCGGTTCGCCCGGATGGCGATGTTTCGCTGTTCAACGGACTGCTCGCGCATCTCGTCCAGCACAACGCAATCGACCAGAGCTATATCGCCGCCCATACCCATGGCTTCGCCGAGGCTTTTGCCAAAGCGGACATGTCGATGGCCGACCTGATCGAGGCAACCGGCCTGCCGGCCATGCAGATCCGACAGTTCTTCCATCTCTTCCAGACGACGGAAAAGTCCGTCACCTGCTACAGCCAGGGCGTCAATCAATCTTCCGTCGGCTCCGACAAGGTCAATGCGATCATCAATTGCCATCTTGCAACGGGCCGCATCGGCCGCCCCGGCATGGGCCCTTTCTCGCTCACCGGCCAACCAAATGCCATGGGTGGCCGCGAGGTCGGCGGTCTTGCCAACATGCTGGCCGCACACATGGCGATCGAAAACCCGGACCATCGCGAAAGGGTCCAGCGCTTCTGGCAATCGCCGGTCATTTCCGACAAGGCGGGCCTCAAGGCCGTCGACATGTTCGAAGCCGTCGCCGATGGCCGCATCAAGGCGCTGTGGATCATGTCCACCAATCCGGTCGTCTCCATGCCGGATGCCGACCGCGTCAAGGCGGCCCTTGAGGCTTGCCCCTTCGTCGTCGTCTCGGACATCCTGAAAGACACCGACACTGCCCGTCTGGCAGACGTTCTTTTGCCGGCCACCGGCTGGGGTGAGAAATCCGGCACCGTCACCAATTCCGAACGCCGCATCTCGCGCCAGCGCCCCTTTCTGGCAGCACCCGGCGAAGCGCGACCCGACTGGTGGCAGCTTGCCGAAGTCGGCAGACGCATGGGCTACGACACGGCATTCGCCTATGCGACGCCCGGCGAAATCTTTGCCGAACATGCGGCTTTGTCGGCCTTCGAGAATGACGGCGAACGCGATTTCGACATTGGCGCCTACGCCGCAATTGACGAAGACGACTATGACAGCCTGCGCCCCTTCCAGTGGCCGCAGCAGGTCGGCAAGCCATCTGGCGACACGCGCTTCTTCGCCGACGGCCATTTCTACCATGCGGATCGCCGCGCACGCTTCATTGCAACGCCGGCAAAACTGCCGGTACGCACCAGCCTCGATTTCCCGCTAATCCTCAATACCGGTCGCGTGCGCGATCATTGGCACACCATGACCCGCACCGGGAAAAGCGCCCGGCTTTCGGCCCACATCGCCGAACCCTTTGCCGAGATACACCCGATGGATGCCGCGCAATACCGGATTGCCGACGCCGATCTTGTCGAGTTTTCCGCAGAAAACGGTGCCCGCGTCATCGTCCGCGCACTGCTGACCGAACGACAGAGCCGCGGCTCGGTCTTCGTTCCCATGCACTGGACGGGGGAAAATTCTTCCCTTGGCCGTATCGATGCGCTGGTCCCGTCGATCACCGATCCGGTCTCCGGCCAACCCGCCTTGAAGCATGTTCCGGTCGCGATGAAGCGCTATGCAGCAAAGGCCTACGGCTTTGCTGTCAGCGTGGCGAAACCGGCAAACCTGGACGCCGCCTACTGGGTAATTGCCAAGGCCGATGGCGGCTGGCGCGTCGAGCTTGGTTTCGAACAGGACAATATTGACTGGGAAACCTGGGCGCGAAAGGCATTCGCCATTCCGGCCGATGTCGAGGTAACCGGCTATGCCGATGCCCGTAGCGGCGACACCCGTCTTGCCTTCTTTGCCGGGCAGCGCTTTCTCGCAGCGCTTTTCGTTGCTGCCAGCCCCGTCGCCGTATCGCGCAACTGGCTGGTCGGCCAACTGCGCGAGCTGCAGGCCGATACCGCCAAGCGTTATGCGCTGATCGCCGGAAGGCCGAGCGCCGACCGTCCCGATCCCGGCGCGATCGTCTGCTCGTGCTTCTCGGTCGGCGTCAATCAGATCACAGGCGCTGTTCGCCAGGGCTGTTCATCCGTCGAGGCGGTTGGCGCAACATTGTCCGCTGGAACCAATTGCGGCTCTTGCCGCTCCGAAATCAGGAGGATCATCGATGCTTGCCACGTTCTCGCAGCGGAATGAGCGCCTGCGCTCCGAAAGAGTTGCCCCGCTGGCCAAGCTTCCGGTCTTCTGGTCGCTCGATGGTCAAACAGTGATTGTCGCCGGCGGCACCGATGGCGCCGCCTGGAAGGCAGAGCTTCTGGCCGCCTGCGGCGCGCTGGTTCAAGTCTATTGCCCTGAGGATAAACTTTCCGAAGTCATGGCAAGCCTGATCGATGCACATTCGCCGGCCGGTCAGCAGATCTCCCCCTTCGAGGTGGAGATCTCCGGCAGGACAGAGGGGGGTAGTCACACGCGGAAAGGCGGCATCGTTTGCCATTCCCACCATTGGCACGTCGGTATCTTCGAAAATGCGGCGCTTGCTCTCGCCGATTGCGAAACAGATGAAGAGGCAGAAGCCTTCCATAAAGCCGCCCGCGCGGCTGGCGTTCCAGTCAATGTCATCGACAAACCCGCCTTCTGCCAGTTCCAGTTCGGTTCGATCGTCAATCGCTCTCCGGTCATCGTGTCGATTTCCACCGATGGGGCGGCTCCCATTCTCGCCCAGGCCATCCGCCGCCGCATCGAGACCCTTCTGCCGCAAGCCCTAAAGGGTTGGGCCGAACTCGCGCGCGACATCCGCGACCGGGTCAACGAACACCTGTCACCCGGACCGCAGCGCCGCACCTTCTGGGAACGCTTTGTCGACCACACATTTGCCAGCAACCAATCGCCGGAGGAGGGCGTCGAGCGGGCGCTTCTGACAGAGGCCAAAAGCCTGTCGGAAGCGCCCGCCACCGGTCGCGTGACCTTGGTCGGCGCAGGCCCCGGCGATGCCGAACTACTCACCTTGAAGGCGGTGCGCGCGCTGCAATCGGCAGACGTCATACTCTTCGACGATCTTGTTTCATCCGAGGTACTGGAACTCGCCCGCCGCGAGGCCAAGCGCATGCTGGTCGGCAAGCGCGGCGGCCGTGAAAGCTGCAAGCAGGACGACATCAACGCCATGATGGTGAACTTCGCCAAGGCCGGCAAACGTGTGGTCCGGCTGAAATCCGGTGACCCGATGATCTTCGGCCGTGCCGGCGAAGAACTCGCGCGTCTGGAGGCCGAAGGCATTCCGGTCGATGTCGTGCCGGGCATCACCGCTGCCAGCGCCATGGCATCGGCACTCGGCATTTCGCTCACCCACCGCGACCATGCGCAATCGGTCCGTTTCGTTACCGGCCATTCACGCCATGGCGATCTCCCAGCCAGCACGAACTGGGCAAACCTCGCCGACCCGACGGTCACCACCGTCTTCTACATGGGCGGTCGCACGGCGGAAAAGATCCGCGATGCGCTTGCCTCAAATGGCATGCCCCTGTCGACGCCCGCCGTGATCGTCACCTCGGTCACCCGCCCGAATGAACGCCGCTGGTCCGGCACCCTCAATGAACTCGCCGAAGCCGTCGCCATCATCGGCGTCGACGAACCGATCCTGCTCGGCATCGGCAACGCCTTTGCCGCAAGGTCAAAGGCGCCGCTTGAAATGCCGGTCCCGCCTTCGGATCTTCGGGAGATGCGGGTGGCGCAAAGCGCCTAGGCAGGAACACCCGGCCGCGCAAAGGTCGCACTGGCCTCGCTGACGATCGAGACATGCTCATAGGCCGATTTTCCAGCAGCGAGCGCGTCGCCACGCAGGATAGCCGTGACGATCTCGTCATGCTCGCGCCAGGACTTGGCAAGACGCCCTTCGAGACGGAACTGCGCGCGCCGGAAGGGCGAAAGCCGCGCGCGCGTCTGGGTGACAAGTTCCAGGATATGGTCGTTATGTGCCCCGCGATAAAGCTGGGTATGAAACTCGATATTGTATGCGGCATAGTCCTCGTCGGCCGAGGCGCGGACGATCCGGCTTGAGGCCTGGTGCATCTCTTCGAGATGTTTGCGCTCGGCAACGGTCATGCGCTCGGCGGACAGCCGCGCGCATATGCCCTCAAGCTCGGCCATCGCCTCGAACATCGAGTTGAGAGCACCGCCGCTGACATTGGTGACCACAGCCCGCTTGTTCGGCTGGCGGTCGACGAGACCCATGGCACAGAGCTCCCGCAGGGCTTCGCGCACCGGTGTGCGCGACACCTCGAAGCGCGAGGCCAGCGAGCCCTCGTCCATCTTCTCGCCGGGCTCCAGGCTGCCGGTAATGATCAGGTCCGCGATCGCCCGCACCATCTGCTCGACGGTCGTACCGGCACGGATGACGGCTTTCTTCTCAGGCTTGTTCACAGGCGATCCCACGTTGCTACTGCATACACATGCCAAAGCACCGCGCCTGAGTCAAACCGACGTAGCGCTGCAAGCATACCCCGGCGCACCTGTCGCCGAAATGGTTGCCTATTTCCTAACCATACCATCGCGTAAACTGCATACAGTTTGATCTTGCCGCAAAGCATAGATCATTGGGGCTTATTTTATCAAATACTTACGTCTCTGGCACGCCGATTGCATACACTTTATTGCAGAATTCAAGAATGGCAAAAGCCAGATAAGGGGAACTTCGATGACCAAGCTTATGTCCGTTACCCGCAGAACATTCCTCAAGACTTCCGTCGCCGGCGCAGCAGGTGCCGCCCTTGCTCCCAACGCCTTCTTCTCGACTGCGATGGCACAGGCCGCCCTGACCGTCGGCTTCATCTATGTCGGGCCAAAAGATGACTATGGTTACAACCAGGCTCATGCCGAGGGTGCCGCAGCGTTGAAAAGCATGGCCGGCGTTACCGTCGTCGAGGAAGAAAACGTGCCGGAAACCGTCGATGTCCAGAAGACGATGGAATCGATGATCAACCTGGATGGCGCGACCCTCGTCTTCCCGACCTCCTTCGGCTACTTCGACCCCCATATGCTCGCCATGGCCGAGAAATATCCCGACGTCCAGTTCCGCCATTGCGGCGGCCTGTGGCAGGAGGGCAAGAACCCGATGAACACCGGGTCCTATTTCGGCTATATCGGCCAGGGCCAGTATCTGAACGGCATCACCGCCGGCTACGCCTCGAAGAGCAAGAAGATCGGCTTCGTCGCCGCCAAGCCGATCCCGCAGGTGGTGCAGAACATCAATTCCTTCCTGCTCGGAGCCCGCTCCGTCGACCCGACCATTACCTGCCAGGTGATCTTCACCGGCGAATGGTCGCTCGCCGTCAAGGAAGCTGAAGCCACCAACGCTTTGATCGACCAGGGTGCCGACGTCATCACCTGCCATGTCGACAGCCCGAAGGTCGTTGTGGAGACCGCCGCTGGCCGCGGCGCATTCGTCTGCGGCTACCACGCCAACCAGAGCCCGCTTGCTCCGGAAAAGTACCTGACCGGCGCCGAATGGGCCTGGGGCAATGTCTATACCGACTTCGTCACCAAGGCACAGGCCGGCGAAAAGCTCGGCAACTTCGTCCGCGGCGGACTGAAGGACGGCTTCGTCAAGATGAGCCCGCTCGGCCCGGCGGTCTCGGCCGAAGCCCGTACCAAGTTCGAAGCGACGCAGGCGGACATGATGAAGGGCGGCTTCTCCGTCTTCAGAAACGGCCTGAAGGACAACAAGGGAGCCGTCGTCGTCACCGCCGATCTAGCAGAAGATGCGATCGAGCTCGAGAGCATGGGCTATCTCGTCGAGGGTGTTATCGGCTCGACGTCCTGAAGCGCGCGGGAGCGGCGGCCATGACCTTGGAAATAAACAGTCAGAGCCTCGTTCCACCCCCGGTGCGGGCCGGAGATTTCCGGCCTGCCATCGAATGGGCGGCGAGACGCGCAGAACCGCTTGCCATCGCACTGTTTGCAGTGCTCGTCGGTCTTGCCATCTTTTCGGTTTTCATAGCCGTGCTCGGCAAATCGCCGCTCCAGCTTTTTCAACTGATGTATGCCGGCGGCTTCGGCAGCTGGTTCTCGATCCAAAATGCCCTGAGCCGCGCAGCCCCTCTGCTGCTCACCGCACTCTGCGTCGCCTTGCCGGCGCGTCTCGGCCTTACCGTGATCGGCGCTGAAGGCGCCGTCGTTCTCGGCGGTGTCGCCGCTGCCGCGATTGCCCTGCCGATCTTCGGCCTGGTGCCGCCTCTGCTGCTGTGGATCGCCATGGGCATCGCTGCCATGGTGATCGGTGGCATCTGGATCGGCCTATCCGGCTTCCTGCGTCACTATCGCGGCGTCAACGAGACCATCGCCTCGCTGCTGCTTGCCTATATCGCCATTGCCCTGATGAACCAGTTGATCGAAGGCCCGCTGAGAGATCCGGCAAGCCTCAACAAACCATCGACGACCCCGCTTTCCGCCGAATACATGCTCGGCAAGATCCCCGGCATGGACGTGCATTGGGGCTTTGCCGTCGGCGTCGTTGCCTGCATCATTTCCTATATTGTCATCGAATGGACGACGAGCGGCTTTGCCGCCCGCATCGCTGGCGGCAACATGCGGGCCGCCCAGATCCAGGGCCTGCCCGTCGGCCGCCTGATCGTCGGCTTCACGTTTCTCGCCGGCGCCTTTGCCGGTCTCGCTGGCATGATCGAGGTCGCCGCAGTCCAGGGCAGCGCCAATGGCTCGCTGGCGGCCGGCTATGGTTATACCGGCATTCTCGTCGCCTTCCTCGCCCGCCACAATCCACTGGCCATCATTCCGGTAGCCATCCTTCTCGGCGGCATTGACGCCTCCGGCGGCCTGATCCAGCGCCGCATGGCACTGCCCGACGCCACGGTGCTCGTGCTCCAGGGCACGCTGTTTATCGCCGTGCTCTTTTCCGAAACCCTCTACGGCCGCTTCAAGATCTTCAATCCTGACCTCTGGAAGCAGCCTGAGACCAGCAAGGGAGCCGCCTGATGGACGGAACCGATATCGGCCTCTGGGGCATCCCCCTCGCCATCATCGCCGGCGCCATCCGCGTCTCGACACCGTTCATCTTCGTCAGCCTCGGCGAAATGATCACTGAGCGCTCCG